>UZAT01295213.1_pt1 | contig 11603 bp, 9 predicted proteins | sample 2160861 | NCBI WGS metagenome assembly UZAT01 (sample SAMEA5138306, study PRJEB28736) | viral metagenome | reverse complement strand
AGATACACCCTAAGGATGAAACTCATGACTTCCAAACCCGAATTAATGCTTTAAATTCATTAGTTTCGTTAGGTTATCAGGCAGGAACTGGTGTTATGATTGGTCTTCCTTTCCAAACAACTGAGATTTTGGCTGATGATTTATTATATTTTAAGAAACTAAATGTTGCAATGGTTGGAATGGGTCCTTTTATTCCTCATCCAGAAACTCCACTTTACGAGTTTAGGGATAAAATTCCATCGGATAAGGTTAGATTAGGTATGACCTTAAAGATGATTGCTTGTTTAAGACTTCTTATGCCTAAGATAAATATGGTTGCTGCAACTGCCGACCAAACTATTTCTCCAAATGGTAGGGAGGATGCTGTGATGGCAGGTGCTAATATTATTATGCCAAACCTTACTCCTGCAAAATATAGGGAACAATATATGATTTATCCTAACAAGGCTAATGTTAGCGATAAGCCAGAGGACTGTCATGATAGTTTGGATGAGAGATTAAAAAGGATTAATCACAAAGTTGGATATAATAAATGGGGAGATTCTAAAGCCTTTACTGAAAGCAAGGGTTAGACTTAATCTTTGAATCTATTATAAAACAAGTATTTTAGGTTGCCATTTCTATCTAAGGTCTCTAAAGTCATTTTCTCGAAATCAATTTTATCTATTATGTAGATATCTGTTTGATTTTCTACTGTCTTGATGATTAAAGTATCTCCTTTGATGCTGTAGTTACCTAGTTTTTCGGTGAAAGGTGGAACTGTTCTTGTTTCTGTTCCTTCTTCTGTCTCAAATTCTTCTTCTCCCTCACAAGCTTCATACCTGCTATATATTCTTTTATGAATATCTAATTCATAATCCGAAAACTCTATATATGATTTTTTTTGGCATTGAGTAGAAAGTGTATCGATAAGTATTCTTGATTCAATCCATTTCCCTGTTAAAATGTCGTCGTCCTCATACTTTGGGCTACATGCAAACACTCCTACAATGGAGATTAATAATAATGAACTTAATAGAACTAGAGTATTGTTTTTCATATTATATTATTTATTAGATTTTTTTCGAAAAGTTTTTAAATGTTATTGTGTCAAATATTAGATATAGAGCATATAATAGTAAATAAGATATTACAAAAGGTATTGTGCTTTCTGTTTCTGACAGAATTATAACCGAAAATACAATTATATAAATGAATAGTTTGCCAAACTTGACTAACATAAATATATTTTCAAACCTCATGCTCTTCTTATTTATAGAATAGTATGTTAAAGTATATCCTATTGCGGTGCAAATATAAAACAATACTATGTAATAAGGTAAATTCATGCTGATTTTATTTTTTAAAAACAACATAGCAAAAAAAGCCATGAAGGCTACTGCAATTGAAAAGTATGATAGCTTAGTAAAATAAGAAATCAAAGGATGTTTTTTCATAAACTTATTATTTGATTAAGAGTTTGTTGCTGATGTTTTTGTTGGCTCAAATGCTTTTGGTGATGTTGCCATACTGCATTTTCCTGTAAATGAAGCTCCTGGTTCAATTGAGAGTTTACCAATTGTTATGTCTCCATTGATAGATGAGTTGTTTTGAAGTGATAGAAGTTCGTTAACAACTAAATTACCTTCAACTTTTCCTGATATATCAGCATTTTGACAATTAATGCTTCCAATAATCTTTCCGCTAACGCCTATAACAAGCTTGCCTTTAATATTTAATGATCCATCAACAATGCCATCAATTCTTAAGTCCCCATCTGAGATAACATCGCCCTTTATTGTCGTTCTATTGCTTATTATATTAATTGCGTTAGTGCTGTCTTGATCGTAATTAGTTTTTGCCATAATCTATTTTTCTTGTGTTAATAATCTTTACTACGTTAATAATACTAATTAGTTTATCTTTTCATGTTTTATTCCTCTTTCTCTAGAGGTTTGAGGTAAAATATCCTAAAGAATTTTAAATACGCTGGTATGTTTTTCCTATTGTAGAATGTTGGATAGTTTTGAGTTGAAATAATAAAATGTTTGAATAGGGTAGGGTCTATATTGTCTAGAACCTCATTATTAGAAATAACCCCATTATAATATTTCATCGCTTTCTCTATATCTTCAAATCTATCCACTGTAATCATTTGTTCTGACATGGTGAATAATAAACTTGTTAACTTTAAATTATCACTCTTATAGAATTTTGAGTTGTAGTCTGAGAATTTAATTTTTATTTCTGATGCATTTAACTTGTCGTCATCAAAAATAACAACGTAGAAATGCTCCATATCCCTATACCTATATACTAAGCTTTCAGCATCTAATATATCTTCATCATTAATAGTATGGTCTATTATTTCTGTTTTTATTTCATCGCCTGAGCCCTCTTCGGTTTTTATTCCACCTTCTTTAGGTGACTCATTATTTTTTAGAATCTTTTCCTTATATGCTAAGTTCTGACTTGCAATATTATAGTTTGTGCTAAGGTATTTTAGTTGGTTTTCAATTGTAGGTGTTATTGAATGTTCTGGGTAATTGTAAACAATCATGTTTAAATCATTCATAAGAGAGTCTATTCCATATAACTTCCCTTTTGCAATTGCTTCAATATAATGAAGTCGTGCAATATATGGTCCAAAATGAATTGTTTCAATTGCTTCTTGAGCTTTAGATATGGTTTGTTTATAATCTTTTGATGTGTATACGTTATAAACTTCTTTATATATTCTATCTGATTCGGAGTTGGAGGATGAGAGCTCTTGCCAATATTCTGGGTTTTGAATCATCATTGCAAATTCACTTTCAGGGTATTCTTTTAGTACTTTTGCTTTATAGTAATTTGAATTAGGAGTTTGTCCTATCTTCTCATATATCTTATATAAGTGATATGAGGATGGAAGTGTAGTTGGATAGTTCGGATATCGTTTTTGTAGTTCAAGGAAGGTTGATATTGCTTTCCCGTTATTTGCAAGTCCTTGATAATATATATAACCTGCCTCGAGTAAAGCTTTCGATATTTCAATATGTATCGAATCCTTTTTTTCTTGAGTTTTTGGAATGTCTTTTGTGTAAAACTCCTTTACTCCAGGGTTTTTATTTACTGGTACAGTAGGAGGTTTTGGGTTTCCTTTGTCGTCTAATGAATCGGATTCATTATTTGCTAATTCATCATCGTCCATATCATCAAAATCGAAGCTTTGTTGTTTATCGCTTAGCCTCCAGTTGTCCTCATGTTTTCTTGGCCCCCATATTCTCATAAACTCTGCCTTGCCTGTTTGAACGGTTGAGATATTATAGAAATACCATGAGCTTGTTTGACGATTTTGATCATAAGGATTTTGCCTACCCAATTGAGCAAGTTGAGCTCTTGCAAGTTGTTCGGCTTTTCTAATTTCTTCCTGTTGTATTTTATATTCTTTTATCCAGCCATCAATTTTTTTATCCAAATCAGCTTGACTCAATTCGCTTAATGCAAGTAGACTATCCCATCTTGTTACAACTCTTAGATTTGTTACAAGGTTTGCTAAAACTATTTGTTTGCTTTTGATTTGGTTATACTCTGGGTAGTCTTTTCTCATTACTGTTAGAGCTGTGTCGTAATAGTCGTGTGCTGGTTCGTATTTTTCCAACAACTCGTAATTAATATCAGCTAATCTTATTGAGGAAGCTATTTTTTGATTTACATTTTTAAATGAAGATGAAACAGATTTTGCCCAGTACTCACATGCCTTATCAACATTCTTATCCTTGAAGTAGATTTCAGCAAGAGCGTAATATACTTGGTCGTTATATTCTAAGTTTTTATCTTCCTTAGCCATTTTTTCTAACTTTGTCTTTATCTTTTTGCTATCTCCTTTCTTTGGGTCATAACACATTGCTTGACTTAGTTGTGCTGCAAATTGCATATCATAGTGTTTGGCTCTTATTGCAACTTTCCCAAATAACTTGCTTGCATATTCGAGTTCATTACCTTGTTGATATAGCTGCGCTTCAATAAACATCAATCTTGTGTTTAGTGAATGCGAATTAGAGTATTTCTTTGTTAATTGTATATATTCTAGTGCCTTTGAGTATTTTTTTTGTGCGATTGCATTTTCTGCATAAACAGAATAAAGGAACTTATTAAGACTTTTTGGAGCCTTTTTTTCTTGAATCTTATTCCTAACTTGGTCAAGTGTGCTTTCGGCAAGTGAATAGTCTTTTTCCATACTTGAAGTGAAGGCTTGCCAAATCATTGCATCATACATAATTGGTTCGTCTTTCCATGCAGATTGAATATGACGAAAAGTGGCCTGTGCAACCTTATATTCTTTTTGATAAAAACTAGCTTTGCCAATTAATAAGTAGGCTTTCTTTATTTCAGGATTCTTTTCCTTTTTATTGAAAACCATTGAATGTTTTTTGATGACTTTAGAGCTTTTTTCAATTGCTCTATCCATATTAGGTTTTACTGCAGCTGCTTGTTCTTGACTGCCCAATTTGAAAACAGGTAGTATTCTTGAGAAATCGTCTTTCTGGGTTTCCTTAATTGATTTAACTCCTTGCTTGAAAGCATCATTCCCATTCCAATAAGCATTATAATGAGCTACTGTTGTATGGTAGGCTCTATTATACCATTTGTTTTTTTTAGTTGAGCAAGATGCTAAAAAAACAATTAAAGTTATTAGTATTATTAGCTTTTTATATGTTGTGAAGGTTGCTTTCAATATTGGTTCGTTTTCTCAGTTATGTTTATTTCAATACATAATAACTTGTAAAGTCGTTATTATATTACATTAAGCTTAAATTTATATGTATTTTTATTCAATTATTTACTAATCTATTCAATTTTTATCTTTATTCATTATTATTATCATTTTCTGGAATATCACCATTCTCTGAATATACGCTTTTTTTCCAATAATCTTTATAACCAAAAGCTATATTCATTCCAGCAAATACATTAAATCCTGTTAGTTTTGCTAAATTATAGGATGAACGTAAGGATCCCCCAAAATAGAAATTAATCAGATATAGGTTTATGTTAAGGGCAAGACTTGGATTGATTGCCGAAATGGCGTTAAAATGATTTTCAAAAGCAAATGTATTCCCAATTGAGAAGTTAAGGTATCTTTCAAGTTGTGTTGTGTAATATATTGATAGGTAATGGTCTGAATAGTTGTTTCCAAATGCTCCTTTATAAAGTGCGTTAAGGTACTGTGTTTTAGCAAAATTCCAAGTGAAGCCTGCATATACTTTGGTTGGCAGCATCTGTGTATAAGACTTTCCTTCCACTGCTTCAAGATCGAAACTAGTTATTACGCTATCTAGAATTTCTTGAAATTGATCTTCTATTGAATAGTTTTGGTCGTTGAAATCAACAGAACCCAATCCGTTGAATGTGTATGATGCGTTTGGATTCTTAGATTGTAGCTGAGTCAGACCTGCTCCCCAATTAATAAATCCAAGATCCTGAATACTTAAACTAACAACCATATCATCGTTCAATTTGTATGAAGCTCCTAAATCGAATGCAAGACCAAGGTTGTCAGTTAATTTACTAATCATGTCTCCAGTAGAATTACTTCTAAACCCAATAATAGTAGAGTCGCCTAATCCATTAAATTCTATTTCCCCTATAATATTAGAAGTTCTAATTAGAAAATCGCTTGATGCTGTTATCTTATCATCATTAAAATTAAGTGATAATGCTGATTTGTCGGTTGTGATATTAGCCATTCCCATTGGCATCTTAATTCTTCCACCAACTGTAAGTTGTTCATTAACTACTCTTGTATATGAAATGGAGGGAGATATAAAGGTATTAAGGTATATCAATTTATTGTTAATAAATTCAGTTTTCTTATTTTCTGAATCTGTACCATTAAGAATAAACCCAAATAACCCTTTCGAGAAATTCATATTTCCATCCATATTTAGATCCAAACCGAAGGAGAAATAGTTATTATTCCCTACTTGGAATCCAAATCCAAATAGCTCAATACTGCTTGAAAGTTTCAAATAATTTTTATCAGTAAGTACATTATAGAATTTATTTAAATCAACTTGTAGTGAGTCGTCTGCTCTTCTTGTAATAATATCACTATATGAGAAGCCTGAGGTAGCAAAGTCAAAGTTTATTCCAGAAAACGGTAAGTTAATATAGAACTTGGCAACCGGAGTGTTGGCAGGGTTCATTTTAAATGATGTAGGGACATTTCTCATAAAATAAGTAATGTCTGTGTATTGTGCTTTCACATCTTTAACAGCAAATACTATTGAAATTGCTATTAGGATAAAGATATACAATTTTCTCATCTCTTTATGTTTTATAATTATTTATCAAGCTTAAAATGTTATATTAGTTTTAAGATCTATTCCCAAGCTTACCGAAACCTTTGAGTCTTTATTTAATCTAATATAAGGTTTGTTTGAGTCGCTTGAAGAGGTATTTAATAAGAGCTTTAGTTTCATCTTATTTGCATTCTTAATTATATCGAAATTGCTTGCAGTTATTGTTATTTTAGTTGTTTTAGTTGAAGGACTAATTATATTTCCATGCGAATCGACATTAGCTCCTGAAATCGTATTATTATTTGCGTTGTTCAACTCAAGGACCTGTCCTGTTTCTATCCCATTTGCATCAATGCAAAAGAGTTGAGCTCCAATTGAAAAAGGAAAATAGTTTGTTAGGTTTAGAATCAATGAAGCAGAGTTGATATAATCTGTTGCATCTCCTAAATCAATTCTGTCAAATTCAATTTCATAGTCTAGGTCGTTGATTTGAGCTTTTAATGGAATATGAATTTTAGCTTCAGCTTTCGTCCAAGGATTATTAGGAATAAAGCCATTAGATCCATTAGGATTTAGAAGCAAATCTCCCTTATATTCAATTTTAGTAGGTAGAGTATTTAAAGCTGAAGAGTTTAGAGTAATTTTATTATTTGCAGTCCCAACTCGATTATGTCCGCTTGCAGCATTTATTGCAATTGAACTATTTTCATTTGGTGGTATAATATTGGCTGATGTATTATTATTTTCGTTATATGCCTTGATTGTTGTGAGATTTAATAGTGTTGGTAACCCCATGTTTGTTTCAATATTCAAGTCCAAATACATATCCTCTAAAGAAAACTTACCTGCCTCGAAAATCTGTGCGAAATCGGGGTCGTTAAAAATATCAACATTAATAATATCTGAGAAGTCAAAACTATATTCACTTAGCTTTCCATAAATATAATTTAATTCTAAATCTGAAAATTGTAGGTTTAAGTTAATGTCGTAGTTTGGCAGAATGGCACCATTAACATATATGGTTACTCTTTGTTCGAAATTTAATTTCGAATCTGAACTAACTACTAATGTGTATTCTGATAAGTCAATTTGATGATTAAAAATATTAATTCCAGATTGAGTAGAATCTGATAGAATGAAGGTTTTGTTAAATGTTTTATTAGTAACTCTATTTCGAAGACCATTACATTTAATATTCATATAAGCAGTATGGTTAATGTTTGAGCTTAGGGCAAAGATTATAGAGCCACTATTTATAACAATACTGTCAAGAGTCTGTCTGTTATCGAACTTAGGAATATCGACAGTGAACATATCCATAGGTTGAGATATACTTGGGAAGTGGAATGCTCCGTAGTGGTTTAGCAATGGATCACCAATTGATATTGAAGGAAGGTCGAAATTAACCCCAGCTATATTATTCAATTTGGGTATATCTAATACTAAGACTGTATCTATTGAAAATATAAAGTCGAGATAATCACCATCTGGATGATTGACAGTAACTAATTCTAAATTATTAATACTATCAGCTATGCTGTCAAGGTTAAAGAAATCGCTTAGTGAGACTTCTGTCGAAAGTAGATTGTTTAAATGAATATTTGGATTTACTGTGGATTGAGCCATTCTATCGAAGTCGAAGTCTTTTTCATCCACACAAGAAGCAACTCCAATACCCAAGACTAAGATAATAACTAAATAAAAAGTGATTCTCTTTTTCATGACATAATTTATTTAGGTTAAAAAATAATTGAACAATATATATAATAGGCTATAAATCTAATTTTTGTATTTAAACCATTTCCAAATTTCTTTATAAGTTATATTCTTTCCATACATAAGGATTCCAGTTCTATAAATCTTTGCAGCCATCCACATGCAGAAACCTATAAAAACAATCATCAAACTCATTGATAAAGCAATTTCCCAAACAGGAACTCCGAACGGAATTCTGATCATCATGATAATAGGGGCAGTTAGAGGAATTATTGATAGCCAAAATGCAACCACACCTGAAGGGTCTCGAATAACTATTGGAAAACAAACTATTGCAAGAATAAGAGGTATTGTTACCGGAAGAGTAAACTGCTGGGCGTCTGTATCAACATCCATCAAAGCTCCAACAGCACCAAATAAAGATGCATAAAGGAAATACCCTGCCATAAAGTAAAACAAGAACATTGAAATAACTAATACGTAATCAATGGAGAAAAGACCCTGAACAATCTGATTAACTTCAGAAGAGGACGAAGACGCTTCTTCAAATCTATCAACACTTATTACTCTTTCGTTAATTGTAATATCTTCTTTTTGTGCCTCAGTAAAGGTTTGAGGATAGAAGCTTTGAAGCCCTGCAATAAGGACAAATGAAAGCACAATCCAAAGGAAGAACTGAGTTAACCCCACCAGAGCAATAGATACTATCTTACCCATTAGTAATTGAATAGGTTTTACAGAAGAAACTAGTACTTCAACAATTCTACTTGTCTTTTCTTCAGAAACAGATTTCATAACCTGAGCTCCAAAAAGAAAGATAAACATATAGATTAAGAAGCCAGACATGGTTCCAAGAATAGTTTTCACCTCTTTATAGGAATCTTTACCTGAGCGTATGTCTTTAGAGTAAAAACCTATCTTAGGATTATTAAACCACTCTAAGTCCTTTTCGTCCATCCCATAATCGTAAACAAGAACATGGTTCTTAAGAATATTACTTAACTGACTACGAATTTCTCCCTGTGCAGAAAGGGAGGGTTCGTTCTTGCTGTAAAACAAGAAACCCTTAATAGGAGGCATATCATTTGTTTTGACTATTTCCAAAACAGCATCATACTTACCTTGATCTAAAAGGTCTTGAGCCTTAGTAATGTCATAACCATACTCAAAGTAAAGCTCACTAGTGTTCTTAAACTTTTCAGTATAGAGGGAAGATTTTATTCCATCTTTTTCAATAAGAGTTTCGTCAACAACTAATATATTACTTTTTGTTTCTGAGTTCATTGCCAAGAAGAAAGGAATTATCCATAGTGAAGCTATAAGGATAGGTCCTAAAAAGGTCATTACAAGGAATGATTTCTTCTTAACCCTTGTAAAATACTCACGTCTAATTATTATCGCTATCTTATTCATTGCTTACTGTTTCTATAAAAATTTCGTTCATCGATGGAAGGATTTCCTTATATGAAATAAGGTCAGTGTTTAAAAGAATATTACTTAGTAGGTCTGCATTTCTGCCTTGTTCAATCTCAAGGGTTGAAACCTGTGTGTGAGGGTTGTTAATGGAGTTTATAAGTGTTACTCCATCAGTTAGGTACAGCCTAATATCTCTTTCACTAGGAATAACCACCTCATATTGATTCTTTTTGAATTTTTGCTTAATATCAACAACCTTTCCATCAAGAATCTTCCTTGATTTATTAATAAGAGCAATTGAATCACAAATCTCTTCAACCGATTCCATATTATGAGTTGAGAAAATTATTGTAGCACCTTTTTTCTTAAGCTCAAGTATTTCTTGTTTCAAAAGATTAGTATTAATAGGGTCAAAACCACTAAAAGGCTCATCGAAAATTAAAAGCTTAGGTTCGTGAAGAATGGTTGTTACAAACTGAACCTTTTGTTGCATACCCTTAGAAAGCTCTTCAACCTTTCGGTTCCACCAGCTTAGGATATCGAACTTTTCAAACCAAAATTCCAACCTTTTCTTTGCATCAGCTCTTTTAATTCCTTTAAGTTCTGCTAAGTAAATAGCCTGTTCGCCAACTTTCATTTTCTTATATAATCCTCTTTCTTCAGGTAGGTAACCAATAGAGTGAACGTGGTCAGCCTTTAGTTTTTCGCCCATAAAGAAAATCTCTCCCTCATCAGGAGCAGTTATTTGATTGATAATTCTAATCAGAGTTGTTTTTCCAGCACCATTAGGTCCAAGAAGTCCAAAAATACTTCCTTGTTCAACCTCAATAGAAACCTTATCTAAGGCTTTATGATTAGTATAGGTTTTGGAAACATCTTTAGCTGAGAATAAAATCATAGTCTTTAGAGTTAAGTTTCGTTATAAATTATTTATTTCAAGCTTAAATAAAACCTAAGAGGACTTAAATTTTATTATATAAAGCTTTATTCACTCCTAACACATCTAACACTTCTTCCAAAACCTCTAAAACCAAAAATGCTTACATTGGTGGTTAGTTCTTGTTTGTTGAAGTCGATGCAACCAGAAGTTCCTTTTGTTATAGTATCACTTGCCCAATAATATCCACGAGTGCCAATATGAATAAAATGACCAGTATAAGCACTACGCAATCCTCCACAAGGAAGAATTAGTTGTCCATTTGCAATAGAAAGGTAGTGATAACCCGTTGATGTAGATTTAATATCGTATCCCAGGTTAAGCACAGCCCTCCATTCTTTTTGAGTAGGTAAGCGGTAGCCGCACGGACAGGGATTGTTTTCTCCCTTACTGCCCTGCCAAAGATTATCTTCTGAATTAATTAGCCAGTCGTTCGATTTCTTTTGATCTACAATAAAAAGATTGTGATTAGTCCTTTGTGAGTTGGCACATAATAGAGTAGTATCGGAATATCTTTTTTCATGTCCATCAGTTTCTCTTCCCCATTGGTAAAGATCTCCCCAAGTGTCTGAGGTTTCCAAATCAAGTGACGAGGCTCCAAGGTTACGGTCAAGAAAGTATAAAACTCCAGCCTCAGTTTTAATTGGGGGAAGCTCATTATAAACGAATTGTCCCTTTTGAGTAACAATAGGTTTGGCAAAGTTGTTATAATAATCCTGAGCTTGCGTATATTTGCAAAAGAATAAGGATATACAAACTACCAGTAATATGTTAAAATTTTTATTCATTCTTTAATTTAATTTTGATAAGACAAAGATATAACAATATGGACGTTTCTGCAAATAAAAAAGCTGAAAAAACAATTAATAACAATATTAACTAAGCTAATTAATGAGTAGGATAAAACTAAATCTCTTTGAATCATTATCTTGTAGGAACTTTAGACTATACTTTATTGGTCAATGTATTTCCCTAACAGGCTCTTGGATTCAGCAAGTTGCGATGGGGTGGTTGGTTTATAGACTAACAGGTTCTGTTGCTCTACTTGGGATAATTGTTTTCCTTTCTCAGGCTCCAACTTTCATTATAACTCCTTTAGTTTCTTCACTAATTGACAGAATATCGCAAAAGAAAATTTTAGTTTTCACCCAAGTTTTCTTCTTAATTCACGCTCTTTGTTTAACCATTTTGACATTAGGCAAATTCCTTAATGCAGAAAACGTCTGGATAGTCTTAGTTTTAAGCCTATTTTTCGGAATAATCAACGCTCT
>UZAT01209399.1_pt1 | contig 11612 bp, 14 predicted proteins | sample 2160861 | NCBI WGS metagenome assembly UZAT01 (sample SAMEA5138306, study PRJEB28736) | viral metagenome | reverse complement strand
GTGATGGTCGTTACCAAAAGCGGCAAGTTAACCACCAACAATTTGATTATCGTCGGCAGGGCGTCTATTATGCCCATGAACATCTGGGTCGCTGCGTCGATTAGGAGCGGCAGGCTTTTAACGAGGAGGTTTGTCGCCGTCGTGATCACGGTCGGCATGGCCTTGATTAAAAGCTGGATGATCGTCGGTAACGCCTCGATTATTCCGTTAAACAGCAAAATCGCCGCCTGCAGAATGACGGGGAGTCCTTCCTCGAGGGCGAGCATGATGGTGTCTATTACCTGCGGCAATGCCTCAACGAGTGCCGGTATCGCTCCAACGAGGCCGTTTATTATGGCCATGAGGATTTCTTGCCCTTCGGTTAAAAACTCCGGAATAAAGGCCATTAACGCGGTCATTACCGTGGAAACGAAGCCGGGAAGTGCTGCGGTTAGTGTCGGGAGCATGCCCGTTATCGTTTTTGTGATGGTAATGATTAACTTGTTTCCTGCGTTGATTATCTTCGGCAGAAGCGCGATGGCCGACTCTGCTATTTTCTGCAGAACCGGCGGCAGGCTCTGGATGAATGTCGGGAGCTGTTCTTCGAGGCCTTCTATGGTTGCGAGTGCTATGCCTCCGGCTGCATCTATCAGTTCCGGCGTATTTTGCAGGATTCCTTCTGCGAGCTGTCGTACAATGCCGAGGCCTGCTTTAACGAATGCCGGGCCTTCTTTTTGCGTTTTCTCGACAAAGCCGGTAAATATTCCACCGAGGTCGTCTATGATCGGAGAAAGGTCGCCGGTCTTTATTGCCTCCGGAACCTTTTTGATGATGTCTGTAAACTGTGTCACTACTCCGAGGACTTCCGGGCCCAAGGAGGCGACGATGTTTCGCTTTGTGGCGTCAAGTGTTGCCGTGAAGCGATCAAAGCCGTCCTGCACGTTGTTTAGGTCGTCGAGGGTGTCTTGGCTCATGACTGCGCCTGCTTCGTGAGCTTCTGCGGCCAGTTCTGCGAGCTTTTCTCCGCCTGCCTCGATTAACGGGTTTAATTCCTGCGCGGACTTGCCGAAGATCTGCATTGCGTAAGCGTCGCGCTGGGTTTCGTTCTCCATCTTCGCGAGGGCATCGATGGCTTCGTTGAACACTTCTTGGTTGCTTCGGAGTTCTCCGTTGCTGTCTGTGATGCTTACACCCAGAGCTGCAAAGGCCGCGGCAGTGTTTTTGCTTCCGTTCTGCGCGCTTGCCATGTTCCGGGTGAGCTTGGCCATGGATCCCGTCAGCGTTTCGGTGCTTACGTCGATGAGGTTTTCCATGTATTTATATTCTTGCAGAGCTTCCGTGCTGATGCCGGTCTGCTTGCTTAACGTGTTGACTTCGTCTGCGTATGCCGCCGAAGCCTTGACGCTCTCCCACGTTTCCTTCGTGAGGTCTTTAAACGCAGAAATCGCCATTGTTATTCCTTGCGAGGCGAGGTTTGCGAGTGCGCCTTTGAGCACGGTAAAACCACCGGAGGACTTTTCGACGTCCTTGCCGGTTTCTTCTGCGGTGTTTCCAAGTTCGCGAAGATTTTCTTCGACGGTCTTGCCGTTCTTTGCGGCGAGCTTTTCTGCCTCCTGAACGTTTCCGAGCTCTTTGTCGTACTTGTTTAACTCGGCGGTTGTTTTATTGACGGCGGCCTCTTGGTTTTTTATCTTGATAGCCAGCTCCTGCGCACCTTTGCTGTTTTCGCCCTGTTCCGCTGCGACCTTTTTGTATTGCTCTTTTAGGTTCTGCAGAATCGTTTCCTGCGATGTCAGGATGGATTTTAACTGTTTGATTTTTGCGCTGATGCCGTCGGAGGACTTGCTCCAGTCGTCCATGCCGGCCGCGGCCGCTTTGAATTCGGCATTCGCGAGCCGGATCAGACGATTTGCGTCTTGTATATTCTTTTTGAGGTCGGATATGTCGACTTTAAATTTTGATGTGACGTCGTTGTTGTTTGGCATATTCACCACCACCCTGCGTTGTCTTTTGCTCTTCTTCTGATGGGTCGCTCTCCGGCTTCTTCTGCTTTCCTGCGCTCCGCTCTGATCTGCATTCGCCGAATGTCGGAGTAGAGCTCTATTATTTCGGCAAACGGTTTCTGTTCAATATCGAGCGGACTAAGTGCTGGGTATATCGTGCAGATATTGTGTTCTAACAAGAAAAGGGTTTCTGTGATGGGAGTGTCGTCGTTGTCTCCCTCGGTCAGTTTGGGTCCTTCGGAATCTTTACCATCTCGGCGATGGAAAACTTCAAAATGCCGAGGATGGCCTGCATTACTTCCTGTGAGTCTACATAATCCCACTCTTCTTCGGTTATATCCGGAAAGAAACGATTTAAGACACGGACGACTTCGTCCCAAGCGGTCAACACCGTTTTTAGGATCTCGCCGGTGTCCATGTTTTCAACGTTAAAAAGTGCCATCACCTTTCGGACCGCTCCAAACGGAACGCGACGCATTTTGGCGATGTGCACCTGCTTGATCTCTTTTAAGTCTTCGTCTTTGTAAACTGTGATTTTAACTTCTGCCATGTTCTTCTTCCTCTTCTTTCTGTGTGTGGTTGTTTTTACCGGGGCCGGCACCCCGAGGTGTTCGGAGTGCCTTTTCCGGAGATATAAAGGGGGTTGTTAGGGGTCTTTACGGTGCCGCGGTAACTGTAACCGTGCAGGTGTCCGTGAAACCTCCGTCACTCGTTGTTGCTGTGATGGTGACGGTGCCTGCAGCTTTACCGGTAACGACGCCATTACTGTTGACAGTTGCCTTGTCGGTGTCGCTGGAGCTCCAAGTAACAGCCTTGTTGGTTGCGTTATCCGGAACGATTACAGCGGAGAGCTGTGTTGTTGCGTCTTCCACAACGCTTACTGCCGAAGGAACGACAGCCACGCCGGTAACGTTTACGGTTGCCGCGATGGTGTCCGGTGTCTGTACGGTTGAGAAGAAATTCTCTTCACTGATTCCGCTCGGGTTGTTATCGCTCGCGATGTTGATTCCGCGCGCGGTCTTTCCGGTCGATGCGAATTTGTAAGTCGTGTTGATTCCGGTGTAAGTTACACTCTGGCCGTTTGCACCGGTTCCGTCGTCTTCGGTCTGGGACGTCTGATCCGGAATAGAGAACGAGCCTTTGAGCCTCCACACATAAACCTTTGTGCCATCGGTGCGCTTGGTAACGTAACCGAGAGCAAAATATTTCTGTGTGCGCTCGCCTTCGATAAAGGCTCCGGTGTTTGCATCGTAGGTCTGCCCGGTGATGTCTGCTAAAACATCAAACGGGATCCCGGATGTGTTGAGTGTGATGGTGTCGGCTCCGGTTCCGCTGACAACGATCGCCGGGATGTTGTCATAAAAATGAGTTTCTGCGGAGCTGTTGGTTGTCTTGCCGACTTCTGCGAGTCCAGTAAACTCTTTGACGGTTCCGTAAGTGATGCCGTTCGAGTTATCGCTTAAGACTTCGGCATAAACGCCGCCGTCCACGCCACGATATTCAAAGTATGATTTACTCATTTTGTGTTTCCTCCTGTGTTTTGTATTTGTTGAACGAGGCGGTCATGCCTCTTCCGGTGTGGGTCACCTCGTCGGTCGGTACGTCGTAACCCGTGCCGGAAATGATAAAACCGTTTTGTTTTAAAAGCGTGCGAGCCTGCGCGAGCATCGAGTATGTCGTCGCCGGGTCCGTCGAGTAAGCGTTGACGTCGAAACTTTCAATGACGGAGATCTCTTGGTTGTCGTAATGGTTCCCGTCGAAGGAATCATTACACCAAAAAGTGAAGAACGAGTCCGGGTAAGCTCCGACGCTTCCCTGCCTGAACACGTTTTTGTTTATGGTCTCCAAAAGTTCGATGAGTCTGTCTTCCATGTCTGTTCCCTTTTAACGTCTTTTTTTCTGCGCTCGGTTGATGGCTCTGATGAACGCTGCTTCTTGGATTTCGTGGATCTCTTTTTTTGTCTTGCTGCCGTATATGGCATTATAAAGTTTCTTATCCGGCTGCATTCGTGGCGTCCCGTACATGAGGAAAATCGAGGCGAGTCCTCCCTGCCGTATATGGAAACCGACCGGGATCGACGCCTGTGTGCCTTCCCACGACACGGAGTCGTTTTTGTCAAGGCTTTTTTCTGTGATGCCGGTCCTTCGGTGTCGCTCGATCTCTTCTGCGAGTTGTTTGGTGACGTAGTCCTTCGAGTCTTTGAGAGCGTCTTCGACTGCCCTGCGCTCTTCGGTCCCGTTGTCAAACTCACTCAACCACGCGATCATTTCTTCCAGACCTTTTGTGTCAAAAACGAGCTTGTTTGCCATGTCATGCTCCGCCTTCTATCGCTCGGACCTTTAAAATACTAAACTGATGACGCATGTTTACGTCTTCCGGGGTGCCGAGTATTTCGTATTTTGAACCGCCAACGATAACCCTGCAATCGGATGTGATGTCAGGTCTGTACCACGTTTCGATGGTGCCGGTATTATCCACCACGATCTTTCCGTTAAACACTCGCTCGGTTCCTCCGAAGGTCCGGAACGTTCCGAAGATTTGAGCTTCGTTCTTTTTCTCATAAGTCTTCGTTTCGCTTCCTTTGACCTTTGTTACCGTCGGAACTTGCAGGGTCATCGGGACTGTGAAGGGTCCGCTTGGTCTGTATTGTTTCGCCATCGCTTTTCCCTCCTGTTATTTGTAAGAAAGTTGCGAGGCTCTCTGATAAAAATACTCGGAAAGCTTGCCGCCTTCGAGGCCGTAATTCCAGAGGTCGGAAACACCACGGGCCACGATTCCCTTTGTGATGTTTGCGTCCTTGACTCCTGCTTCCTTCAAAAAGTCGACGACTTCGTCAAAGTAAATCTGCAGGGTTGCGTCTTGATAGTCGCCGGTTATTCCGAGCGCGTTTTTTACATCTGCGAGTGTGACGTTCATGGTGTTTCCTCTTTTCTGCGTGAATTATAAGCCGACCTTTGCATAAGTGAGCGTGCCGGTTGCGAGCGTTGCACTATAAAGGGTGTTTCCATCTGCCTCAACGGTGCCGCTTGTCGTGCACGGTGTGCCGTTCTGGGTGAAACCTGCAAAGTCGTAAGCCGGGACAAAGTAAATTGTCGCGGAGGTGATGGCTGCTGCGAGGTCGAGTGCGCTCACCGGCTCGCTGCAAAGGAGCGGAGTGCTTGCAGAAGCAACGGCAAACTCGCCGGCTTCGTTCTTTGCGTCAACCTTTGCCAGAGTGCTGTTGTTGCTGTTCTGCTTAAGGATGATTGAATATAAAGTGATGAGGTCCGTGGCCTGAACGGGCACGATTCTGTTTTTGTTAATCATTGTTTTTTCCTCCTGTTAGTTGTTCGTTATTAGTCGGGAAGCGCTGCGGCTGCCCATTTTCCGTCGACTACGGTCAGCACATTGCCGTTGTCTGCGGCCTTGACTTCCGGAAGCTCTGTTACGGATGCCGCGGCCGCAACGATGGCAGCCTGAAGCGCGATCTGCGCTAACACTGCCGCGTTGTCGGTAAGTCCGGCAATGTCGGCGGACTGACCGCCGAGTGCCGTGTATATTGCTTTTAACTGTTCGAGATTAGTTCCCATGGTGTCCACCTCCGTTTACTCATGAACCCTTCTTGATCAGAACGATGCCGTTCGGGTTGAGGATCTTGCCGTCAACAACAACGAGTGCTTTGTCGACCCATTCGTTGGTCTCTTCGTCGTAATAGCGGCGCATCATGAAACCGAAATTTTCATTGATGGCGTACTCTTCCGGCTGCCAGTAGATTCCGATAACGTCGTTTGCAGACGCGGTGTCAAAATCAGGCAGGATGTCCGGCTCCACGAGGGAAATTGCGCGGCCGAAGAAGGTTCCGTTAGGATTTACAGCGTCGCCGTCGTTTACCTGCAGACCGGTGGCCTGACGGAAGACGGGATTGTTGTTGTCGTCGGACATGGTTTCGAGGTATGTCTCAACGGTGGAAAGAGGGAAGATAAACTCTCCGTCTCTGTAACCGAGCGGAAGTTTTGCGAAGAAATCTTTTCTCCAGTCTTTCCAGTTGTTCATCTTTGAAGCCGTCATGGTGACGGTATTGGTGACTCTGGCATCGTTTAAAATGCCGAGCGGTGCTCCGTCTCCGGATCCGGCAACGATGGCCTTGTCCATTGCCTGAAGGTAAGCGATCGCGATGATTTTGGTCAGTTCTGCCTCAAACGCGGAAAGCGTTAAGAGCTGGCTGAGGAAGGTCTGCGCGATGCGGATTTCTGCGGTGTGATAACCGAAGGTAACGGCTCCAAGGTCGCCGACTTTCTGGCGAGGGGAGACGGTGCTTTCGTTGATCCACTTGAAGGTTGCCTGCAGAGCTCCAACGGGGATTTTAACGCCGCCGGGAACGCTCATTTTGCGAACCTTGGAGTAGAGGTTGCCGTAACGCTTGCGCACGGTGTTGATGACTTCGTTCATCACGGTGATGGGGATGGCTGCGCCGGTTGCTTCGGTGTTGATGGCTTCGCCGTTGCGGAATTCCGCAGGGATCGCGGTTCCCTTCTGGACGAATGCCATGAACGCTTTTCTGTATTCCATGGACGCGAGAGGCTCTTCGTCTTCGCGCTTATTGGTTGCGGCTGTCTGGAAAGAAGCGACGATGTCAGCATTAACGGAAGGAGCGGCCGCTCTTGCTTCGGTCTCCTCTTCGTTAATGGCATTGAGTTCTTCGGTCACTTCTTCGATTTCTGCGTCAAGGTCAGCGATCTGCTCGTTGATGCTGCGCACTTCGTTTACGTCTTCCGACGCGAGTCCTCTCTGGGCGAGGGTGTTTTTCTTTGCCTGTAAACGGGCAAGTCTTTTTTCAAGAATTTTCTTTCTCATTTGTTTTTCCTCCTGATTTTGAGTTTTTCTTTTTCGAGTTCCAGTGCTCTTTTCTGTTCTTCGGCGATGTCCATCGCTGCGGCCCGTTGCTGCTTGATGCTGTCCAGCTCTCGCCGCGCACTCTCCAGTGCGTCCTTGCTCCGTTCCTTTATCTCGACCGATGTGTCTTGGTATGCCGGGAATGTAACGGCAGAAACTTCGACCACGGTTCCGATCTTTTTAATTGTTCGTGTCGGTTTGTCCGACTCGAGGTCGCTCCACTCTTCGTCCTCTATGGAGAACATGAAGCTCATTTTGTCTATGTCTCCGCGGCTGACTGCGATGTATAGGTCGCGCGCCTTCGGACTGTCGAGGTCGAGTTCTGCGCGGATTCCCATTCCGTAAGGGTCAACGGTCAGCTGCATGGTGCTGTTCGGGTTGTTGCGTCTGCTTCTGGCGTAAACAAAGCGTGTGTCGTGGTTTAAACAAAGCCGCACGTCGTTTAAGTCTGTTTCGTCCAGAGCTCCGCGCTCGATTCTCTCGAAAAACCACCCGAGGTCTGTTGTGCTGTCAAAAACGATCGGTCGGCCCTCTATGATGCCGACTTCCTTGTCGTCTCTTTTTTCCTCCCGTGTTTCGAGCTTTACTTCAAAGGCACGCTGTTCAAGTTCTTTTTTCTCGTTTGCGAGTTCTTCTTTGTTTGGCATTGCGTCATTCCTCCGTTTTTTCTTCGTCGATGACTTCGACTTTCGTATTCTTTCCGACTTGGTATTCCTCCGCGCTGTTTGCGTCGATCCAGTTTAGGCTCATGTAACGTTTGCCTTCGAGCTCCGGAAGTGGCATGAGGCCGAGGATGGTTCGTTTTTCGTTTTCAAACATGGCACCGGTCGGGGCGAGCAGGTTAATCATGTCTATTTTCTGGCCGATGCTCATGAAAATGAGGTCTTTCGGGTAAAACTCGATTTTATTGCCGAAACTTCTTTCACGTCGCGAGAACAGCTTTTTCGTGAAGGCCTCCGAGAAACTCTTGATCAACGGCTCCAGTGTCTTCTGGAAGAACGCTTCATATTGTTCTTTTGTGTAGTCGCCGAGCAGAATCGGGAGCGGCACGCCGAAGTTTCGCAGGATTTTTTCGTCTATGAAGCGGAGCGTGTCCTGATTTACGAGCTGCGACTTATGTTCGAGCGGTGTGAAGTCTGCTTTTAGGTCGAGCGGCAAAAATCCGGACTCATTGTTTAAGAGCTTTTGCTCCAGCTCGCGCAGTGCTTTTTCGGTCTTGCCTTCGTCGAGCATCGTGTTATATTTGACGATTCCGTTTACTGCGTAAGAGGCTTTCATCGCCTTCGCTACGCCTTTTAAGAGGGTGTCGTTTAATTCCAAGGTTCCGAGGAGCGGTTTGTGGTCCGGCTGGCCGGTCTCATTTCCACCCATGTACTGGTTGACGGAGTAGTTTATTTTCAAATGGATCACGTCTTCATAAGCAATCGTTGTGTTGGTGCCGTTCATGAAGTAAAACTTTACAAACAACCGCCCTCCTGCGTCTTCGATGAAGTCGACCTCTGTCGGCTGTATCGGATAAAGGGCCTCGTATACTCTTTTGAGTTCTCCGTCGCTGGTATATTCTCGATAAACCGGAACGATAAACGCGTTGTAGTTCATCAAAAGGAGCCACGTTGTCTTTTCGATAAACTCCGAGGTTGTCATGTATGGATTCGGGTCGTCGAGTACGTTCTGCCGGTCGCCTCTGATGGCTGTCGGGTCATTGTTTATCACCCGGACGTGCATCGGGTTGAGCTTCTTCATTTCGTCGACGATACACTTCAAGGCCTGCTGCACGACGTCGCTTGCGTATATGTTTTGACCGAATTGCGGATAAACCGGAACCCAGCCGTTTAATGTCGGCGCGTACTTTGCACCCTTCGGTGTCTTTTTAAAAAGTTTGTCAAACCATGACATTTTTCTAACCTCCTATGATCGCCGCGTAATCCGTCCGGTTCCGGCGATATGTCTCGTATAAAATCGCAAGGCAGACGGCTCCGTCGATTCGTTTTCCTCTGGCCGTCTTTACGAGTAAAGCCTGACCCCGGCTGTCGACCTCGATGCCGGCATTCGCAAAGTTCCAGCGGTCGACTTCATTGTTGCCGTAAAATATTAACTGTTTCTTAAAATCCAACTCACAGAGGCGGATGGCGTTGTTTAGGGTCTGCGCGTTCTGGTTTATCATGGTGAGCTCTCCGTCCTTGCTTGCGCTCCACCCGTAATATTCCATGCGGTTTATCCAGTCGCGAGCAAACCGCTGATCGTAACCGCAACGCCAGAGCCGGATGCCGTGTTGCTGATAGAGGTTGTAAAACCAGTCAGCGACTTGTGAGAGGTCGATGTCGTTGCCTTCCGTTATCGTCAGGAACCCTTGTTCTGCCCACTCTTTGTACTTCGCACCCTGTCTGCGGTCGTTGTCGTCTTCGAGCTTGCTCTCCGGGATAAAGTAATGGCTGACGATGTATTTTCTCGGATCGTCCGGCCGCATCATCATTATTTTTGCGGCGCAGAGGTCGGTTGTTTCTGCAAGGTCGACGCCTCCGAGGCACTTTACTCCGTGGAAATCGTCGAGGTTGTAATCGTTGTTGTAATCGTAGTCTTCGAGGTTGAGCCATGCCTCCGCGGCGTTTTGCTTGATGTTGAAGTCCTTTGAAAGAACAAATATTCGGTCGGCCTTGCTATCTCTGGCAAGTGCGACCTGTTCCTCCATGTAAGACCACTTTTTGACGGTGCCGAGCGTCGGGTTGCTTTTCATCCAGAGGCGGTTCTGCCGGTTGCCGGTCCAGACTTCTTTTTCAGAGTCCTGCGTATAGATCCACGGGAGGAATCGTTCGCTGGCTGCGTCGTCTGCTTCGCCTTTGATTATCTTCCGGGCCTTCTGGAGCTGTTCGTCCAAATAACCGCCGTTGACGAAGCCTTCCGTTGTTAGCATGATGAGTTTCGGGTTGTCCTTTACCGACTGCGACTGTTCGATGCTCTTTGCGATGGTTCCGTCGATCATTTCGTGGATTTCGTCGACGGTTGCGAAGTCAATATTTCGGCCTTCCTTGTTTCGCGTTCTGTCGCTTAACTTGCTGACCTTGGTGTTGGTTTCCTTGTTCCGGATAAACCGCTGATTCCTGTGAGTGTCTTCGCTGTTCGGGTCTATCAGGAGCCGCATCGTGTCGATGGCGTCGTAAACGATCGAGGCCTGTGCGTCGTCGTTACTGCTGCAGATTATGTCTGCGCCGGCCGGGCCGATGGCGAGTTCTGTGGTTGCGATCGCGCTGGACATTTCGCTTTTCGTGTTCTTCCTTGCTATGAGGAGCAGGAGCTTTTTGAAGCGGTCAATGTCAAAGCATGCGTTTGCGCTTTCCTCGGTCATCTTGAACGAATAAAACGCCTCGATGAGTGCCTTTTGCCAAAGCATTAAAACCATCGGCTGGTTGTAAAACGGCGACTTGGTGAGCCGGATGCACCCTTCCATGAACCGCATTCGTTGCCGGGCGTTCCGGGTGTCGTATGTGTAACGGTCGTCTTTTAAGTCTTCTGCGAGGTTGTCGAGTTCCTGTCGTAACTCTTGCCCGATTATGATCTCGCCGGTCTGCGCTCTTGCCCGGTATTCGAGAAGAAATGAGTTGTCAGGTGTCCAGATTTTCTTCTGCATTCTGCCTCAACCACGCACGGAGCGGACTTTCGTTTTCGTCTTCGCCTGCCGCCGTTGCTCTTGTCAATGTTCTGATCACGTTGTTGTATTGCTGCAAATACTTGATATATTGTTTCGAGGCGACTGTCGGCCTCTGTTTCTCCGGATGTTTCGGATGGACTTCTATCTGCGGAAGGCTCCGGAAGTAATCGAGTTGCTCCTCCAAAAAGAGGACCTCCTCCACTTCCTTCTTCAGGAATTTATTGTCTCCGACGATGCCGAGCAGTTCTTCGCGCCGGCTCTTCTGTTTTTCTGCGTCCATGTTTTCCCTCTTTTAGTCGTGCAGAACGAGTGTTGTCTCGTTGTACATATCCGAGTAACCCCATACGGCCTGCAGCTCGACGCGGATTGTAACGGTGCCGCTGTAACCGGTGAGGTCTATTTCAACCGGAACCGTTTTTGTGATGCCGGCCTCCTGCGTGTATTTAAGCGACCCGTTTATATAGATGCGGATCTGGCCGCCGGTCTGCGCTGTTCTCCAGCCGTAACTATTCGGAGTGAATCGGAGCTTGGTGTGGCTGCCGATGTCCTTCGTGGTTTCTGCAATTCCGACGAGCGTCGTTCCTTCGTCTCTTCCGACTCCCCAGCTGCCCCACGTTGTGTTCGTCCATCCGGATCCGGAAAGCGTCCAGCTCGGCGTCCATGTTTCCTCTGATGTGAAGACTTCGGTTCCGTTATAAACGACTTTCGAGCAATTGACGCCGTTATAAACGACGCCTGTCAGTTGTGTTCCGTTGTATAGAATCGCCATGTCTTCGCCTCATTAGTTTTTGGAAATAAAAAGCGTTGTGCCGCTTAACTCGAAGGCCAGACCGTCTATCTGCGAGAACGGGTGCCGGTGGCTTGCGTTGGCCTTGCTTGCGATGGAGCTGTTCAAATTCTGCACGGTTGCGTTAAACGTCGAGGTGTTTACCTTCTGGCCGAGTGCCGTGTTGATCTCTTCCTTGCTCATCGTCTCCACGAGAAGTTTGTCGTCGTCGAATGCGTATATTGCCATTTTTTCGTTCCTCTTTCCTTCTTTGGTTCCTTTTTCCGGTTTTTCGTTTTTTTGGGTTTTTGAAAAATCGAAATTTCGTTTTTTCCGGTTCTGCGT
>UZAT01052666.1_pt1 | contig 11614 bp, 14 predicted proteins | sample 2160861 | NCBI WGS metagenome assembly UZAT01 (sample SAMEA5138306, study PRJEB28736) | viral metagenome | reverse complement strand
TTCTAACTGTGCGGAATTAAAAGTGAATCAAACCCCATAGGGGCTAATTATAATATGGGGTTTCCAAAATATAGCCGATAGAATCGACTAAGAAGGGAAGATCGGACATGACTGAGCGAGGCTACTTGGTGAAAATCAACAAGGCCATGAGAGCAGCAGACACTTATCAAGAAATTTATACAGAAGTCATTAAGACTCTGGCTGCAGTTCTCGCCGAGCGAGATCATATCTACGAGCAATATGTCAAAGAAGGATGTAAGCCTCTTGTTGATGTTTTGACTGATCGAGGATCTCCGCAACGTCGACCGAATCCGCTCCTGGATCAATGGAACAAATTGAACCAGACTGCATTGTCTTATTGGAAAGAACTCGGACTGACTCCGGCTGGACTTAAGAAGCTTAACGACGAAGCGACTAAAGAGCCGAAGATGAGTCCTCTGGATTCTGTACTTGCGAAATTAGAGAAATAAGAGGAGATCGTCATGAAAGCTCAGAGCTATTATGAACGAGCTCTGACTTATGCCCAGAATGTAGTTGCCGGCAAAGTTAGAGCCGGCAATAACAAAAGAGAGTGTTTGAGATTCCTTATGGATCTCAAACGAGACGATATCGAGATCAGAAATAAGGATGCCGATTTCGTCTGCGGATTTATCGAGCAGTTCTTCGTTCATCAAAAAGGCGAAGATCTGAATGGAAACTCATTGAAGAACAAGCCGCTGCTCCTGCAAGACTGGCAGATCTTCATTATTTACAATTTGCTCGGCTGGTATAAAGTCGGCACAAATGAACGAAGATTTAAGGAGGCTTTCATCTTCGTTCCAAGAAAGTCAGGAAAGTCGCTCTTCGTGGCTGCTTTATCTCTGGCACTCGGATTCCTGGAAAGGAGATCCGGATCAACGATCTATATCACAGCTGCTGCTCTTAAGCAGAGCGCGGAGACTTTCGATAAGATCGTTTACACATTGAGAGTCAAGGGAGTTATCGATGAGTTCAGGGTCCGCGATAATAACGCGGAGCACTCGATCTCGAAAACTTTCCTGGATGAAAAAGGAATCCCAATCGGATCGATTCATATCGAAGCGATGGCAGCAAATCCGGATCGTCAGGATTCCTTTGGCTGCAATATCTGTATAGCGGATGAGATTCATGCTTACAGATCAGCAGCTCAATACAACAGATTCAAAGAAGCGATGAAAGCTTATACTAATAAGCTCATGATCGGAATAACAACAGCCGGCGATAATGTGAACTCGTTCTGCTATGGCCGTCTCCAGTATTCCGAAAAAGTCCTCGACGGCATCGTCAAGGATGATACTCTATTCTGCTTTGTTTCGAAGGCACAGAAGGACGCGAACGGAGATGTAAACTTTTTAGATCCGGAGCAGCATGAACTCGCGAATCCTTCTTACGGAGTAACGATCCGACCGGAGGATATGATCGCGGAAGCAGCTCAGGCTCAAAACGATCCGCAACAGCGAAAGGACTTTTTAAGCCGCTCGCTGAATATATACACGACTGCTCAGAAAGCCTACTTCGATCTTGAGAAGTTCCAGACTTCGGATGCTCAATATGATCTGACTCTCGAGCAGCTGGCGAAGCTGCCGATCAGCTGGTATGGCGGAGCAGACTTATCGAAGATGCACGACTTAACAGCCGCTGCTCTCTTCGGTCACTGGAAAGAAAAGGATCTCGATATCGTGATCACTCACGGATTCTTTCCGGTTACGGCTGCAGCTCAGAAAGCGGAAGAGGATCAGATCCCTCTTTTCGGCTGGAAGGATGACGGCTGGCTAACTCTGGCGAACTCGCCGACAGTGAATGTCGATGATGTCGTTAAGTGGTTTATCGAGATGAGGAATCGAGGCTTTAAGATTAAGCAGATCGGACATGATAGAAAGTTCGCTCGTGAATATGTTCTGCAGATGAAAAAAGCCGGATTCAATATCATCGATCAGCCGCAGTATTACTATTTAAAATCCGAGGGCTTTCGACATATCGAGAAAGCAGCCCTGGATAAGAAGCTTTACTATCTTCACAGTGAGGCGTATGAATACTGCATCGCAAACGTCCGCGCGATCGAGAAGTCGGACGATATGATTCAGTTTGAGAAGATCGGTCGTCAGATGAGGATCGATCTTTTTGATGCGAGCGTTTTCGCTTGCGTGAGATATTTAAACGATCTGGAGAAGCCTGATCTGGTTTCTTCTTGGTTTGGAGGGAAGTAATGGGAATCTTTAACTTCGTAAGTAAGAGATCGAATGAAGAATCTCAAGCTGCAGCTGCGGCTGCTGCCAATGAAGCAGAGCTCAAGAGGAAAATGAATCAGCTCCTGGAGATCATTCGCTCGGAAGGTATATCTTGCGGAGGATATACTTCTCTCGATCAAGATCCTACGATCATGACAGCCTGCGAGAGAATCGCGGAGCTGATCGGTCTTGTCTCATGGCATCTTATGGAGAATACCGACAACGGAGATCAGAGGATAAGGAACGAGCTCTCGAGGAAGATCGATATCAATCCTAACTCCTGGATGACTCGACAAACATTCTTTGAAGCGATAGCGATGAATCTTCTGCTTTATGGAGACGGAAATTGCGTCGTTCGTCCTCATACCGAGGATGGATATCTTCGAGATCTCGAAGTAATTCCTGCAGATCGAGTTTCTTTCATGGAGGATCAATTTAACGGATATGGCTACTGGATCTTGATTGACGGAATTCGATACGATCCTCGAGATCTGCTTCACTTCCGATTGACTCCGGATAAACAATATCCCTGGAAAGGCAGAGGCATCCGCGTCTCCATTAAAGAAGTCGCTAATAACTTGAAGCAGGCATCATCGACAGAGAATGCTTTCTTATCCCAGGAATGGAAGCCGTCAGTCATCGTTAAGGTCCAGGCGATGGGAGAAGAGTTCGCAACTCCGGAAGGAAGAGAAAAGATCGCGGATGACTACTTAAAGACGAATAAGGCAGGCGAGCCCTGGATCGTTCCGGCGGAGCAGATGGATATTACTACTTTAAAGCCATTGACTCTCCAGGATCTCGCTATATCAGATACTGTCAAGCTTAATAAAGCCACAGCAGCTGCTATCGTCGGAGTCCCTAATTTCCTCGTAGGAATCGGAGACTTTAAGAAGGATGAATTTAATAACTTCATCCAGACACGAGTGAGAACTATCGTTGAGGGAATTCAGCAGACATTGACTGCAGCTCTTATCACGAGCCCGAGATGGTATATCAAGGGAAATATATGGGCTCTGCTCGATTGGGATCTTTCGACTATCACTCAAGTCTTCACTGCGATGGGCGATCGAGGATGGGTAACAGGTAATGAAGCTCGAGACAGAATCAATCTTGAGCCGAAGGAAGGACTCGACGAGCTGAAAGTTCTCGAGAACTATATACCGGCTTCAATGTCCGGAAATCAATCCAAACTGACAGGAGGGAATGACGATGAATAAGTCGATATTCGAAGAGCAGCCTGAGATGAGAGCCTTGCAGCTCCGATCAGGAGAATTTCAAACGAGGGAAGACGGAGGAGAGCTTACGATCGAAGGCTACTTCGCTGTTTTTAATAGCAATTATGAGATTTGGGAAGGCGCTTCTGAGTCCATCGCTCCCGGAGCTTTCGACAGCTCTATTTCGGGCGATATTCGTGCACTGACAAATCACGACACGACTCTCGTCCTGGGCAGAACTAAAGCTAACACTTTAGAGCTCAAGACAGACTCTCACGGACTGTGGGGCCGCGTCAGAATCAATCCGAACGATTCTGAGGCGATGAACACATACGAAAGAGTTAAGAGGGGAGATGTCGATCAGTGCTCGATCGGATTCTTGATTCGTTCTCAGGAAACCGATTTCCGAGAGGACGGATCTATTCACTGGACTATTACAGATGTCGAGCTTTTTGAGGTCTCTGTTTGCACATTCCCTGCATACGAGGAGACTTCCGTCTCAGCTCGTAGGAAAGATGCTGCCGAGATTAGATCTCGCCAGCTTGAAGCCTGGAAGCTGCAGATGAAGGATCGCCTCACGAAATCAAATCAGGAGGAAGAATCCAATGCTTAGAGCACTAATGCTTCGAAAGAAGATCTCCGAGGCTCAGAAGGCTCTCGAAGAGCTCAGGACTATCAAGGAAAGCTTTGAGACAAGATCCGAAGAGCTCCAGAAGAGAGAAGAAGAGCTCGCAGCTGCTATCGAAGAGGCTTCCACAGAGGAGGAAAAGGCTGCAGTCGAAGAGGCTGTTGCTGATTTCGAGTCTGATAAGGCAGCTCTCGAGAATGAGCAGAGTGAGAACGATCAGAAGATCGCTGATCTTGAGGGCGAAGTCTCCGAGATGGAGAGAGAGCTCGAAGAGATCGAGTCTCAGCAGAGATCAAAGCCAGTTCAGGAGGCTCAGGCTGCTCCTGTTGTAGCTGGTAACATTCAGCCTACAATCACAGAAAGGAATACAAGTAAGATGTTTAAGACAAGATCACTTAATCAGATGTCAGACATCCAGAGAGCCGAGTTTGTAGCTCGCGAGGATGTTAAGAAGACTCTCGCAGAAGTAAGAACTCTCATCAAGGAAAAGAGAACAGTAACCGGTGCAGATGTTTTCATCGGTGTTTCGATCTTCGAGTTGATCAGAGAGAATGTAATTAACTACTCTAAGCTTTATGCTAGAGTTAGAGCTAGTTTCACAAGAAACAACGGCAGACAGCCTGTTGAGGGTGCTATTCCCGAGGCTATCTGGACAGAGGCTTGTGCTTCTCTTAACGAGCTCGATCTTAGCTTCGGATCTGTAGAGCTTGATACTTATAAGGTCGGCGGTTATTTCGCTATCTGTAATGCAAAACTCGAAGATTCCGATATCGATCTCCTCGATGTTTTCACAGATGCACTCTTGCAGGCTATCGGCTTTGCACTCGATAAGGCTTTCGTTTATGGTACTGGAACAAAGATGCCTACTGGTGCTGTTACGGCTATCGCTTCCACAGCTTCTCAGCTCGTAACTGTTTCCGGTTCCGCTCACAAGGACGCATTCTTCGCAGCTCTTATCGATGCAGAAGTAAATGCAGACAGCTCCAAGTCCAGAGGCGAGAAGACATGGATCGTTAACAAGAAGACATACGCAACGATCAGAAAGGAAGCTATCGCAGTAGACGGCTCCGGTGCTTATGTGTCACTCGTTAATGGTGTTATGCCGATCCTCGGCGGTGACATCATCGAGCTCGACTTCGTTCCTGACAACAATATCGTTGTTGGTTACTTCGATCTCTACTCTGCTCTTATTAAGAAGGAGATGACTGTTTCTGTTTCCACAGAGTGCAAGTTCATCGAGGATCAGACAGTTATCAAGGGCGTTATGAGAGCAGACGGAAAGCCTGCAGTTCCTAAGGCTTTCGTGGCTATCGGTCTCGGCGAGGCTCCTACTACGGAGGTTGAATTCGCAGGAAACCCCTCTCAGGCTTGACTGTAGCGCCTGAGAGCCAGTCAAGCGAGTTATTTGATCATCTCGTCTCATCCTTCCAGGATGCAGATGTAGCTGTCTCGGGCAACTCGATAGTAGGAACTTTGAAGTTCATTGAAGGCGGTCTGGCTCAGTCCGGTCCTCTTGCCGGAGATGGACACTTCCTGGCATTGAAGTTCACGAATATTGATCCTGATGCTACTTCTGTGAAGGTCGGACTTGATCCTTCCCAGGGTACCGGACTCGTTGAGCTTATCAACGATCCTGATAAGAACGGAGTCTTCAAGATTACTTCTACAAGTCAGGTCTTCAAGGTCGTACAGTCCAACGCAACTGCTACAAAGACACAGATCTTCTCACTTGCAAATCTCATCCTTGAGGATGCAGAGGAAGCAGGAGAAGGCTGATAACAGGAATTAAAGAAATGAGGGATTCTCTATGGCTACATCGATGGCAGATCTTCGCGAAAGGCTCAAGATCGATATCGGAATAATCAATTCAACGATCTATGATGAAAGACTCGATACTATCATGCAGGCTTCTAAAGCTTCAGTCGAGCAGTGGATCGGAGATGATACAAATATCGATGACAGCCTCGATGCGGAGCTTATCATCGATTATGCGAGATGGCAGTGGATCACGAGAAGAGAGCCGACTTCGATGTCGGATTCTTTGAAGTATCGTCTTAACTGCAGAGCTTTCGCTCCGAAGAAAGTCGGAGGATCTGACTCATGACTGATGATTCCGTAACTTTGATCGCTCGAACGATGTCGGGAAAAGACTCTCGAGCTAAGCCGATCTACACAGAGACTCGCTCTGAGATCCTCGCGGTCTCGGAGCCTGTCTCTCGATCGGAATTCTTCTCAGCAGGACAAATCGGAATCAATCCGCAGTTTCTGCTGATCATTAATCCGGCTGAATATAATGGCGAGAAGATCGTCGAATATCACGGAAAACGAATGAGCATATATAGAACTTATGAAAGATCTGAGAATGAGCTCGAGATCTATCTGCAGAAGGCCGAAGGTCTTAACGGAGGCGGATCATGACACTCGAAGAACTTTACACTGCGATGATCGAAGAACTTCCTGAGCTCGCAGCTCAGACGTTTTATGATCACATTGTAATTGAAGAAGGCGAGGAGCTGGCTCCGCCGTTTATCTTCTTTCATGAAGTAGACAGCGCTCCGTTCAATGCTGACAATATTGTTTATTACATCGGCATTGAGCATCGTATTGATGTATATAACGCAGAGCGCGACATCGATCTTCGAAGACAGATCCAAGGCTTTCTTGATTCTCATGATTTAGGCTATACAGTCTCATTCGATGACTTTGATGAGTCAACGATGCTTTATCTTGATTCCTTCACTGTAGAGCTCGATGAATAAGGAGGTCTCATATGGGGCAGCAGATATCTATTAATGATCTTCAAAGAGAGATCGGAGAAGTCCTACAGTCGTTTAATCACAGCTGCGAGACTTTCGTTGATGTTGCAGCCAAAGAGACAGCAGCGACAGGCGCGAAACTTTTGAGAACTTATTCGCCCAGGAAGTCCGGCAACTACGGCAGCACTTGGACGTATAGGCAAACGAAGCGCGGAACTTGCTATATCTTCAATTCGAAGAACTACAGATTGACTCATCTTCTCGAAAAAGGACACCGGACCGTATATAAAACCGGACGATACGGCTCAAGACAAGACACTATCTCAAAGCCTCACATATCTATCGTGGAGGAGATAGTGCAGGAAGAATTCCCGAAAAAGATCGCTCAGGCGATTGAATATCAAAGATAATGAAAGGAAATAAAAAACATGAAAGTTAAATTCGGTTTGAAGAATGTTCATGTATTTCCAATGACAGAGACTACTGATCAGTCCACAGGCGCGATCACAATGAGCTATAGCTCTCCTATTGCGATCCCCGGCGCTGTAAATCTCAGCCTCGATGTCAGTGAAGATACACCTGAGCCCTTCTATGCAGATGACGGAGTTTACTATGTTCCTGCAGGAGCTTCGTCAGGATATTCCGGAAATCTCGAAATCGCTCTCATGCCCGACGAAGTCAAGCTCGCTTTGATGACATTCATCAAGGATGCAGCTGAAGTTATGATCGAGCTCAAGGAAGCGACTGCGAAGCTCTTCGGTATGACTTTCGAGATTGCTTCTGATGATAAGGCTCGAAAGCTCGTATATTATAAATGTCAGTTCGGTCGTATCAATCTTTCTGCTTCTACAAATACAAGCTCAAAGACTCCTGCGACAGATACTGCTCCTATCACTGTTCTTCCTACTTCCGAGCTCTTTGATCTCGGTGACGGAAATGCGATCTCCGTAGTAAGCGGTTATTCTACTCCGGACACGGATAGCGCAGTCTATAGCAACTGGCATTCTTCTATTCATACTCCGACGGCTTTTCTTGATAGTCTGACTGTCGCTCCTGATAGCCAGTCAGACGAAGTATACGATCATCTTGTTTCTGAGATCCAGGAAGATGATATCGTCGTATCGGGAAATAGTATCACAGGATCTTTGAAGTATCTTGAGAATGGAATGTCTCCGAGCGGTCCTCTTTCGGGAGCTGGACATTTCATGGCTCTGAAACTTTCGAACTTTGATGAGGAGACTACATCCTGCCTTGCAGGACTCGATCCTTCCCAGGGTACCGGCCTCGTCGAAATCATCGATGATCCTGATAAGGTCATAGTGATGAAGATCTCAAGTCTCTCTCAGAGATTCAAGGTCATCCAGAAGTCAGCGACTAAAGAAAGGATTCAGATTTTCAGCTTGAGCGGTCTTACTTTAGAGCCTGCTCCGGCTGCGGAAGGTTGATCCTAAGAAATCTTGATCAGGGAGGGCTCTTCGGAGCTCTCCCTTTTTTATAAAAGGAGTCTAAGAATGAGAAAGAATATAACGATCGGTGAGCGGACGATCGAGCTCGAATGTAATCTTGGAACGGCTTCGTTCTTCCAAGAATTCGCAAAAAGGAATATTTTCAGCTGTTCTTCCGAGATAGCAACGAGGACAGCAGCTGCGGCGAAAGTGATCAAGGCGGCCGGAGTCACTACTAATGTTGATATTGCGACAGAAGCGAATCAGGCTCTCGAAGAGCTCGCTCTGGCTAAAGCTGAGGCAGTAGATGTTGCTGCAAAACTTATATACATAATGAGTTTGCAGGCATCACACGGAAAGACTAAGGAAGATATCTCGATGATAAGAGCTCTTCTGACAGATGATGATTATCTCGTTTGGTCGATGGATATCTCTCCGGAGCTAATCACTTTCGAAACATATAAAGAAGTCATGGACTTCTGGAAAACACAGACAGAAAAGACATCTCAATCAAAAAACTGAACAAGCCGACTGAAAGAGAGACGAATTACGCCTATCTGATGCTCCGATCGCTCCAGGTCGGGCTTGATTTTGATAGCGCATTTTTCTCTGATGTCGGCTTTTTAACGGATCTCTTCATTGAGAAGAGTAACGACTCTTACGATTACGCAGTTCTCGGAAATACTGAGGACATCGACAGACTTTTCGGAGGCTAAACATGGCGAGTGCAGGACAGATCAAGGGAATCACGATCAAGATCGAAGGCGATACATCGGGACTCGCGAAAGATCTGCAGTCCGTAAATAAGGACATTTCACAAACACAAAAAGCCTTAAAAGATGTCGAGAAAGCTCTCCAGCTTGATCCGACAAACGTCGAGCTCTTGGCTCAAAAAGAAGAGCTCCTCAATAAGCAGATCGAGCAGACGAACACGAAGCTTGAGCTTGAGCAGCAGGCAGCCGAGAAAGCGAAAGAAGCTCTTGAGATCGGCTCCATCTCCCAGGAAGAGTATGCGACTTTACAAGCAGAAGTAGTAAGGACCGGAGCAGCACTCGAAGAGCTCGAAGCATCTGCATCCGGATCGGCTGACGGACTTGAAGAGACCGGAGATGCAGCAGAGAATGCAGGAGATTCTGCAGAAGATTCCGCAGCTGCTTTTGAGGGCTGGGGCGAGGCTGTTAAGATAGCAGCTGAGGCTGCGGCCGCCGCCGTTGCAGCCGTTGGTGCAGCCGTTGGAGCTGCAGCCGGTGCTCTCGTTACTGCTACAACAGACACATCAGCTCTTGCTGATGAGATTCTAACTCTCTCCAGTGTTACTTCGCTCTCTACTGATACTCTTCAAGAGATGAATTACGCATCCGAGCTCCTGGATGTTTCGACTGATACTATGACCGGAGCTATGACTCGAATGGTCAAGAATCTCGATGAAGCAGCCACAGGATCAGGAGCAGCAGCCGAGGCTTATGCTGCTTTAGGAGTCTCAGTCACAGATACAGAGGGCAATCTTCGAAGCACAGAAGATATCTTCTGGGATGTTATCGATAGCTTAGGCGAGATTGAAAATGCCACTGAGCGCGATAGTATTGCGATGGATCTTCTGGGACGCAGCAGCCGTGAACTTAATCCATTGATTGAGGTCGGATCGGAGGGATTTCGCGAACTCGCAGATGAGGCACACGAGGCCGGATATGTTATGGACGGCGATACACTCGATGCTTTTGGTAATCTCGACGATGAACTCCAAAGATTAAAGAATGGAACAACTGCAGCCAGGAATGCGATCGGATCAGTTCTGCTCCCGGTTCTTACAGATCTCGCATCTGACGGCGTGAGCCTTTTAAATGACTTCACGAATGCGATCCTTGATACGAACGGCGATGTCACGAAGATGGGAGAAGTCATCGATGAGATGGTTCCTCAAGTAATAGAGCTAATCGATAGTTATTTACCTACTATCATCGAGCTCGGAGGAGCTATCATTGAGAGCCTGGCGACAGCTCTGATCGATAATCTTGATCAGATCCTCGCGGCAGCTGTCGAACTCATCGCTGTTATAGCTCAAGGAATCATTGACAATCTCGCTAGCTTGTCTCCTGTCATTTCGGATCTCATCGTCTCACTCGCGAATTTCATCATTAACAATCTCCCGACGATCATTGATGCTGCGCTTGAGATAGTTCTGGCTGTTGTAGCTGGTATCAGCGACAATCTCGATGAATTGATTCCTGCTGCTGTTGAAGCAGTCTTAACTATCGCTGAAAGCCTCATCGATCACTTAGACGAAATCATCGAAGCTACTATGCAGCTCATGCTCGGAGTCGCAGAAGGTATCGTGAGAGCGATTCCTGATATTGTGGCTGAGATTCCAGGATTGATTGAGTCAATCCTCGGAGCTATGGCAGAGCTCGGAACGGAGCTGCCTGAGCTGGCTCAGGAATGGGGCGCAGATTTCATCTCTACTTTCCGCGATTCTATGGTCAACGCGATCCCGAATCTCGTCTCAGGTGTTGAGTCTGTCGCTTCCTCGATCAGCAGTTATTTACACTTCTCGGTTCCCGAAAAAGGCCCTCTCGCCTCGGCTGATGAATGGGGCGGAGACATGATCGATGAGTTCATTAAGTCTATGGACGCAGAGGATATGACTCTTGAGCGAGCTTTAAACGGAACGGCAAATATCATCTATAACGGAATGAATCCGTCTATGGACTACTCAGGAGCTCTTTCTGGCATATCTTCACAGCTTGCAGGACTCGGAGGCAGTTCGGTTCCTTCCGTTATAAACGTATATATCGGTCAGCAGAAGTTCGCGACTGCAGTCATCGGAGCTCAAACTCAAGAAAACTACAGAGGCGGAGGAATTTAAACGATGCTCGGGAAATATATCAAGATCAACGGAACTCAGATGCCTAATCCTGTCTCTTTTGAGGATAACTATCCGCCTATTGAGAATGAATACTTCTCAGAGTCCGGAAAGCGAATGTCAAATGTTATCAGACTTGATCGTTATACATGGTCGGCGACTTTTCAGTGCACATCCAGGATGAAGAAGATCCTGGATGATTTCTGTAAGTCGGCATCCGTCACAAGTCAGATCAACGGTGGGACCGTAATCACAGGAACATTGAGAAGAGCATCGGGCGGAGTATTACTTCCGAAATCCGAGCTCTGTCTCGGTACAAATGGACTGTGGACTGTTTCTGTAACTTTCGAAGGAGATTGATATGTATTCTGTAAGTGAACGATTTAAGACAGAGATGAAAAAATCTCATCGCGTCGAGCACGTTCGCGGAACTATCGCCGGAGTCAGCTTCAACGATGATAATAT
>UZAT01139111.1_pt1 | contig 11619 bp, 24 predicted proteins | sample 2160861 | NCBI WGS metagenome assembly UZAT01 (sample SAMEA5138306, study PRJEB28736) | viral metagenome | reverse complement strand
ATCGATCTCGCGAACGAGCGAGTCGAACAATATCTCGTCGGCAAGAAGTCGACAAAGAAGAAAAAGAAGGAGGATAAACAAATGGCTGTAGCAACTAAGACCCCGACCCCGATGAACGTTTATCAGAAGCTCATCGCCGCCCGAAAGATGTTCCAGGAGGCGGACGTGAAGAAATCCGGTATCAACAGATTCGCCGATTTCAAGTATTTCGAACTCGCCGACATCGTTCCGGCTAAGACCCACATTTTCGCCGAGCTCGGTCTCGTCGACTGCGTGACGTTCTCTCCCGAGGAGGCGACGCTCTATCTGTTCAACGTGGACAATCCCGACGAGGTGATTCCGTTCCAGTCTCCCATGAGACCGCTGACCGTGGTTTCTCAGACCGGCAAAAACAAGATGAACGAGCTCCAGGGTCTCGGAGCCGAGGAGACATATCAGCGTCGTTATCTCTATATGATGGCTCTCGACATCGTTGAAGCTGACTCATTCGACGCGACGAGCGGACAGAACGAGACCGGAAAGTCTCAGAACGTGACCAAGAGCTCGCAGGAGACCTCGAGAGCGACGAACGTCGTGAGTATGAACGAATCCTCATCCACGAGACCGGCGTCTCAGAACGAGCGTGAGGCCGTTAAAAAGGCATTGACGAACACTGACGGCAACGCTGAAACAGCTCAGGTGAACGCGATCATCCGCGCATTGAAGAAGCTGCGCGAAAAGGACGCTGAAAAATATGAGGCGTTCATCGGTGAATGTCAGAGCAAGATCCCGACCAAGAAAAACCCGGATAGGGTGATTTCGAAGAAAGACGCAGACGATATGCTCATCGCTATCGGAGAAAAGATCGAGGAGGAATAAATCATGACTGTATGGGGCGCGTTGGGCTTCATGTTTCTCGGTGGAGCTATTGTATTCTTGTTTGATTATCGTGCATGGCAGATGTATCTGCAAGGGAGAAAAGACCCATATCAGAGGAAATGAGTCAAAAGCCCTATGCGTTTACCCTGATGGTCACGTTTTGTGATCCTGAAAACGAAAGGAGGACACATTTTGAGTATAACCAAGTTCGACAGGGAGTTGAAGCGGATCGAGATTGATCCGCCGAAACGCCCGAAGAAAATCACCGGAACCCGACTCGCTGCGATTCTGGGGGCGAATAAATGGAGCACTCCGTTCGAGGCGTGGTGCGCTATAACTCGAACCTATGAGAAGCCGTTCGAGGGTTCCATCTACACCGAGGCCGGTAAGGTGATCGAACCCAAGATCACCGACTATCTCCGCAAGCGGTATTTCATGGAGCTGAAAAGCCCCGAGGATGTTTACGGAGAGGATTTCTTCAAAAAGACATGGGGCGACTTTTTCGGTCACGTCAAGATTTTCGGCGGCATGTGGGACGCGCTCGGCGAGGACTATGTCGTCGAGATCAAGACCACGAAACGCGCCGAGGATTGGGAGAAAGAGCCTCCGCTGAATTACATGCTCCAGGGTGCTCTCTATGCGTGGCTCCTCGGGTACGACGATGTATTGATGGTATGCGCATTCCTCGAGGATGAGGATTATCAGCATCCGGAGAACTTCGAGCCGACGATCGAGAACACGATTCAATATCCGTTCAAGATCTCCGAGAGGTTCCCGAACTTCGAGGATGATGTCATTCTCCCGGCGACGATGTGGTGGACGGAGTATGTCGAGAAAGGCATCTCCCCCGAATATGACGCGAAGAAAGACGCCGAGATCCTCAAGGTTCTGAGCACGAATGTCGTGGGAGGTTACGACTCCACCGACGATCGAGAGATTTTCGATCTCGTCTCTGAATACGAGACTGTTACCGAGGACATCGAGCGACTCCGTGAGCGGTACGGCATCGACAAACTCGAGAAGCTCGCGAAAGATCTGAACGATCAGATCAAGGCTCGACTCGTGGCTCAGTTCCGCGACAGCGACAAAACTGTGAAATACAGTTCCGCGTCGCAGACCTACACCGTCACCAAGTCTGAGAGAGCGACAATCGATGCGAAAGCTCTCAAGGCTGATAAACCGGACATTTTCGAGGCATATGCGAAGAAGTCCACATCCTACACGCTCAAGGCGAGCACCAATAAAGAATAGGAGGTTAGATTATGGGATTCACTGAACTTTTGACGATCGTTTTCGTCGACCTCAAGTTGATCGGGAGGATTGATTGGTCATGGTGGTGGGTGTTGCTACCTGAAATCATCGGCGTCATTTTCTATGTTCTTCTCATGATCGCGAATCTGAGATCGAGTGCGGCGATGAACCGTTCGATCAATCGCATGTGTCAGAAAGAACAGCGACGTCGTTACAGAGGTTGAGAGCGATGCTGATGCGTATCGCGGGGATCGTCTCTGAGTCCATCGTAGACGGCCCGGGTTTTCGATTAGCTGTATTCGTGCAAGGGTGTCCGCACGGCTGCGAGGGCTGTCACAATCCTGAGACGCATGATTTCGCCGCCGGAACGATTATCGACACCGATGAGATCGTGTTCATGATGAGTAACAATCCGTTACTCGATGGGATCACGCTGTCGGGAGGCGAGCCGTTTTGTCAGTCGGAGGCATGTCTGGAATTGGCGCGAGCGGCGAAAGATCACGGCCTGAACGTGTGGGTCTATACCGGATTCACACTGCGCGAGATTTTACAGCGAGGATCCGGCGAGCGATTGTTTTTAAACTACGTGGACGTGTTGGTCGACGGCCCGTATATTCAAAATCTGCGCACGTTGGATGCACCGTGGCGCGGTTCGAAAAATCAACGACTGATCGATGTACGAAAGACAATATCGGTCGCTCAGATCGTTGAATGGAAAGGTTAAAACATCATTCGATGTGATAAATGAAAGGAGCAATAAATCATGAAGTTTGAAAAGCATCTCAAGAACACCGGTATCTATGGCATCATTTTCACCGCCTCCAATGGCGACAAGTATCTCCGCACCGGCAAGAGCGGAAACGTCCTCGCACGTATTCCCGCCGGGTTCGCCCCGGTCGGTCAGCCCGTGACTCACGATCTCGAGGGATGGATCGATGAGATTCTCGTCAATGGCGCGGAAGATCTCTGCACCGCGCGACTGTTCGCCGCGAAGCTGGAAAAGGACGGCAAAGCAAAGGACATCCGTCGCGTTTGGGCCGATCATATTCGCTATGGTGATTATAACGAGGATGCATTCGGCGAGCGTCGCTGTGAGATCGATAACACGGCATTCGGTCTGATCGAGCGCGGCGACGATGTGCGCATCTTCGACCCGGCGATCGATGTACATGAGATCGACGAACTCGAGCCCATTGACGAGCCCGTAGAAGCACGCGATGCGGAGAAGATCGTTCCGGCTCTCGTAATCCTCGATCCTGATGAGACCGTCGTCGGCATCATTCTCGAACCCTGGTGGGGAATTTGACCGCCGCTTTAATCGCGCTGCTAGGGGTCGCCCTGATCGCATCTCTGACAGCACGATGCACCGAAGAATTTGAAAACGTCCAAGCGGACGCAGAAAACGAAAAATAGGAGGAAATAACAATGGCAAGAATCACACTGAGTAAAAACACAGGTTTCACTCTGATCCCCGAAGGATTCCACGTTTTCAAGGTTGTCGACGTGGACATGAGCAAGTATGACGGTTTCGGAAAGATCGAGGTCAAGCTCGAGACCGCGAGCGGTCAGAAGCATTCCGAGCGTTTCTCTCTGCTGAATAATAAGGGCGAAGTCAATGAGGGTGCGCTGAATGCGTTCAGCTATTTCGCCCGAACTGTTCTGAACGACTACAAGGCCGAGGACATCGACCCCGCTGAACTGATCGGTCATTTCATCCGCGCTGAGATCAAGCATGTCGTCTCCGATCGCATCAACGAAAAGACCGGCAAGCCTTACGTCAACGCGAATCTCGGTGACAAGGAACCCGCTCTCGGTTTCGACAGTGATACCGAGGATGTCGACTCCGACGAACTGGAGGAACTGTGATTCATGAGCGCGACCTTCAATCCAAGTGTATCGACTGGGTGAAGGATCGCGACATCTACACAATCAACAATCACGGCGACGGGTGGGGCGGTAAAGGTAAAGCCGATCTCGTGATGTGCGTGAACGGGCGATTCGTGGCGGCTGAATTGAAGGTCGGCGAGAACGGTTTGAGCAGCGCACAGAAGCTCCACAAGCTGTGGATCGAGCGTAATGGGGGGATCTTCTTCTCCCCCTACACGCTCGCGGAATTTATCGAAAAAATGGAGGGGATCATCAAAAATGAATAGAGAATATGTGATCCTCAATGAAAACAAGGAGCCGACTCATAAGTTCAAAAATGGCGGAAAGGCGTGGGAAGAAGTCAAAAACGAGCCGAATCTCGCACTGATCGTCCCCGAAGGATTCGTCGTTCTGGATTTTGACACTGAGTCAGATGCAAAAATCATCAAGGCGATCGTCGAGAGAATGGATCTCCCGGTTCGCGTGATGCAGACGACGAGAGGTGTTCATGTCTGGTTTAAGGCTCCGGAAGGTGAAGAGATCAAGAACGGTATCAAGCAACGTCTCGCGATCGGTATCTATTCCGACCGAAAAGCCGGAGGCCGAAACGCATACGTCAAGATCAGAGACGGCGGCAAGAATCGCACATGGCTCAAGTCGACGAAGTTTGACGACCTGATGACTCTCCCTCGCTGGCTCAGACCGATTCAGGGCATTCGTGACGGTGGGTTCGATTTCAAGGATCTCGGTGAGGGCGGCGGACGAAATCAAAAGCTGTTCAACTACATCGTGTATCTCCAGAGCAAGGGATTCACCCGAGAGGAGATTCGAACCACGATCCGAGTGATCAACGACTATGTGTTTGAAAAGCCTCTCGACGACGAGGAAATGAGCAAGATTCTCCGCGATGAGTCGTTCAAACCGGAGGAACAGATCGCCGCTGAACAGGCCGAACGCAAAGCGAGCCGAGAGTTCCGACATAACGATTTCGGTGAGGAACTGATCGCGCTGTATCACATTATCACCTATAATGGTCAGCTCTACATATACGAGGACGGCTATTATCAGGCGGACGAGAGGATCATCGAGAACAAGATGATTGAGATGTTCCCGGGCATCAAGCAACGCCAACGCGCCGAGGTGCTCGCATACATACGCATCCGAACCCACGTCCCGGCGGGTGATCTAAGGTTCGACCCGTGGACGGTCAATCTCAAGTCGGGCCGATTCGACCTCCGGACGATGACTCTCAGCGAGCACACACCAGACGCGATTGAGTTCGACCGCATCCCTGTTGATTACGATCCAGACGCATATTGCGCAGCTCTCGACGGAATGCTCGACAAGGTGTTCTGTTATGACGAGGAGGTTCGCAAACTGTTCGAGGAAATGGTCGGATATATGATGATGCGACATTCGGATTATCAAAAAGCGTTTATGTTCTATGGCTCTGGTTCAAACGGAAAATCCACGGTTCTCGATCTGATCAAGGCTTTCATCGGGAAACACAACTATGTTTCGATTGACATCCGCGAACTGACTAAAAAGCAATTCAGCGCGGCAGAGCTCGAGAATAAGCTCGCCAACATCGGCGACGACATCAACGACTCAGCAATCGAGGGAACCGGTATTCTCAAAAAGCTGTTTGCAGGAAACTCGATGCAGGTTGAGCGCAAGGGTGAGAGGCCGTTCCAGCTCGAACCGTATGCGACGCACATTTTCTCATGTAATGAGATCCCGCGATCTACGTCGGATAAAACGTTCGGTTATTATCGCCGATGGGCGTTCATTCCGCTGAAAGCGACGTTCTCGATCACCGATGCCGATTTCGATCCGTTGATAAAGCATAAGATCGTCACGCCCGAGGCTCTGTCGTACATGCTGAATCTCGCGATCAAGGGGGCTCAGAGGCTCATTCAGAATAACGGATTCACCGAGCCGAAAGTCGTCGCCGAAACGCTCGAGGCGTACAAGGTGGACAACTCTTCGACGCTGTCGTGGGTCGATGAGTGCGAAATCGCATTAACTGTGATTCTCGAAAAGCCGACGACTGAGCTTTACAGCATGTTTTCCGATTGGTGCAAGCTGTCCGGTGTGAAGTCGACTCCGTCTCGAAAAACGTTCTGTCGTGAGCTACGCGATCGATTCGATCTCGACGCCGGTATGCGTCAGGGTAAGGGCGGAAAATGGTATTTCCGAGTAAATCTCGACTGAGAGGAGCGAATGTGATGGAGCACAATCCGTATGGACGAGCAATCGATTCACCCGAGATAATCGCGTGTTGCCTCTCCTGTCCGCTCAAAAAGTGCATTTGTAATACTCGAGGAGAGTGTCCTCGGCTCGACAGGGAGGTGAGACAACATGACGGGAATCAAAGTCGCGATCCTGATCTGGATCGTTGCGACGCTGTTTTCGATAGTCGTGCATATACGGGATAATGATTCTGAGCATGATGATCTAAAGTAAGCGATTTGGAGGTGTACCTTGTGAAAAAATTCGAATTAACCACTAATATGAGAATCCGATTCGGTAGAAAACTCTTTCAGATTAAGGCGCTCGTTTCTTTCGGTTGTGTAACAGCCGGTGAGCTCGGCGGATACATTGAGAGTGAAAAAAATCTCAGTCATGATGGCAATGCGTGGGTCTGCGGCAATGCGGAGGTCTACGGCAATGCGGAGGTCTGCGGCAATGCGTGGGTCTGCGGCAATGCGAGGGTCTGCGGCAATGCGGAGGTCTGCGGCAATGCGGAGGTCTACGGCAATGCGGAGGTCTGCGGCAATGCGTGGGTCTACGGCAATGCGAGGGTCTGCGGCAATGCGAGGGTCTGCGGCAATGCGGAGGTCTGCGGCAATGCGTGGGTCTACGGCAATGCGAGGGTCTGCGGCAATGCGGATTATCTCCTGATCGGGCCTATCGGCTCACGAAATGCATTCACCACATTCTATCGCCGTAAGGATGGCGTGACAATGGTTGTTTGCGGATGCTTTCACGGAACGATCGATGAGTTTGAAGAGAAGGTGAGCGAAACCCACGGTGATAACGATCACGCCGTCGCGTATCGCGCAGCCGTTCAGCTTGCGAAAGTCCGTATTAATCGCCAATCCTCGAGCGATTAAAACTGAATGATTTGGAGGCGAGTGCCATGAGATGTGTGCACATGGATGATGATATTCTGAAATCTGTTGATTTCGCGATTCTGACTCTCTCGAACATGCTCCGACTCCACTCTAATTTGAATGAAGATGACGCGGAGTTGCTCGGAACCCATATCGAGCGACTCCGGAAATTGAGTAAAACGGCAAAGGAGGCCGACGAAATATGAAAATTATTGAACCCTCGTTCAGATGGCTCGACGGAAAGATTCCCGACGGTCACGCGATTCTCGCAAACATTGCGACCGCCGGTCGAGTCTGTTATCAGTCCGAGCGCGTAAGCGATGACGCACTGTTTGTCCGAACCCTCATCGAGCGTGGACACGAGTCCGTCATTGAGCATGGGTTGATCAGTGTAATGCTTACGTGCGACCGTGGTGTTACTCACGAGGCTGTGAGACATCGAATCGCGAGCTATTCCCAGGAATCCACTCGTTATTGCAATTACGGCAAGGACAAATTCGGATCCGAGATCACCTATATCGACATCACTCGAGGGATTGAGCTCTGTCCGGTGACTTCGAAACTCCCTCCCGAGACGATTGCCGAGATCGTAAAAGTGTGGTTCAAAGCGTGTCTCCATGCTGAGAGTGCTTACATGCAGATGATTGAGCTCGGTGCATCTCCTCAGATCGCTCGATCCGTGCTCAATAATTCCACGAAAACGGCGATCGTAATCTCGATGAATCCTCGCGAGTGGAGGCATTTTTTCAAGCTGCGCAATGATCCGACCGCTCATCCTCAGATGAGAGAGGTTGCGAACATGATGCTCTCGGAGTTTAAGAACGCCGTCCCGGTGATCTTCGATGATCTGGAGGAATTGTCATGAATCGCGCAGAGAGACGAGCCGAGAGTCGCAGACTCCGGCACGAGGCGGAAACCGTCGCGAAGTACATCGCAACGCGCGACGCCGCGAGAAATGCAGTGAAGGAAAAGCTCGAGCGCAACGGTATCACCGCCGAAGATCTCCAGCGTGAATATGAGCGTGGACGAAAAGAGTCAATCGCCGCTGAGTCCGAGTTCATGATGAAAATGATCTATTGCGGATTTGCGCTCGCACTCAAACGAGAATTCGGGTTCGGAACCGAACGCGCTCTCAAAACCATCCGCGCCGCCGATCAGATCATTCTCGAGGAACTCACGACCGAGGATATCATCAACCGCGTGAGTCGGGAACTCGGGATCAATGTTCGATTTGCGTGTAAGAAGGGGGAGGAGCTGTTCAATGTTTAATCTCAATTATCTCCGCGATCTCGTCCACGGTGACGCGATCGATCATGGGTTCTGGGATAACAATGAATCGCGATGCGAGTGCGTTAAGTTGATTCTCGACGAGGTCGACGAGCTCATGGGTGCGATCCTCGATCCCGGACATTACGCCGAGGAGCTCGCCGACGTGATTATCATGTCTCTCTCCGTCGCCGGTCACCTGGGGATCGATATCGACGCGGAGGTTCAGCGAAAGGTCGAGATTAATCGCGATCGCCCGTGGAAACACGATAAATATAGGAGGGTTGACAAATGAGCGAAAAAGTGCTCTGTCCGTTCTGTCGTGCATTTGAAGTCCCCGACAAGATCGAGACCGAAAAGAAATCGGTCTACGAGCTCCAGTGTATCGTCTGCGGAAATATGATCCGCAAACAGTACATCCCGAAACGCAACGTCGAAAAGAGGTGTGTATGATGGGTGAAGTGAATACGGTGACAATTCCCGTCGAGGAATATTTCGAACTCCGTCAGAAAGCCGAAATGAATATGACAATGGTTCGTGAGATCGCCTTTTTCGAAAATAGGCTAAACGAATTCGACAGAAAATTATATGAAGTAACCGACGCATTCGAGCGGTTGCGGAGGGAGATGAAATGATGAGCAAGGTTTTCCGTCATAAAGCGATTTGCGACGAGCTGAATGCTCTGTATGCGAAGAAGAATCACGACTATGGTGATTCGTTTCATCTTAGCTATCTCGAGGAGGGAATGGCGATGCCTCGTATCCGCCTCGGCGACAAGCTCAATCGTTTCAAGCAGCTATCCAAGAATCCCAACTCTCAGTCGGTAAACGATGAGAGCATCCGCGACACTCTGATTGATCTCGCGAATTATGCGATCATGACGGTTCTCGAATTGGACGAGATGACGGTGGACGATATCGAGAGGATAACGTTCAAATTCGACGGTGAAAAATGTCAACTCGTGCGGACGGAGAATGGGTTCGAGGTGGTTGGTAATTTTCCCCTTATATGTGATGTTTGCATTCATGATGACAAAGGTTTGCACGAACATCCGTGCACTGAGTGTCATCATCACGATGGCGATTGTGAATGTTTCAAACTCGATTTAGAAAAAGTGGAGGTAATCAAATGAAACTGATCGTTGATAAAATGCCGGAAACGGCAAAAGATTGTCTGTTCTCTGCTATGGGAACCGGGAAGCCCCGCTGTCGTCACGACGTGAAGTTGTGTCCTCTGCAGCGTGGTGAGGAGTGTCCGCATCTGATGGAGATCCCCTCCCCCGAGTCCGTTACGCTCTCTCAGGCGTTCGAGATGATGAATCCGATCTCCGAGCCGGTTCCCGAGCCGAAGAAGCGCACGACCAAGCGATCCACGGCTAAGAAAGCCGAGTAACATCTGAGGAGGTGTCCCCTATGCTGTATATTATCGATTATGGTTTCAGTCTGGCGAAACTCTACACGCCTCGCGAGGATTGGAGAGCGAGATTTTACGAACTCGCTGGACAATGTTTCGGAATCCGTAAGAGTATCGCGTATGCGATTCTCATCGAGGAGCGGGTCGAAAGCCCTCGAAATCCTCTACCCGGCGAATATGAACGTCTAGAGCATGACGGCGATGTCATCGTTTGGAACGAGGCCGGAGAGAAGATCAAAAGCGAATTTGATTGAGGAGGTGGTGAGCACATGAAAACTCCTCTGATATGTCAAATTAAGAATTTGTTCAGGTTCCGACCGATCAGTTCAATCAGAGTGTTTTATTATAAGTGCGCTCTCGGTTTGAGATGTGTGAACGATCGATGTGATCAATGTCCGAACGATATGCGTCGAGGTGATCTCGATGAATGGGCATGAACCGAAACCGCAGCCGTTGACATTGGCGTTCATCGGTTACAACGAGGGGCAAACTCGCCAATATTTCGCCGAATTTGCGAAAGTAAATGCCGATCAGGTTTCATGCTTCAATGATCGCGAGGGTCGTATTCGTTTGACGGATGGCACACTCATTATACGTGTATCAAACGATCCTGGGCGTATGATGGGTTGTCGGTTTGATCAGGTGATCGTCGCTGTCGATAGCCGTGGGTTTTGCGGATGGTCTAATGCACGACGCGAACTGTTAAACGCGATATGTAAGCGAATGTGGTGCAGTTGCGTCCCGATGCAATTTCTCACCATTATCTATGATTTGGATTCGGAGGTGATCCACTGTGAGTGATTTGATCGATCGGTCTGCGCTACCGACGATTCGGCTCGAGATTCATGAGCGCATTGATGACAAGACACGTCTCATTCTCGAGGCTTTGAGCCAGGGTGTTAAGCATGTGATCGACTCGGCTCCTAGAGTCGACGCCGTCCCGGTGGTTCGGTGTGAACGCTGTCGCGCCTGGGGTAAAAGCCCGTTCGGTAATGTCGAGGGAGCCGGATGGTGTATTCTCGTGTCAGAACATACGCGACCCGATTTCTATTGCGCGTACGGCGTGAAACTGGAGCGAAAAGAGGTGAACGCCGATGAGCGCGATTCCTCCGAATAGCAATCTCGAGGGTTTCATTCGATCGATGAAACAAGGTGTCGAAGGAGCTTTTAAAAAAGGCGTGAAATATGGTCGCTATCTCGAACAGCAAGAACGTCCCGCTCCGGTTTGCTGCAAGAAGTGCGAATACTTTTTCACACGAGGAACTCCCCGGTTCGACGTTCTGTACACAGTTATGCAGACCCACGGCTCCGGATTTCTATTGCGCGTATGGTGTGAAACGAGAAGTACATGAAAAGGATGGTGTCGAATGAATAATCGCAAGCGTCAGCGGAGACGCGCCGTCGACATGATGGTACGGAGCAAGAGTCGCGGGAGATTTGGCATCGAGGATCTCTCTGAAATGCTGAGTCATTTGACCGAGGCTCTCGCTCCCCTCACGACAGCTCTCACCGATTTCGCACACTGCGTGTCACACGCTGTGCAAGCGTTTCATGACGAGCTCGCACGTGTGCAAAATATCGAAAACGACCCAACATGATCGATAACATGATCTAACATCATTAACATCATCTCGCCGAAAATCGGCCTTTTGAGCCCGACGAAATGTCACTCGAAAAATTTTGAAAAATTGCTCGATCGGTTGAAATGGTCGATTTCGGCGAAAATGATGTTATCATGTGGGGATTATGTTGAAAATGATGTTAATGCAAGTTGCACAAAAACGAGCTGTAAAAGTGGCGGTTTTATAGGGTTTCTTTGTTCAAACTATCTAAATTCTATATACTATAT
>UZAT01471590.1_pt1 | contig 11625 bp, 24 predicted proteins | sample 2160861 | NCBI WGS metagenome assembly UZAT01 (sample SAMEA5138306, study PRJEB28736) | viral metagenome | reverse complement strand
GCATATGAATATATAAAGATAAATAACGAGCTAATACAAGTGCAATGAGAACAGACAAAGAAGTGCAAGAGTGGTTAAAAAACAACCCAATAGAGAAGAGTGAAATAAATAGTATAACAAAATGGTTACAAGCACAAGGGTATGAGAATATGTTGCTCAATTCTGGTAGTGATGGTAGAAGGATTGGCGATGTAATAGAGTTTGTATATTCAGAAAAAGTGGAAGTAGATGTTACAAAAATCCAAAAGCAAGTGGTAAAAATTAACAAAGAGATAAACAAATTACAAAAGCTAATAAACGAATTATGATTACGCCTAACTTCCCAACAAAAAACGAGATTGCTCAAGCTAAAGAATTTTGCTTAGCACGAATAGCGAAAAAGCACACTAGCAATAGTATGCGAGATGGATTAGCGTATGCTGCAAAAATGCTACAAGAGGCAAACAAATTCAATCCATTCGTTATCGCAGAAGAAGATGAAGAGATAGAGGAAGCTGCAAAAATTTACAAAGAGCAGATAGTTCATATAAAGTCATTAAAGTCTATCGAGGCTCGTGCTATTGCAATTATGTGTCAAGATTTTATTAACGGAACAATGTCTCTAGAGGATTTTAACGAAGCCATAAAGTATGAAGTACAAGTTTAATATATTAAAAGATGGAGTAGAAGAACCTTGGAGTGGGTCATTTGAGTCCGAGATAAAGGCTCAAGAGTGGTACGAGAATTTTGGTAAGAAAAAAGAAGCCGAAGGGTTTGAATTAATAAAAATAAATTATGTTGAATCAATTAGCAAAAAAAATAAGCGAAGCAAATAAAGCAAAAGGCTTCACCACAGCAACAGACAATATAGGGCAAACATTGATGCTCGTAGTGTCAGAGGTGGCAGAAGCATTAGAGGCAGATAGAAAAGGTAAGTATGCTAACTTAAAGGAATTTAATCACGCAATAACACCAGTGAATTTTAAATCTCATTTCGAGGAGCTAGTAAAAGACTCTTTTGAAGATGAGATTGCCGATGCGATAATCCGTTTACTAGATTTAGCAGGTGCTAAGGAGATTGACATACAAAGACACATAGAGCTAAAACTACAATACAACGCTACTAGAGAAAGGAAACATGGCAAAAGATACTAAAACAAACCTAATTAAAGAGTTGTTATGAAAAAAATAAACATAAATGGAATTAGCTTAGCATTGATATACGGAATGATATTGATAGTGCTAAAAATACTTAGATTAGTAGAGTTCTCTTGGTGGTATGTGCTTATGCCATTCTTTGCAATATTTGGGCTGATTTTATTTGCATCAATTATGGCAGCATTAGTAGAGGCTATATATGACTTAATATCTAAGAAATGAAAAATAAATAATGGAACGAAATATAATTTATAACGAAGATTGTAAGATTACCTTAAAAAGACTTCAAGATAAATCTATTGATGGGATAATTACATCACCACCATATAATATCAATACTGAAAGAAGTGATTGTTATTACAATAACGGATATTCCGAATTGGATGGGTTAAGTGAAAATGACTATCTTGAAGTAAGAACTAATGAATTTAAAGAATTTTCAAGAGTGTTAAATGATACTGGTGTAATTTGCTACAACATATCCTATGCAAAAGAAAATCCTATCCTACCAACATTGTTAGTTGCTAAAATTCATAATGAAACCGATTTGACTATTGCAGACATTATTTGTTGGAAGAAACCAAATGCAATACCATTTCAGACTTCACCAACCAAATTAAGTAGGGTAACTGAACTAATTTATGTTTTTGTAAAGAAAGAGCATTTACACACATTCAAAACCAACAAGGAAGTGAGTAAGGTAAATGAAAAAACTGGACAGAAGTTTTACAAAAACTATGTAAATTATATTGAAGCAAGAAATAATGATGGATACCAATGTCAATTAAAAGCATCATTTTCACAAGATTTAGTTAATCAACTGATAAATATATACTTTCCAAAAGGTAGTTTGATTTATGAACCTTTTACTGGAATAGGAACAACACAATTGAGTTGTATCGAAAACGAATGTGATTACATTGGTAGTGAATTGGTAAAAGGCAATTATGAAATTTCTTTAAAGAGGGTGGAAGAAAAAAGAAATGATAAAAATGCTTAGAGAGCAACGACATCAAGTCAAAGTTGAATTAAAAGATAGCCGAAATATATAAAAATACTAAAACAAACAACAAAAATAATCATATGACTTGCATAGTAGGATTTATAGATAGTAAAAAAAATAAAGTAGTAGTAGGTGCAGACTCGTCTAGTATATCTGGATTAGATATTACTTTAAGGAAAGATGAAAAAGTTTTTAAAAACGAAGATTTTGTAATAGGGTGCACAACATCATTTAGAATGATGCAGCTATTGAGATTTTCATTCAAACCTCCACGAGTTTATGATAAAGAAATCTATGAATATATGTGTACCGATTTTATAAATTCAGTTCGAGAATGCTTTGAGAAAGGTGGCTATTTACAGAAGTTTGAAGACGGAGACGAAAAAGGAGGAGTTTTTCTTGTAGCATATAAAAATAGATTGTTTAAAATAGATAACGATTTTCAAGTTGGAGAACCACTACAAGGTTATGATGCTTGTGGATGTGGCGAGACATATGCACTTGGAAGTATTTATAGCAACACAAAAATAAAGCCAGAAGAAATAGTTATTGATGCGCTAAAATGTGCTGAAAACTTCTCAAGCGCAGTTAAAGCACCGTTTGTAATTCATAGCACATAAACTATTAATCAATGAGAATAATAAAGTGTAGCCGAAATATATAAAAATGCCTAAGAAGAAACAAAACAAAGGGGGAGAGGGGGTAACCGTGGGGAAATGGTGATTTTGAGAGACGTGGGTTACCCGTACCCCAAACCACAAAGCGGGGAGGGAGGGGTAAAACTTATTTAAAGGCATATTTCATCAACTGTAACCCCTTTTCATACCCTTGCACTACATTTGCAATACAGCCTCTTAAACAGGCCTCAAATAGGCTTAAAAAAGGCTTTATTATACCCTTTGGGCATTGAATTTCTTGTAATTTGTTGTAATTTATTGCAATTTATTAACTACTTATTTAAAGGCCTATTTTATTAACTATCTATCTTTAATGATACCTTTGCACTATATTTATATTGGACTGTCTTAAAAGCACCTTAAAGCTATTTATATATACCTTTGTACGGTGGCTATATTGCTACTTATTATCTAAATGTATTTTTTAATCTTTGTTAGTGTTCACTAACTTAATGAATAAAAAAAGAGTAGCTAAATTAATAACTACTCTTCTGCTGGTGCTGGTGCTGTTTATTTGTGCAGCTCCGTAATGATACACCAGTATCGCTTTGTGAATTTTCTGGCTCTTTTACTGTTTTTGTTATTTGTGAATATAACTGTCTTGTTATTGTCTTGCACTTTAATCATGTATTTATATTGTTTCATTATTTCTACTTTTTAAATTGTTACTACTATTGTTAAAATTCCGAATATAGCCATTAAGATAAGCCACAAAGTAGCCTCTATCTGTTTTTGAAGTTCTGTTTTTGCTTTCATTTTATAGGTTGTTAATGTAGTACTTTGATGCATAAAACTGCTTATCAAATACAACCATACTGCGGCTGCTATCTGGATACCTGATTACAATACTCTTTGCCTCTTCTCTTGTTAGTCCTCTCGCAATTACTTCTCTTCTGCTAGATACTCTGAATACTCTATAAACCTTGTAAGTTCCTGTGTAGATACTTTCATTTGCTTTCATTATTTCTATTTTTTAAATTGTTACTACTATATCTCTATCTTGGTATCATTACTCTCTTAATTCTCTCACTCTTTATCATGCAGTCTTTTTCTGGACTATCAAAAGTATGAAGATAATAATCATAGCCTACTGTCTTAATTTTGTAAGATAAGATTTTGCCTGTGCCCAAAATTGTCTCCATTCCAGCTCGTACTGGTATTCTGATTGTGTTGGTCAATTCTGTCGAGCTTATCTCATCATATCCGTTTCGTTTAATTGTTGCCTTCATAGCTTTCAATTTAAGTCTATCAATGTATAAGTACCTTCTTTTATCTTTTGTTTTGTTTCTACAGTAAGTTCATTTAGGAAGACATTTCTATATCTAGCTGTCGTTCTGGAGTAGTTCCAATATTTTTCGTCTAGCTGTGTTTTACCTTTGATTGGTATAAACACGATAATTTTATTATACGATTGGAAATAACAACCCTTATTAGTTACTATTCTAAATTGGTTGTGTGATGGGTTACCTTTACCTGTTCTTAATTGTTCTACTGTTGGTTTCATAATATTATTTTTTTAGTTAGTTAGTTAATCAATTAAAATACCTATCTTTGCATATTATTTTTGCGCAAAAAATAAAGTATCTTCCTCTTACATCGACAAAGGTAAAACAATTATATTAGTATCCAATTTTAATTTGATAATTTATACAATGTTTTTTATACATTTAATTTAATATGCTTATGTCCAATAGATTAAAGTGCAAAAGTATTTTTATATATACTTTAATAGATAAAATTTATCAATATCTTTTATTAATAAGTAATATCTATGATACCTTATATATAGCAATTTTAAAGCAAACGACCAACAACGACAAAGCACCAACAGAACAAGCCAACCACAAGCCCCAACCAGAGGAAAGAACCCCAACTAGCAAAAGAGACCCCAACCAGTCAAATATAACCGATAGGCAAAATCTATAACCAGACCTTTTCAATAGGTCAAATCTATCACCAACCAAAACAAAATACCCCAAAGCTCACAAACAACAAAACATAGTACACTAAAAACACCCTAAATAGTAAGATTATCACAATATAATCACTAACTTAGGCTTTGAGTGTAGTTATGAACCACCCTTGATAATCAGATACTTAGAAAAAAAGGCTCTTTTTTTACGGGGGTAAGACAAAACACAAAAAACATAGAGTGTAGTTATGTAACAACATTGTTACTTAGTAAGCGAATAAAGCGTAAAAGTAGCGACTTATTGAGTAAGATTTTTAAAATCTGAAAAACGCTAAAACGCTGTAACCATTGGTAGCAAAGGCTTAGAGTTAGGTTAGTGAGTATTAACTAACCTTTTTGTTTGCCTTTTAGAGAGAGATTGATGACCCATTTCCCTTCTCCTCTCTTTTTCCCCCTCCATCCCTCTCTCCCTCAACCTCTTGCTTGTTTCCTTTACTTTATTTGATTTTGGTGTTATTGGTTACCTTTGTTATTTATTGATGTTAGATGTATGATTAATTACTCTATTGTCTACTACTGTTAGCTGTTCTGTACTACATTAATCTTACTTTGGCATTGTCGGCATTCTTGAAAATTTCTCCACAAATGGCTCTCTCACTCATTTACACCCACTTTTTAGGCGTTTTTAGGCACTATCTGGTGCTAATGTATCTCTACTATATACATACCTTTAAATGCCCTTTAAATCTCATTCTTTAAAAAAACATTTCCTTTTTTCAGGGTTCAGGGGGGTAACTATTTCTATAGCGATTTTTTAAAATTATTCTCCCTCATTATTAAGTAGTTAACTTTAAAGAGCAAATTATATTTTGTTATATCAATTATTGTCCTTACCTTTGTATCAGAATTAAAACACAATAAAATGAAAAATAAAGAACTACTAATTAATGCTCTCAAAATAAGTGAGAGTAAAGAAGTAAAAAATTTGATTACTCAATTCTTGCTATCGAATGAATTGCAAAAGAAGAGTAAATTTAATCCTTATAATTATGTCTCAAAAGATGAGCAGCGACCTGCTGTGACTGGAGTATTTCATATCAATGGATATAAGGTAGCAACTAATGCTCACGCACTCATAGCTTATAGAGATGATTACAATGACGACTTAGAGAGCAAAATAGTTAACAAAAAGGGAGCTATTATAGATGCCCGTTACCCTAATTGGGAGGCAGTTATCCCTACGGATGACAATCTACAATACTTTGATTTAGACACGTCAAAGATGACGGCTATTTTGGCAAAATATAAATTAGATAAAAAAGTAGATAAAGACTCCAAAAAGTTTATTAATTTTAAAGGCACTCATTTTAATGTGGAATACTTCGCCTCCCTGTGTGCATTTGCTGATTTTATTGGAGCAAAACAAATAGGGTTAAACAGCAATCTTACAAGAGCTTGTAAGGTTCACGCATTTGGCGATGTAGGTATTTTAATGCCTGTTATGAGTGAGTGCCTTGAAGATTGTATAATTTATAAATTTTAACCACAATTAAAAACTATATATCATGACAACAAATGCAAAGCAGTATAAAACAAACATTGATTTTCTTTCGCTGAAAAAGAACAAAACAGATATTAAGAAGGTAGCAATCAAATCTTCAAAAGATGCAGAAGCTTATGCTCGTCAATTCTACTTTGAAGACCTAGGCATATATGAATCAGTATTCATCTTGTTGCTCAACCAGAGCAATACCACAATCGCTTTTGCAAAAATTTCACAGGGTGGTATCTGTTCAACAATCGTTGACCCTGCTATTATTGCAAAATATGCAATTGATACCCTTGCCAAAGGCGTTATCTTGGTACACAATCACCCTTCGGGCAATTTAACGCCATCGAATGCGGATAAGAGAATAACAGAAAAGGTTAAGAATACTCTTGCAATCTTTGACTGCACACTCCTTGACCACATAATATTAACAGAAGATAGCTATACTTCCTTTGCAGACGAAGACTTATTATAATTTCAATTAACTAAAAACTAGAAATCATGACAACAACACAATTTTTAGCAATTGCCCCTAAAATTACAGAATTAGGAATTTTCACTAATTTGAAGAAAGGACAGCATGGGCAATTCCTTTTAGGAGCAAACATGTTTGGAACTACCGAAAATCATTATAAAATTATCTGGAGAAAATACGGAACTCTATCAAATATGGTAGTGTTTGATACAGCAGAAAGCGTTAATGAGAAGCTACAGAATGCTGGAATTAAGGAATTCATCGCTAAACCTACAAAGAGTGGAACTATGTGCCGCTTACATACATTAAAATAATATGACTATGAAAAAACTAATTATCACAGGCTACACAACTAAAAGCGAATTAGAAATTTTAGACAAAAAAACAGAAGATTATTTAACGGACGGAATAAACTGGAATGCTCATAAAAATGAAGCAATTATAGCAGCTAATAAAAGTGATTTAGCTCGTGGCGATATAGAACAATTAGCATCAGATAGTTTCCAAGAGGGATGGTTTGCGGCTAAATCTTATTTTGAAAGTAAGAAGTAGTATTGCACACAACGTTGCGTTTACGAATGTTTAAATTATAAAATGACTATGAAAAAATTAATTATATTCTTTCTACTACTCCCAATCATGCTCTTCTTGAGCCTTGATTTTGAGAGTTTGAATTTAACCCAAAGCATCTTTGCGTTTGGAATAGTAATAATAGATGGTATTCTTATTTGGATACTGTCTAAAAAATCCAATCTATTTAAAAATCTGAATAATAACGCTTAAATAAATATCAAAATAATATGAATACTTACAAAAAATATTGCCCGAATGTATTTGTGGCACAATGCGAAGAAAAACACGAAAAAGGTGATACTATTATAGTTAAAACCAAGTACGGAAAAGAAAACGAATGTATAGTTCACAATTTTGTTGGTTATACAGGAACAAAAGAAAAGCCTATGTATTGCTATTCGATTACTCGTGCGGATGGATTTAATAACCAAGAACGAGCAAAACAGAAGGTTGAAAAGCTAAATGGGTATGCGGACAATGCAGACAAAAGAAGTAATGCAGCATACGAAGCAAGCAATGAAGGAAAAGACTTTTTAGCACTTGCAGAACCGATTAAAGTAGGGCATCATAGCGAAAAAAGGCATAGAGCATTGATTGAAAGGAATTGGAAAAGAATGGAAAAATCAGTAAATGAAGCAGACAAGGCAGAAGCATACAGAGAGCGTACAGCATATTGGGAAAATATGGCAAACAAAATAGACCTTTCAATGCCTGAAAGTTTAGAGTTTTTCGCTATTCAACTCGAAGAAGCAAAAGAATATCATCAATTTTTAAAAGACAACCCAGCGGAGCGACCTCACGGAATGTCATTATCTTATGCGAGCAAAAAAGTAAAGGACTTAAAATCGAAGCATGAAACTGCTGTGAAGCTCTGGTCTTAATTGCCGATAACTTACTTATATAACCACAAAACAAATCAATACAATTATCATGACAAAACAAGAAAAAAAAGAACTTGAAGAAACCACTAACCCGCCATTACTTATAGCGGATGTTAGCAAATCGTTAGCCCCTCACCGATGCCCTGTGTGTAACGGAAACGGTTTAGTACCTAACGGATTTTATATGCAGACAAGTGGTCATTGGTCAACAAGCAGTATTACACCCGAAACGTGCCGTTCCTGCTGTGGAACTGGAATTGTCTGGGGCTAATGATTGCTAACTTACTTATATAACCACAAAACATGAATCAATACAATTATTATGACAAAACAAGAAACAATAATATCAAATAAAATAATTAGACAATTCGACCCTTGCTATGACCCATCTAAGGTTATGCCAGAGGGCGAGATGGAATTACTAACAGCCTATAAAAAGTATGGGCATTTAGTACCTAAAAAAGACATAGTTTGGATGCTAATTAATCTGCTAGACGATAAGCAACAAAGACTATTTGCAGTATGGTGTGCTAGAGAGGCTCTTAAATTAATTGAGAATCCTGATATAATAAGTCCTAATACTTGTAATGTAGCAGAGAGATTTGCAAACGGAGAAGCAACAGAAGAGGAATTAAATGCTGCTTGGGATGCTAGTAATGCTGCTAGTAATGCTGCTAGGAATGCTGCTAGGGATGCTGGTAGGTATGCTGCTTGGGCTGCTAGTAGTACTGCTAGTAGTGCTGCTTGGGCTGCTGCTAGTGCTGCTAGGTATGCTGCTTGGGCTGCTAGTAGTACTGCTAGTAGTGCTGCTAGGGCTGCTGCTAGTGCTGCTAGTAATGCTGCTTGGGCTGCTAGTAGTGCTGCTTGGGATGCTGCTTGGGCTGCTAGTAGTGCTGCTGATAGTGCTGTTGCTGAGGCTGCTGCTTGGGCTGCTGCTATGGAAGCTCAAATAGAACAATTATTAACTTACTTTAAATAAATTAAAATGAACAAAAATAGGCGTAGGAAATTATGAGTAAAAATATTGAATTAGATAAATTTTATACACCGAAAGAAGTTGCGAAATATTGTATTGATACATTTTGGAGAACTTGCTTTGGTGTAACAGAAATAATTGAACCAAGTGCAGGAAACGGAGCATTTAGTTTACAAATACCTAATTGTATTGCATACGATTTAGAACCTGAACACGAAAGTATAACTAAGCAAGACTTCTTGAAGTTAGACCTACCGTATAAAGAGGGCAGAGCATTTATAGGAAACCCCCCATTTGGGGATAGGAATAACCTTGCAAGAAGTTTTTACAAACACGCTTGTAAAATGGGTGATTATATCGGATTTATATTACCGATAAGTCAATTTGAAAATAGTGATAGTTTATACCACTTTGATTTGATTAAAAGTGTTGATTTAGGTGTATTGGAATATAGTAATATGAAAGTACATTGCTGTTTCAATTTATACCAAAGACCAAAAGATGGTAAACTAAATAGCAAGCCTAAATTAAGTAGTGAATTGTTTGTGATACATAGAGACGACCAAGATGGTTATAATGAACTTGATTATGATTTATGTATATTTAGACGAGGTGCAAGTAGTGGGAAGGAAAAATTTACCGACTTACACACACAAACTTACAAGATTGTGGTAAATGATAAAAGTGATGTTGATTGTGTGAGAAGTACGATACTTAATTTTGATTGGCAGAATTACAAAAAACACCAATCAGCACCAAGTATAAGTAAAAATGATATTTACAGACTTTTTAAAAGCGAGGTAAAAAACAAATAAGCAAATTAAATTTGGTTATCAAAGAATTTATCACTAACTTTGCATTATATTTAAAACTAACTATGCGAGAAGTAATATTATTCATTCTGTGTTTGCCTATCATATTGTTTCTATCAATTAGGCAATTAGAACATCACCAGATGTACTTTATGTGCATCTATGTAGCAGCAGATATTTTACTAATAATAATTTTATATAACAATTCAAACCTTATGAAACCAGAAATAAAAAAAAATTTTCGTGTAGCGATAAGAGATAAGTATAATACTGTTGTACTTACTAATCACCCAGATAGTGAGAGCATAAAAAAACTTATAGGGGACAACAAGTACACTATTACCTCTATTCATAAATACTCCACTACTCATAAGCTCATAGCAGAATATCAATCTTTATTTTTAGCTGTAAATGGGTACGAGAGTACAGCCACAGACTTAAGTGACTTAACTAGATATGAGTTACAGAAAGCAGTAAATAAATTAAAAAACCTTTATACAAAATTACCATGACACCAGAAGAGATAGAAATTGCTTTAGTAGAAAAGAAAATCTATATAGGCAACAAAATTAAAAAATTAAGAGAAGAGCAAGGGTTAACCAAATATCGCACAGCGAAAAACTTAAATATACCCAACCAGACCGTAGAAGCTGTTATACAAGCCTCTAATGCGTACCAGATAGACACCCTACTGCGTCTACTAATGGAAGTAGGAAAAACACTAACTATAACTAATTTATAAAATTATGACACTAATTGAAAGATTTAATTCGCTAGACACAGATGCGATAACAAAATGTGCAAAAGCAGAGCAAGGTTCTTGGGTTACTCTTGTGTGCACACCAGAAAAAAATGGGATAATAGTTGCTGGTTCAGACTATGCTATTGGAGCGAGTATTTTCCACTTCTTAGATAGACCAGAATTTACTACTTTAAAGATGGCTGTGACAGCCGCATTGATTGACAGTCTCTCATTAGATGAGATGAGCAAAGTTATGGAATCATTATCTGAAAGCCATTAAGCATTATGAATGACCCACGCAAAGAATTAGATTATGACCCACAGGAGGTGGAAGATAATCGTTACAATTACCTTGAGGAAAAAGGTATGGAAAATTACTATAACCAAAAAAACGAACTAAAATGAAAGAATTAATTAATATTCAATCTGCGTTAAAAGTGCCTAAAAACCAAAGGAACGACTTTGGTAAATATAATTTTAGGAGTGCAGAGGATATTTTAGAATCTGTAAAGCCTTTGTTAGCCAAAGAAAAATGTTTTCTAACAATCTCTGATGAGCTAATCTTAGTAGGAGATAGGTACTACATCCAAGCCACAACAAAGTTAACAAATAGTGAGGGAGAGATAGTGCAAACGACAGCTCTTGCTAGAGAGGAGTTTGAACAAAAAGGAATGAACTCGGCACAGCTAACTGGAAGCACGTCTTCTTATGCTCGGAAGTATGCTTTAAACGGTCTTTTTGCAATAGATGACACTAAAGATGATGACTTCAACAACGACAAACCCGTTAAACCAACCGTTAAAAAAGCACCACAGACCCCACCAGTTGTTCCTACATTTGACATAAAAGATATACAAACCAAAATTGATGCTTGTAAATCTGTGGAAG
>UZAT01362332.1_pt1 | contig 11632 bp, 22 predicted proteins | sample 2160861 | NCBI WGS metagenome assembly UZAT01 (sample SAMEA5138306, study PRJEB28736) | viral metagenome | reverse complement strand
GTATAAGTGTGTTCACAGAACACTGATAAACGGCAAAAAATCGGCAGATGGCATTTGAAAAAGGTAATAAGTTAGGGAAAAAGTTTACATCCGACAATCAGCCTCAGAATAGAGGCAGGAAGCCATCTCTGTATAAGAAATTACGAACTATCACAGGAAAGACTGTTAAGCATGAGATGTCAAAAGAGGATTATTACGACATCCTGAAATACTTGATGGAACAGACACCTGCTCAACTCAGGCAGATGGCTGGGATGATAAAAAACGATGGTGAGAAGGGGAGCATGTTTGATGCTGAGATACCCGTATGGTTGATGAACATGATTACTGCAATTCTGGGTGATATCCGGTATGGCCGAACAACTACGCTTGATTCGATCATGGACAGGATGTTCGGGAAGGCATCACAGACAGTTGAGGCAGTCATAGGCAACGTTGACGCACGGACATCCAACCTGACAGATGAAGAGATTCAAGATGAAATAAAACGTATTGAAGCGGCATTGAAAGGATAAATAAAATGGTTGAAATAGGCAACAAATCATATTTATTGAGACGGATGCTCGAGTTGAAGCAACAACAACTCAATATGTTGGCAAAGGATGACTTTGCCCGTTACCTTAATGCAATCATGCCAACATATGACAGGCAGTGGTTTCACACATTCATTGCAAATAAATGCCAGGAATTATTTGAAGGCAAGTTCAAGAAAATGATGCTGTTTGTGCCCCCACAGCATGGTAAATCTGAGATAGTATCACGTAAATTCCCATCGTGGGTACTCGGTAAGGATCCAACAACGAAGATAGCGGGAGCCTCCTATTCTGCGGATCTGGCCGGAGGATTCTCGAGATCAGTGCAACTCACACTCGATTCGCAAGAATTTGAGAATATATTTGGAGAGAAAGTTATACCATCACGTGGTGGAGGTGGCCTGATCCGAAATGTAGACTATTTCGATACATTAAAAGGTGGATTTTACAAGGCGGTTGGTGTTACTGGTGGGTTAACCGGTACACCTGTAGATCTTGCTATAATTGATGACCCTGTAAAAGATAAGATCGAAGCATACTCAGAGACATACAGACAAAGGGTGTGGGATTGGTATACTGACGTCCTGTTGACCCGATTACATAACAACTCGAAGATCCTCCTTATCATGACCAGGTGGCATGATGACGACTTGGCCGGAAGGATACTGAAGGCTGAAACTGGGTGGGAGGTGATATACCTTCCTGCCATCAAGGAGGACAATACCAACACTGAGGATCACCGTGAGATCGGCGATGCATTGTGGCCAGGTAAACATTCACTCGAAAGGCTCAGAGAGATGGAGGTGAGATCTCCACGTACTTTTGCAGCCCTTTATCAGCAGCATCCATCGATAGAAGGCGGTAATATCTGGAATAAGGATTGGTTCCGCACCATCACGATGGCTCAATTTCTCGGTATCAAGACCAAGGAGATACCAATACATTTTTTCATCGATACGGCCTACGATGAGAAGAAAAAGAAATCGGACAATGACCCGTCTGGTATACTGGCAGCATGCCGTATTAATAACACCATGTACATTACTGATGCTATCAGCGTGTACAAGAAGTTTCCCGACCTTATTCGCTTCCTACCTGCCTATGTCAAATCGCATGGATACACAAATAGTAGCACCGTGAGGATTGAACCAAAGGCAAACGGTGTATCCGTAGTTCACCAACTCGATGATGAAACAGATCTTAACGTGACTCAGACACCATCACCTACAGACAGCAAGGAAGTGCGTGCACATGCCAATTCGGCAAAGATTGAGTGTGGTCGTGTGTGCCTTGTTGAAGGATCATGGAATGAGCCATACCTCCATCAGGTTACTCAGTTCCCGGCAGTAGCACATGATGAGTATGTGGATATTACCAACTATGCTATTGACTATCTGATCAATGATGATGTGACGGTACCGGATAACATTGAAGAATTATTAGGTTTAAACAACTAAATATCAATATAATGGGATTACTTAATGTTGTGACGAATAAGGTGAAGGCGGCTGTTGGGTACCAGCAGGATTTTTTAAGCCTTCTGCAATCTAAAGACATCGGGCGTGCCCTGAATGCCATGGAAGAACATTCAACCTCAGCGGCCATGCTGCTAAAAGAGTACAATGTTGACACACATGCAATAAATAACAGAAAAGATAAAGCTGTCTATGATAAGAAGGGGAATTTTATCAGGTGGCAGAAGAAGTGGAAGATCCCCATTCCGTATCAAAAGTACATCAATGAGATTGCACTTGTATTCCTGTATGGCCGGCCAGTGAAGTGGTCGCAGGAATCAGACGGAACAGATGATGTTTTTGAAAAGTACAACGAAACGCTCAAGGATATCAGGTTCAATGCTCATGTTCGTGAGGCAAAGCGTAAGGCTGGTGCTGAGGGTATATCAGCAATCCTATATCACACCTATCGGGATGAAGAGAATAAGCCACAATTACTTCTCAACGTACTCTCTCACTCGAACAATGATGACATCTTTACCATCAAGGATCAGTATAAGAGATTGAAAGCGTTTGGATGGGGTTACTATCTCACTGAATCAGGTAACAGAACGGTATATCACGTTGACATCTATACATCTGAAAAGATCTATCAGTGCACACGTGGGATGGTAGGATGGAATGTGGAGGAACTGGATAACATGGTCGGTAAGATCCCGGTATTACTATTTGAACAGGAACCTGAGCATGATGGTGTGCAACCGATGATTGATCGATACGAGAACAAGGTAAGCGTTGATGCTGACGTGAATGACCGTTTCGCCAACCCGGCAATGGTTGCCACGGCTGATATCATAAATAATCTTCCGAAACAGGAAGATGAAGCTAAATTGTTCATCTTAAAGGATGGTGGAGAGATGAAATACCTCACATGGGATGAGGCCTCACAGTCAAAGACGAATGAGTATGAAGTTCTCGAGAAGCACATTCTTTCAAAGTCCTTCACACCGAACATCGATTTTGACAACATGAAAACATTATCCAACATATCAGGTAAAGCCCTGAAGCAAATGATGATGCTGGCAGTTATCAAAGCTGAGAAGCGAAAAGAGACACATGACGGGTACATGTCAAGGGCGGCCAACCTGCTTATAGCCATCCTGGGAAATGTTCTTGATTATAAAAATAAAAGCAAATATGACGCCTTGAAGGTAAGTCACGAATTTCAAGAACCGTTCGGAGAGGATGTGTCGGCTGTACTGAACGACCTGGTTACTCAATACGAAGCCGGGGCACTGTCACTTGAATCATTCCTTGAACAATCCTATTTGGTCAAGACTCCTCAACTCGAGATAGAGCGGATCGAAAAGGATCGTGAGGCGGCTATCGAAAGGCAAAAGGCGTTAAGTACAATGGATGTATTTGGAACAGCAGAATGATATGAAAGAGGAAATTAAAGTAAACAGGAAAATGACCTTTAACCGGTCGTATTATTTCTTTCTTGGATTGACGGTGTTCCAAAAGAAATCCATCCTGATAATGATTCAACCAATAGTAATGAATTGATATGGCAGCGAAGAAAGGTAATGATATGCAAGTCGTGAGATGTACGGAGTGCCGGTTTTCCATCGGTCAGGCTACTAATCACCTTGTGGGATGCTCCAACCCTCATGCAAACCCGAACGGGGCTAAAATGGGCACATATTTGCGTACGTGTGAGTATTTCAATGAGAAAAGGTGATTATGGCGAAGATCAGAAAAGTTCAAAGAGGCGAAACGGCGTGGGAATATCATTTCATTTGCCCGGCATGCAATTGTGAACATGCTTTTGACGACGGGTGGTCGTTCAATCATGACTATGGTAAGCCTACCATATCACCATCGTTCCTTCAACGGGGTTTCTTAGGCTTCAATAATGAAAAGCCCATGTATGGCACATGTCACAGTTTCATCAAAAACGGCATGATCCAATATTTGGGTGATTGCACACATGAAATGAAAAATAAAACGGTTGAATTGCCAGATATAACAGAGTGATGGATATCAATAAACTCGACATAGAGAAGATGAAACGGAAGCTGTTTGCCCGTACTGAAATATACGCAGCTTCAGTTGGTGAGATCTATCGGAGATACATGCTCAAGGCCATAGACATGATCAAAGGTGTAAAGCTGATCGAAGGAAAAGCATTTTCATTTGCCGGGTACGGGTACGGTGATGAGGCTACAATGTTATTCCGTGAGATGTACAGCGTTCTCTACCAATTCATAAAAAAAAGCATGGAGAAAGAGTTTGCTTTGTCCAATGCCAACAATGATGAATTGATAAAAAGCATCTTTGGCGCACGATCTATCGAAGATAAACACTTTGCTCGCTATTTTGCACGTAACATGGAGGCGCTGGATGCTCTATTTGCCCGTAAAACTGTTGATGGTGGGCTTAACCTGTCACAGAGGGTATGGAAGTACACAGGCTCCTACAGGCATGAATTGGAGAATGTGCTGGATCTTGCTATCGGGGAGGGAACGGGTGCCAACCAGATGGCTGCAAAAGTGCAAAAGTATCTGAATGATCCAGATCGGTTCTATCGGAGGTTCCGGGTCAAGGTCGGTGAAGCTGAAGATGGATCACCGAAGTATGGGCGTCAATGGAAAAGGCGGGTTTATGATCAGGAAACGGAATCATACAAGTGGGTTAACGATAATCCCAAGAAGTACAGTCCTGGACAGGGTGTTTACAGGTCATCTGCTCGGAACGCTCAGAGGCTTACCAGAACTCAAACCAATATCGCATACCGTACGGCTGATATAGACCGGTGGGCACAACTTGACTTCGTTGTAGGGTATGAGATCAAACGCTCAAATAATCCTTATCCATGTGATGTCTGTGAAGGCCTGAAAGGGAGATATCCAAAAACATTCAAGTGGACTGGATGGCACCCTAATTGTAGGTGTCATATGATCCCTATACTGGCGGCTGCTGATGAAATAGAAAATCAGATCGAAAGGATCCTGACCGGCGATGACAGGCAGATTAACAAAAGCATCAATGAGGTGGTTGATTTTTCGGCCAGCTTTAAACAGTGGATAATAGATAATCAGGAAAGGATGAGAAGATCATATTCTACTCCTTACTTCATCCGTGAAAACATAGCAGCGATAAATAAAATTATTAAATCTTAAAATTATGATTATTATCAGAAATAAATTTGTTCCGTTTACAGGTTATAAAGCTATAAACTTGTGGGGTATACTGTTCGTAAAGAATAATGCAAAGATTGATGACGTAACAATCAATCACGAATCGATTCATTCCCGGCAATTGGTTGAGGTCATGATTGCATCAGTACTGATATCGATACTTTTCATCATTGGAGGTCAATGGTGGATTGGTGCCTTGATCACATTATTTTCGTACTACATCTGGTACGTCATTGAGTACATGATCAGGCTGATCATCACAGGCAGCCAGAAAGAGGCATACCGGGGTATGTCATTTGAAAAAGAGGCCTATAGAAATGAGGGCAACATGTTGTACCTAAATAGTAGACGTTTATTCACATTTTTAGAGTACATGAAATGAAAAAAGTAGAAACAGTCAATACAGAAGATAAAATTCTGAAGGTGCCAGCGCCAGGGTGCATAAAATTCCAAAAAATCTTTGACAATAATGAATATCTTCAGAAGGTTCTCGAACAGGATCACAGATACATATCGATATGGTATATCAGTGATGATTGCGATCTTCATTACCTAAGGGATACCCTCAATAAAGCCAGGATACGATTCAGTATAAAAAAGGAGGACTAATAATATAGTCCTCCCTGTTACCTAAAACACACACTCATTTACCATGTCAAAACATGATAAACGTAAGATCCTTGTTTTTGCCTGAAACCATATCATAGATAGTGTATGTGAATGATCCGTCCTTATCGTTTATTTTTGCTACGAAGCTATTAGAACAATCAGGACACTCAGCGCTATAGTATATTTGTAGATGCAATTCCCATACCCTGTTTTCATCAGGATTTTTAAACTCATATTTACCATAGTAGGATCTTATCAGACTACCATCTTTTGATCCCTCCCTTTCTTCAATATCAAATTTATCAGTGTCGCTAAATGTGTAGATCAGGTACACATCATTCCCAGAATAATCCAATCCTCTATGTGCCCAGTATTTTTGAGTTGTTATACTAAGCTTTTCAGATTCCGGAAGATCCTCACTCGAACATCCTGATGCTATCAGTGCGATCAGGGAAATGATTAAAAATGTCTTTTTCATTTTATTTGATATGCTTTTTTAAGTTGTCTGTTCAAACTGGACACCTCTTTCTCCAACTCCTTTATGTATTCATCTTTTTCTTTAAGTTTCTCATTGAAGATCTGTTTCTCGAATTGATAAGATGTTGTTGGATGTTCATCCCTACATGTGCAATCTCTCATATCGTTTGAATGAGTGACAGCCCAGCATCCGGGGATCAACACTTTCCCGGCCTTTTTATCGTATGTGTAATGACATTTCATCATTAATCCATGAACCTTCTGTTCTGTTCCTGCTGGATCCGCTTTACTTGCACTGTCAACACTTCGTGATTGTCTATCACGTATGCTTTCACCTCACCGCTACACTTCCCATTGTCGTAAAGCCAGAGAAGGTAATCTGCCGGTACATTGATCATCTGTTTGCCCTTATGTTTGCCATACGGCATGGGGCTGTTATCAGTCAAAGCCATAAAGTTAGTTCTTTATTAATTAATTCTCTTTTCCCTCACTATTATTTCATCGCCAATCAGTATCATACTTTCAACACCGTGGCAAGAATCACAGGAAAGCTCAACCTCTTGTTTTACTCTTTCTCTGGTAATAAATACGTCCCCTGCGTCAAGGCGTCCATCATCACTATCGTAAAAAACCCGTCTCGCAACATCATGAGTTGTATCATAAGTTCTCGGGAATCCAATACGTTTAACCTTCAGATATTGACTGCAAAACGGACATTCTATCGTGTTTGCATATCTCTCAAACAATTTTGCACCTCTTTCAATTCTGATTATTACATCAGATAATTTATCTTCTTCCATGATATATGTTTTTATTTCAAACTGTTATTCACCTGCTTTTTTTATGTCATCAACATGGTAAGTGAACTTTGTTCTACAATAAAGGCACTCCATAACAAGTAATCCCTGAGATTTTTCATAATAAGTTTGACCATGTACGATGACGGGTTGAATGGAGGGAGATGAGATGGATATAGTACTCATTTTCTCTTCACAATGGGGGCACACCATATCTGATATCTTATGGTACTTTCCATCGATTTTTAATAAAATGTCGTTTTCAAACATCTCTCTCATTTTGTCAGTTGTGTAATTATATGACCTCACATGATCATATTGCTTTTGAGTACCATCCCATCTGATGGCGTTATCATAACCAAACGAATTGCTGATCTCATATCTCGGGGCGACTCCTGATAGAACGCCAATAATAGCCTGATTATCTCTTAAATTGTTCCAGGCAATTACAACATCATTAACTTTTAAATCCTTGTCACTCATAGGTCAATTTTTTTAATTCATCATCACTTATCTTCACCCCACCCCTGTTGGTCATCTTACGCTCGAGTAAACCCATCCGTATGATTACCCTGCTATTCTCATACTCACCATTCGTGAGATCAACGTTCCAGAGGCTTTCCAGTTTGATCCCGATGTTCTTCTCAGGGATGTGATCATAAATGGCCGCTTTGGATCCGAAATAGTAATGTTTCCGGCTTTTATACGGCCTTTTCAGTTCAACGTGTATTACTTTGTACATTCTCATAGCTGTCTTTTTCTTCCTCACATTTTATGTAAATTGGGATATTCAATAACACATAATCGGTTGTATCTCCGTTTAAGTAGTCAACGGCCAGCATTGCAATTGCCCTTGAACGTATTGATTTTAACCTTTCGATTCCTTGACCTGTGAAATCCAGGGATCCTCTTTTTAGGATCTGGATAGCTATTTTATATCCTTCTTTCACTGGTTTATTTTCAGGGTAGTTCATTTGGTCAATATTAAGCCGCTCCCTGATCCCGTTTATACACTGTTTTATTTCATCTTTTGTCCTCATATTGATAATTAATTAATGCGAATATAGTTTGTATTATTAAGTAAAACAAATAAAAGTGATATTATTTATCGTGTGAGAGGGAAATCATACTTTTCCCGAAACATACTGTCTGCCATCTCGAACTGATCAGAGAATCGCTCACAATCATTTTCGATGATAGGACTGTTTTTGAAGTTATGTCCGGGGAGGGACAGGATGTCTCTATAAGAACGACATACAATAATCAAAATAAGAGAAATGATAAGTAAGATTATTATCGCCAATGTTTTGAGTTTTTCTTTCATATTCCTGTTTTTCATATTTTATGAATGACATTCATCTCGAATTCTATTCTATCAAGCAACATATCAATATCATCTGTACTATCAGCTAAACTCTTTATGAGTTTACGGTAGATGTACGGGTGCATGCCATGAAATATAATTTTTACGCCAGACTCCTTGTTATTGAGAAGGCTCAAGATCTCATCAAATTCAATACTGAGCACAATCCAATGATTCCATTTGAAAAGGATGTAAAAGCAAGTTTTCATCCTATGTGCAATGCTGATCAATAGTTTTTTCATGTAAGTTGTTTTAATCATTCGATCGGTCTCCATCCTGTGATTGCATCGGTTAAATCTTCCCGAAATATAGGTTTGTCGGTAAAATAGCTTGACTGATTTTGCATGTAGGAGTAATACCTGCCGTTTTTGTACCTGCATATATCAACCGAATTGATATCCTCGCTCATCTTTGTGAGGAGTAATTGCCCATTTTGTGGGTTCTCCACTCTCGGATCTCTCCATCGCATTGCCTCGCTGTAGCCTCCCATATATCCGTAATACCAGGCATCCCATTCATTTGCATCTTGATACATTTCGTTTGCGTATCTTTCTGCCTTTTCTTCTGCTGTTTTCATTATATTTATTGATTTGATGCTTCTCGAACAAACTGTTCGAACAAAGCAAGCTTTACTTGATAATAAAACATGCGGTCTTGCTGCTTCTCGGTCGCTTCACCCGATTCATGGATGTCCTTGTATTTCTCGTATTGCTTCCGTAATTTCGTGACAATCGGCGCCAGTTCAGAGCATAAGGCATCAACCTCTTGTTTGTCCAGCGCAAGCGCCTGGCCGGATGAAAAACTATTTTCATAGATCCATTTCATATCGCAAATTAATTTTGTTTTGTTAATCGTTATCTATTTCCTTGATAATCTCTACAGCAAAGTACACTACTACAACAATCACTATTGACCGGATGAATCCATAGTCATTGAATCCGAATAGATCAATTAACCAGCCGATTCCGAACCAAATAGCGATAGAGAGGACAATAGCTACAAGGATAATTCTTGTTTTCATAGCTTTCGTCTGATATATTTAGCCCCTTTGTCGTTAATCTTACCACCCCACGAATGTTGTTTTGGATCAAAAAGTCCATTTGTGTACCACTTGTGATACCAATCACCGTATGAGTTCTGGTATTCCTCGCCTATAGCTTTACCTGATTCATCCAATATGACATATTTTATTAGATTTGAATCATTTCCATCTTCTGCTATCATATCATTCACTGAACAATTGAAAATCTCGGAAGAAAACCTCTTGTCAGTTTTCCTGTATTCACGTCAATATGACCTCTGATCCCGTTTACGTCATGAGCGAAGTTGAAATCATCTGCCTCAAGCAGTCTACTCAGATCCATATTGCAATCATTTAGGTGCACGGCTGTAATATCCATCATCACCTCAACTCGATCATTATTCAATCCCATTTCAATTGCTCTTTTGGCGATTTTGCCAATAAGCACATCTTCTTCTTTAGTACAATTCCATCTGATATCCATATCTATTTTGTTTTAAATGATGAATAAATTCTTATCTTTCATTTTCGTTTCCTTTTTGTATGTGTAACCATGTTTTTCCAACCCCTAACCTCAGCCACTTTCTGATTAAACATCAGCCAAAGATCATCATCGAGAAATTCAAAATGCATTGTTCCTTTCTTGTACCCTTTGATCCTGAAAAAACTCCATTCAGCCCATTCACCCCATAAGATATTTGCATCATTTATAAAGCCTCTCAGGCTATTACCATACGATGAGTCATATTGTGTGGCCGTTAGGTAGCATAAAGCCTTTACGATATCTTCAATATCATCTGATTTCCTATAGTCTAACTTCACCTGACTGGATGGCCAACGTGTATCATACTCACAGATGTAAGGCATAATAAATTTTTTATTGATAGTAAAGTCAGTATTTGTTCTCCAACCTTCCTTTGCCGTGCTATTGTCGTGGCTGAGTGAGCATATTTTGTCAAAGGCCTCACAGATTACTCTTCCCATACGCTCATCGTGGGTGCCAACAATCATCTGTACCATGATATAGATGTTTTTCACAGTGAAAGGAACATTGACCTGTTGTTCTACAAACTTGTTGATGTCAGACATTACACCTTTTGTGATGTACTTTTCCATTTTGAAAAGGTCGAACAGTTTCTTCCAGGCTGATTTTTGAAGTTCCTTTTTGAAGATTTGACGGTCAATGGCAGAGTTGTTTTTATCATCACCGTATCTCTGTGCACCGAATTTTATACTAAATCTGTCATTAACACCGCTTATAACACTGTTTATTTCCTTACTGATCTTTTCCACTCCATCGAACATCTGAACGGCCTTGACATAGCGGGAAACTATGTCCTGAATGAAATCATACCTGACAATTCCAGATTCATTGATAACATCCTGTTCGTAATCATATAGGTCAAAATAACCATCAAATTCGCTTTCTCCGGTACCTGGTTTAAAAAGCCATATGCAACCAATTTCAACATCAGTTTGTCGCTCTGAAGTGTTGAAACATCTCCCAAAGTTCTCCGAATTGCCATACATGGTGATCAGTTCATTGATTTGTGATCTTGACCGTGAATAACGATTGCTTAGTATGTTATTATTACAAAGTGAAATGATCTGGCATCCTTCAGGAGCGATATCCCATGCATGCAAGATGTGTTCCTCCTGAGATGAAAATGGTGGATTCATGATGATCAGATTGATATGGGATATCTGCTCAGAAGTGAGTTCCATAAAATCATTCTTGATGACATTACACTTGCTGTACAAAATATCCCTCAGTCGTGGTGATACCTCGCACGCAATCACGTCCTTTGCACCAGCATTCTTACAATAGTCAACAATGGATCCAAATCCGGCACTTGGTTCAAGAACCACTTTGTTTTGGATGACCGTAGCTCCAACCATCTGATCGATAACTACCGGAGGAGTGGGGTAAAGATCCCACTTTGAAAATGTATCGTAGCCCATTATATCGCAATTTTACTTTCGGTTAATAATTTCTCGCATAGTGATTCGCAGAGAGCACGTGCCATCGTAACTTCAACGGCATTCCCGATGTACTTTTTCTGTTCTGCCTGAGTGCCGATCAATTTATAATTTTTTGGAAATCCCATGATCTGCTTGAGTTCCGGGATCCGGAGCATCCGCATTTTGATATCAATAATCCCGTACATAATCATGAAT
>UZAT01075739.1_pt1 | contig 11673 bp, 22 predicted proteins | sample 2160861 | NCBI WGS metagenome assembly UZAT01 (sample SAMEA5138306, study PRJEB28736) | viral metagenome | reverse complement strand
TATCAGGACACTATAAGCATATTAAATGCTTCTTTAAGAATTATTAAAAGGGTATATTCCGTATTTCTTCTTCTTGTTCTTCTACACCTAAGCTACCATCTTCTTTTTTAACAAACTTTTCTTGTGGTTTCCAGTCGTTTAACTTGCCATATAATTTACCATCTTTGCTTTCTAGGACATCAATATTTACATATCCCTTAGCATTAAAGTTTTCTTTTAAGTAATCAATAAACTTTTCATTAAACGATAGATTAGCCTTAACGAAGTCTGGGCTGTTTTCTCTCTTACTTACGAATAGTCCTGATACGAATTTGTTTTCCATACTTTTATTATTTATTTATTATTATATCTTTCTTCTAATTTTTCTTGTAGTTTTTTTATGATAGCGTCGTAGTTATCTTCTTTTAAAACCCTACTAGCATTACTGAACACAAATCTTTCATAACCACCTTTTGTTTTATCTTCTATTCCTAATTGCTCACAGAGATTTGTAATTTTTTCTTTTCGCTTATCTACTGGTTCAACTGGTTGAGCTGCTGGCTTTAGTTGATAAGTCTTTACAGGATAACTTGCTGGTGGTTGGTTGCTTTTACTAGAACTATTTGCGTCATCATCTTCTGCTTGTAAGCACAGCATAGTTTGAATAGCATATCTTCTAAAATAACTTATAGCACTACCCATCTTTTGTGGGTCTGGGTTTTCTGTTATAGGGGTTGTTGAACTTAATAGTGGTAAATGCTCTGTGCTATCTACATCGTAAAGTTCTGTTTTAATAGCTGGTTTTCCATCTATATGAGATAACGCCTGGACTAAAATTAAACCTAAATCACTTAACACTGGCTTTACTTCTTCTAGTAGTTTGTTAATGTCAAAGTATTTTGACTTGAAGAAAGGGTTAGTGCTATCTTTTGTTATAGCTCCCATCTTCTCCTGAAATTTTAATAATTTTTTCATATTATTTATATTATTTGTTTAAACTTATTATACATATCTTCTGTGTCTATCAAATCAGCTAAGTTATGTTGTATTATCTCTTCTTCACTTGCTGTTTCAAAGTCTATTGGCTTTTTACTACGCCCTAAGTATATTTGTAGTAAATCATCTAAGCTTCTGTAATCATTATTACATATAATTTCCATTAAGTCAAGATGAAAATCTTTTCTCCACCTAATAGTCATATCTTTTAAATGCTTATAGGGATAATCTAAACCTTTCTTAATTCCTACTTTTATTAAAAGACTTATGTCAAAACCCTTTCCATTAAAAGTTATAAACTTAGGTGTTGGGTTTTCTTTAAAGAACTCTACCATAGTTTCTGGTGTATAAAGTTTAGGCTCTTTTCCTAATTCTTTAATACCAATTACAATTATCTCTGCGTAGTCTGTATCGGTGGACATCTTCTTTCTAATATCTTTAGTCTTTTCTTCTATATACTCTTTAATCTTTTCTTCGTCTTTGTAATTATTAGGAGCTTTTATTTTACCAGCATAAATATCTATAAGATTAGCCTGTGGTCTGCTCTCTATATCCAGAACAAATAACTTCTCTTTATATACAAGGTCTATTTCAAATCCCCTTTCTTCTGCTTGTTTAATATTCATATATTTATTTCTTAGTTTTTAAATCCCACTTAATTTTACCGTCTCTAAATCCTTTTAATTGAAGTCCTGCTTCAAAGCCTATTTGATATTCTTTAGCTTTTAATACAGGACAGGTTAGTTTTATTTTCATATTATTTTGTTAAGAGTTTCTGATACTCTTTGTTATTTAATAATTTAACTACTAATCTATCTGCTTTTTCCATTAGTTCTTTGTAAATATAGCTTTGATTTCTTGCGTGATAATCATATTGTTCAAAGATTTCAAGTGTGCTTGTTAAGGTGTCTAGTTCGTTTAATAATTTTATCATATATTTAATATTGAGTAAATAGCTCCGTAGGTGGTATTAAACCTTTGTGCTAATCTCATAACAGATACTCCTTCTTTACTTTGGTTTATTATATCTTCTACTTCTAATTTAGTAAGGCTAACTCTCTTTCTTTTACCAACAACACTTTTATCTCCTTGATAGTAACCCCATTCCCAACCTGACTTAGAGCATTTTACATTGTGAGTCTTACAGTGTTTAGTTGTTGATACATTTATCTGACCATCTTTTGTTATAGACCTTTCTAACATCATCTCTACTTTACAACCCTTTAAAGAGTGGTGGTATTTATCATTTTGTAAGTAGTCATCAGCACAGTTAGGTGTTTCTTCTGCTTCTGTTGGTATTGCCATCTTCTCTACATAATCATCTTTATCTATATATTTTCTCATATTACATTGTTTTTAAAATATTTAGTATCATTACAAAGTTTACCACCAAGCCTATTAAAACTAATATCATATAGGTTATGTTAATTTGTTTTTCATCTCTTGCTTTGATTTGTTTTTGTTTCCAAGTAGTCATATGTTTATTATTCAAATATTTCTTCTACATCATCTTGCCTATCTTCCATTATCTCGTAATTCATTTCATCACACATCATACACATTCCATTTTCTTCTATGTTTTCAATATCTATCTCATCAAATTGAATCACTCCACATTGAGGACAGATAGCATTTTTTAATTCATTCATATTTTTTAATTTAATTTATAATTAATTAATTTCAATTAAACCATTATTTCTTCTTATCTCATTTCTTCTAGCTTTATCTCCATTGTCAAATACTAGGTCATTGTCAAACTTCATTAGCTCAGTTCTAAAATCTCCGTCTAAGTTATAGTTATCTTTCCAATGAGCAGTAAATGAGCCATCATCAAATACCTCCAATATTTTAGCATTCATTAATTTTGGAGTTGACGGAATGGCTACTGTTATGCCTTCTTTTAACTCAACTATTAATAATGCTTTACCAGTTTTTAAATTCAATTTGTTGTTTAAGTTTTTCATATGTTTATTATATTAAATTATCTAATCTTTCATCATTTAACTTTTCATCTAATTCTTCACTTCCTATACTACTTTTTAAGGTGTTGATTTTCTTTCTCATATTTAACCACTCAAATTCTTCTTTTGTGCCTAGCATTTCTTCTAGGTCTTTTGGTAACATTGACATATATTTTTTAATTTAGTTTATAAAGTGTTAGGACTGGAGAGGAAGTAGACTTTTGATTAGCGAGCTAATTGTCTTTTGGACTTCACCTACTAACCTCTCCTGTCTTAATACTTATACTATACACCATCTAAAAAAATCCGTCAAGCACTTGCCTGTGGATAACTTTAACCTTTGTTTTATTGCCTTAATCTCATTATTTAGTATATTGCTTATTATTGATTTAATAGTTTGTTAATAACTAACACTTTTAAAATTTGCTATCTGGTCTGGGATATGGTATAATAGATGTGTAAGTAAGAAATAGTTTTATTGTAGTATTTGTTAGTTTAGAGGTTTAAACATAAAGACTTATAAGTATGAACGACTAGTCAGCAGCAATATAGACTAGTCAAGAAATGGCTTTCTGAACAATCCTTTACAGGACAATTCGGTTATGCCTCTAAGCTAACATAATGATTATTACTACTAATAATGGAATAACAATAGACTTATCAAATCACTACATAAACAATGGTGAGATTTGTAGTTCTCAAGGCTATGAAAAAGTTACCAAAACAAATAAAGATACTAGGAAAGACTTATCTAGTAAGGGAAGTAAAAAGTCTAGCTGATTTTGGTTCAACTGATTTCTTTAATCAAGACATTCTTATAAGAGAGGATATGTCAGTAGATAATAAAGAGTCAGTTATTCTACACGAAGTATTAGAAGTTATAAATGACTCACTAGATTTAAACTTAACACATCAAACATTACAATCACTTGAAGCATCTTTATTTCAAGTGTATAAAGACAATTAGTTAGTATTTTATATAGAGTTTCTTAGAACGACTAAAGCAAAGAAGTAGTTTGATTCTAGATATAATGACTCGCTGTAGATATTTCGTTTGGTTGACCTTGCTAGTCAAAGAGGAAGCTCTATATAATATATTAATAAGAAACACAACTCTGGAAATTATCTTGACTTTGAAATAATAGTATAGTATAATTAATGTATAGTAGATTTATATTACAACACAGGCTAATTATTTAGCTTTAAGGGGCATTTACCTTAATGCTCTTAAGTAGTTAGTCTATGTGGTAGTATAAAAAACGATGATGCCTTGGTTGGGTATGGGCTATAACTCCGTCAGCCCCCAAGGATAAGCCCGATTGAATGATGGATGAGGTTCGACCTTTTTACGCCGCAGAACCGATGTATTGCTAAAGTTTACAACATTACGCTGAATTAATCTTGTGTTGTATTCGAGACGGCAATGTCAAAATGCTGACATTAGCTAGAGAAGATTAATGCTTAATGGTGAGAGAAAACACCAAATATATTAAGCTAAGAATCCCTAAGAAGGTAAATGTCTTTAATTAGACAGGGCATTGTTCTCCCATTATATCCGCAGAACATCTTGACAATAATTAACATATATGGGATACCTTAAAAGTCTACAACAAATTGATGATGAGGTTAAAGAAGATGAGAGATTAATTCAATCAATGTTATTTAGAGATGATGAGATTATAGATACACCTTTAGATGTTTACAGTATTTGTCCTATATGTAAAAGAAATTACTTATATAAGGATTGGTGGACTTGTAAGGGGTGTGGAAAGCATTTATCTGTAGAAGAATATACAAGACATTTAATTAAGAATTTTAGCATATGAACATAGAGATTAGCTGTTGCTTAAATAAAAGATTAGTCTTTGATATAAAGGAAACTAAAAGAATAGGTCTTGATACAAGTTTAGAAATACCAGTATATAGATGTGAGGGATGTAATAAACTTTATACTCTAAATTGTATAGGAGAAAAAGAAAAAGGCTGGGAAGTAAAAGGACTAATACAAGATAGAGAAGAATTGGATAATATACCTTTTTGATATGTGTAAATGGGGAAATACAAAAGTATTAACACTTCCCAACGGGAGAAAAGTAGATATTGATAGTTGTATATATTCTTTAGTAAAGATATTAAATGAAAATTATAAATCAACTAAAGCTTGTTGTTGTGGTCACGGTAAACAACCAATGTCAATAATATTTATGGATGATACAGAGCTTAGAATAATGACCTATGAACAAGCAAGAATAGTTGATAAACTATTTCCACCTATAAATTAATTACAATAATAAAACAAATATGGCATACGCAAACTCAACACCAATTATGAAGAAGAAGAGATTTAAACCAACTAAAGCAGCTGGTAATTTAAGTGATAAAAAAAGAGAAAAACTAAAAAAAGTAGCACCAGAAACATTAGTAAGACCAACAACTTTTATGTTCAATAGCCAAAAATCATACGAAGAAGCTTTAAGAAAGTTTTATAAACATGGCAACTGGGCTAGTAATAAATAGTAATAAATAAGATGGCAAGAGAAGTAGGAAGACCAACAGTAATGACAGATGACACTCTCAGAATACTAGATGAGGCTTTTGCTAATGGAGCAACTGATATACAAGCCTGTTTCATAGCTAAGATTAGTACAGAAAGTTTATATGCTTATCAAAGAGAACACCCAGAATATACTGAGCGAAAACAAGCACTGAAAGATATGATAGCTTATCAAGCTAAACAGGTGGTAAAGGAAGATATAATGAATAGTAAGACTGAAACAGCTAAGTGGTATTTAGAACGCAAAGATAAAGAGTTTAAGCAAAGAACAGATATAACAACTGATGATAAATCGCTAACAGTAAACCTTGATTCAATAATTGCTAATAAAAATGATATTAACGGAAGCACAAAGAATAATAGGTAAAGACACTCATCGTTTTAGAGTTGCTAACTGCGGAAGAAGGTTTGGAAAAACAATACTATCAGCAGAGGAGATTAAAGGAAAGGCTATAAGTAAAGAAGTAAGAATAGCTTACATAGCACCAACATACGGACAGGCAAGAGATATTATATGGCAGACACTTATTAAGGAGTTAAAAGAAGTAGCAGTAAAGATTAACGAGAGTAGATTAGAAATAGAAGTAAACAACTTAGAAGGAACAACTAGTATTATTCAGTTAAGAGGTTGGGAAAGTATTGAAACATTAAGAGGACAGAAGTTTCACTTTATAGTAATTGATGAAGTGGCTATGATGAGAAACTTTTGGATATACTGGCAAGAGGTATTGATACCTACACTTACAGATACTAAAGGAGAAGTATTGTTTATCTCAACACCTAAAGGATTTAATCATTTCTATGAGCTGTATAACTTAGAACTAGAAAATAAAGACTGGAAATCATTTCACTTTACAACTTATGACAATACCCACATAGATGATGAGGAGATTGAGAAGTTAAAGAGCCAGATGACAGAAGATAGATTTGCTCAAGAATACTTAGCAGAGTTTAAAAGAACAGAAGGACTGGTATATAAAGAGTTTAACAGAACACTAGACATAGTAAGCGAGATACCAACAGACTTTAGAACAACAATACTTGGAATAGACTTTGGATTTACAAATCCTACATCAATTTTAAAAATACAAATAGACAAAGACAATAGATATTGGATAACTGAAGAATGGTATAAGACAGGACAGACTACTGAACAGATAGCAGAAGTAGCACTAGGGATGAAGTCAACAAGTGCTTACCCTGACCCAGCAGAACCTGATAGGATAGACTTACTTAAAAGGTCTGGCATTAACTGCCGAGAGGTTAGTAAAGATGTAGTAGCTGGTATAGACGCTGTAAGAGAGTTATTTAAACAAAGAAGAATTAAAATACATAAGAGCTGTGTTAATCTAATAATGGAACTTGAAACTTATTCCTATCCTGATAAGAAACCTGATAGAAATGAACAAGAGAAACCAATAGCAGAGAATGACCACGCATTAGATGCTCTAAGATATGCCTTATATAACCACAAAGGCACAATGCCTATTATACTAGGCAATGGATTAAATAAAAGACAACTAAGATAAAGCCAAGATAATTATGAAATACAAAAACATTTCAGAGAAAGCTCAAAAGATTATAAACGATTTTGACAGGCTATCTGATGATAAAAATAAGACTTATAGTCAAAAGAGAACACTAGAAAGAATTAACTCTTATTCTGCTAGTAAGTTTATTGATTATGATGGAGATGACGCTATCTTCTGGAATATAAGCAATTCAAGAGTAGCACACTTTGCTAAACTAATAGGAACTGATACAAAAGACTTCTTACCTTATGGTATAGGAGATTACAACTTCTTTCAGTCTTGGGCTTTAAGAAAGATGGTTAGACGCTGGTTTAATGATACTAAGTATTACCAGACACTAAACAGCATTAGTGAGGGTATGGCTCAATATGGTTCACAAGTTCAAAAGAAAGTAAAGGAAGATGGACACACCAAGCTAGATGAAGTGGACTTAATTAACTTACGCTTTAATCAGAATGTAGAGTGGATTAAAGACACCGATGTAGTAGAGCTTCACCAACTAACAAGAAAAGAGCTTTGGGATAAGAAAGGTATATGGAAAGATGAAGCTATCAACGAACTGTTAGAAGAAGATAAAGAAGAGTTTGATGTTTGGGAGTTCTGGGGTTACTTTGACAACGCAGATGGAGAGCCTGAATATAAACACGAGATAGGTAGTGGCTTTGGAGATTATAAGAGCTTATGGAGTGATGATGTAAGCGAAGAAGATTTCCCTTATAAAGACAAACACTTAGGCAGGTATAAAGGCAGGTGGCTAAGAGTTGGTGTAGTGGAACGATTATTCCAACTACAAGAGAGAATGAATACCCTTATTAACGAGAACGCACAGACAACAGCTATTGCTTCTTTACTCTTGTTTAGAAGTAAGCAAGGAGATGTAATCGGTAATGTATTAGAACAAGCAATTAATGGTCAGATTATAAACAGCGAGGACTTAGAACAGATAGGAATTAGCAATACAGGTCTTAACTCTTTCTTACAAGAAGTCCAACTAATAGAAAATCAAGCAGATGTAGTTTGTATGACACCTTCTATTATACAAGGAGAGGGAACACCAGCAAGTACAACCTTTAGAGGTCTAGCAGTAATGAACTCTAACGCTAAGAGTGTATTTACAGCCCTACACCAGGACTTAGGAGAAAGCATAGCAGATGACTTAGTAAACGACATCTTCCCAGACCTAGTAACTAAATGGGGTAACGAACCTTTCATTGAAATGGCAGAAGATGACGGAGATGTAGAACGATACGACCAAGCCTTACTAGAGAAGATGAAAAGAGATGCTTTACTTAATGGTAAATTAATCACACCAGCTTACGAAGAAATACTTAAAATGGAGATAGCTGAGAACATAGGCAAGAAAGGTAGAAAGATTATACCAGAGAAAGGTTGGATTAACTTTAAATGGGGTATCAAGATGATGCCTACTAACGAGAGTGTAGATAAGTCAACAATGAATGACACTTACTTCAATGCTCTTAGTATGATAGGAGCTAATGCTGGACTAACCACTATTCCTTTATTTAAGCAATACTTGGAAGATAACGGAATTAGCTGGAGCAAAATTACCCCCGAACAACAAGCAGGACTAGAACAAGCAGTGGCTCAAGGTGGTGGTGGTAAGTTACCAGAACAAAGACAACCTGATAAATTATTAGCAGCAGCAGAGCCAAAATAATATGAATATCAAATCATTTATAGAAACAAAAGAATACCAAGAGCTTAAAAATACTATGCTAGACGAGTTTAGCAACAAGATAGTAAAGATTAAGACCGATGGAAAGACTAATGAAATGATAGCTACTGAACTGAAAGCTATGGAAATAGCGTCTAAGAAGCTTTTACTAGCTCTTAGTAGGTTTGAAAGAAAGGCAGTAGCTGAAACACCTATTAAACAGGTGTATAGGTAGAGCAGGTAGAAAGGTATAGTCTGGGGTTCAACTCCCCAGCTACCACAGAGTGATTCCCTAAAGGGGTCAAAGGACAAAACCTTTTTAAATGACTAATTAAATAAGGGCACTAAACGCCTAATCAATAATATGACTGAAGAAAATGAATTAGAAGTAGAAGTAGAAGAAACTGAAACCGATGAGGAAACTCAAGTGGAAGAAGAAACTACTGATGAGGACACTCAAGATGAGGATACTCAAGAAGATGACGCTAATGACACTCCAACATTAGAGGATTACAACGAGCTAGAAAAGAAACTAAAAACTCTAGAAGCTCAAAAAGCTCATTGGAGAAAAAAGGCTTCTGTTAAGGAAACTAAACAAGAAGAACAGGTGAAGACCGAAAACATTAATAAAGATAATAAACAAACCAGTGAGGCAGAATTAATTGAGTTAGCCAGACTTGCCTCTAAGTATTCTGATGAAGATATTGAACTTCTAAAAGAGATTAAAGAGATTAAAAAACTTGATAAACTCTCAGACGCAGTCAATACTCCTTTCTTTAAAATTAATTTAGACAAAAGAAAGGCAGAAGAACTAAAAGCAAAAGCATCTCTTGGAACATCTAAAACTCTACGGAGTAGTAAAGGTGATACAGTAGATGACTTAAAAAAAGCTTGGCTAGGTAAATAATCACTGAACTGGTAAAAAGACAATATGGCTTTAGGAACAAATCATATGTCAGGAACTACTCTTGCCGCTCAAATTCCAGAGATTTGGGGAAAGATGATTAATGACTTCTACAAAGAAGAGTTAATTATGGCAGGATTTTTCACTGATAGAAGTGATGAATTAAACGATGGAGGTGATACCATCTACACACCAAATATCACAGAGATGTCAGCTAATGTAAAAGCTAATGGCTCTCAAGTAACATTAAATGCTAAGACTGACACTAATGTAACATTAGTAGTTAATACTTGGTATGAATGTTCTTTCTTAATTGAAGACAGAGAAGCTGCTCAAATTAAGAGAAGTTGGAACTTAGTAGAACGCTACACTAAAAACGCAGCTTTCACTATTGCTTCTGTATTAGAAGTAGCTATTGCTAACCTATTCTTAGGTTTCAGTAATTCAGTAGGTGCTTCTACAACTGATGTCCAAGATAGCGACATTTTAAATGCTATCTCCACACTTGAAACTAACATCAAAGGAAACCTATACAATGGTGATGTTGCTTTCATTTTCCACCCTTACACATTCTGGCGTCAAGTATCTGCTTTAGATAAGTTTTCTCTAGCACATAACGCTCCAGCAAATGACCCAGTAAGTAAGAAACCTCAGTATTCATTATACGGTTTACCTATTTTGACTTCTGTTAACGTTCCTTTCGTAAGTGGAACAAGTGGACGTGCTAACGTATTAGCTCACAAGGATGCTATTCACTTTGCTACTCTAGCTCTTGGAGCAGGTGGTTCAATGGGTGCTTTCATTGGTGCTAATGGTGTTAGAACACAAGCTAGTTACGAGTTAGACTATGTAGGAACACTTGTCGTTTCCGATATCGCTTATGGTGTTATTGAGAACAGAGATGCTGCTGCTGTATTAGTTCTATCACACGCAACAAAGGCTTAAGGTAGATTACAATTTTATTAATTTAATATTGCTTAGTGGGTGGGTGTAAGACTCTCACCCATTAAGTCTGAGAGCAATATGGAAAAGAAATCAAGGGTTATGGTATCTCCTAACCTAAACAAAATATCGGAGATAATAGATAAAGACGGAAATAAGTTAGATAAGTTTAGAGGCTCTATTATAGAGGCAAAGAAAGAGTTTAACAATGACGCACCAATAACACCAATAGAAGTTAATAAGACAGACGAGGGAGTAGTTAAGAGTTCTTTAGAAACTAAACTAGAAGAAAAGATTAATGAAAAGATTAATCAAATGGTGGACAAGAAGATTGAAGAAATACTAAGTAAAATGCTTTAATATGAAAGTTTACTATATAGGTAATATAACAGATGGTTGCTATCAAGTTAGGTGCTTACTTCCCTTAATACATAATAGCTGGAATGGTTCAAAGATTAATCTAACAGACCACAAAAGCAACGCGCAGATACTAAAAGAAGCAATACAAGCTGACATAATAGTATTTCAAAGACCAGTAGAAACTGGAAAACTAGAAGTAGTTAAACACCTAAAGAAGATAGGCAAAAAGATAGTGTTTGATAATGATGATACTTATAAGCCTAATTCAGGAGTGCCTACATCAATGGAGAAGTTTAATAAGAAGGCTGGAAAAACTTTAAAGTCAATAAACAAGATTATAGAAGAGTTCGTTAAACAAGCAGACCTAGTAACAACAACAACCGAGTTCTTAGCAAAAGAGTATAGGAAGTTAAATAATAAAGTAATTGTCGTGCCTAATCAAATAGACCCTTTTAACTGGGAAGAGCCACTAAGAAATACAGGAGATAAAATAAGAGTTGGCTTAGTTGGTTCAGCAACAAGTAATGAAGAGTTCTTACACATCGTTGATACACTTGATTACTTAAAGAGTAGAGATGATGTTGAAATAGTAGTCTTTGGACTTCCGCCTAAAGACGATGACAGGTATATAAAAGCAAGAGAAGTTTATAGTAAAGAATTAAAGTTTTGGGATAAGTATGCCGACGAAAGGCAACCACAGGTTCCAATGAAAGACTACTTCAATACTTTAAACGAATTAAGGCTTGATTTAATGCTTATACCTAGAGGAG
>UZAT01507506.1_pt1 | contig 11674 bp, 5 predicted proteins | sample 2160861 | NCBI WGS metagenome assembly UZAT01 (sample SAMEA5138306, study PRJEB28736) | viral metagenome | reverse complement strand
TGCTCTTTGTTCATATATTTGGCTAAATATACCTGTTACCATATCTGTCATTTGCTCTATATTCCACATGCCTTCAGAACCAGCATCAGAAGTACTAGAAGTAGTAAATTTAGCTAACCAACCTTCTGCTGCAGATATTGGATCGTCTCCGTATTGTTTAGAGTCTCCTAATAAAAGACCTTCAAAAGATTTAAGAAAAGTAGGCATTATAGTAGCTAACCCTATTGCGGCTTTTACACCTCCATAATAAGTATTAAATCCTGGTATAAGTAGTGGAGCTATCTCTATTATTGTCTTAGCGGCTATTTTTCCTATGGACTTTTCTCTTCCATCAGAATCCATAAAGTCGAACTTATTAAAAATGCTCCCGTCAGTAGTAAGAATATCGGAAGGATTTATAACTTGTTTGCCATATACCTCTCTTTTGCCTAATTTCTCTACATATAATTGGCCATAATCGTCCACTTTCCAGTCTCCTGCGTAGTGTTTAACCATATTCTTAGATTCCGGATCTAAATGCACACCATCTTTATCTCATTGAGCATACACTAAAGTGTCACCAAAAAACTTAGTTAGTAAGCCTAAATCATTTACAGATTTGTCTGACCAAGTATTAGTTTCTATATCATGTACTCTACCTCTTTGAGCTATTTCTCTAAGAGATAACTCACTTTCAGAAACTGAGCCAAAATGATCTCTATTATATAAAGATCGGAAAGGATTGAAATCTTTTGAGTATTTAATGTCCACTGAACGCACTTTTGATGCACTAGGTCGTGTCCAATCATAAAATTCATACTCCACTTCATCTAAATTTTCTAAAGCTCTCTCATCAGAGATAGTGTTAAAATTATATAAAGCGGCATTATATGCATAGTCAAATGATTGTTCATCAAATTTGCCGGAAGCGTCTGTAAATTTGCTTTTTATGTAGTCCTTATTTTTATAATCATCTTTTTTTAGAAGCTGTGTATTTTCAGGTGTTACGCCATTCCCTATAAAATCCAGAGTTTTAGCTTCTGGATTAGATAGAGTTGACAACAGCATATCATGTGCTTTTATATTATCCATTTAAAAATCAGTTAAATCATTTATATTAGTTTGTTGAAAAGGTGTGTTAGAAGAAAATTGAGCTTGTTTTTTAACATCAAAATCGGAATAAGAGTCTTTTTTAGGACCCTTCCCTACAAAAGCATCAATATTAGCGGTAGCTCCCTCTCTTAGAGGTATTGCTACTATTCCTTTATAAGTTCTTTCAGACTTAAATCTTTTATTAGGTCTGGTATCTTCTAAGCCCTTTTTACCATAATCTCTTAAGTATGCTCTGTCAGTAATTCCTGTTATAGCATTATGTTCATTTTTATCCAGTATCTCAAGACCACCATTAACAGCATCTCCATTATTCTTTACTAAATCCGAAGCATTGTTAGTGTATGCGAATGTCACCCAAAAAGGTTTAACATTACCTCCTTTAGCTCTAACATCTAAAGTTTTGTCTTCTTTTACAGTTACATTAAAACCTACTTCCCCAAACATTCTTTGAATTTCTTCTCCTGAAAAATTTGGGTTGTCTTTGATTTTATCATACTCTTTCATTACTTCTTTAAATAATTGCAAAGAATTGTTATCAGGAGCTCCTGTTCTAGGGTCTTGTGGTAAGTAAACTGTTCCCATTTCTGAAAAACCGTCCGTTACTATTTCCCCTAATTGTGTTGGGTGTACTTTTTTGTTTCCAAAAAATACATTATTTGTATCTACTATCTGTTCTCATCCAGATTTTAAAATTACATCTAAAGTAGTTGCAGGCAAAGCCTCCCCTTTAGGAGTTGTCAAAGACGAAGTACCTAGAATTACACCAGAAAATTTGCTACTTGCGTCTGGATCATTAAATTCAAAAGCTTTACCTGTAGCTAGAGTTCCGTGAATCATCATTTGAGGATTATTCATACTAGAAGATGTTCCCGAACCGCTTCCAGATTTTCCTTTACTAGTAGCTTTTTCATCGTCTATAGGTAATACTGAAGAAATTTCAGTATGGTTAGTACTCATTTGTACTAAGTCTAGCAATAATTGAGTAGGTTCTTGTCCTGTCAATGCTGCTTGTGCTCCTAATTTATTTCTAGCTCCTACTTTCATAGTACTTCATATATAGTTAACTGCCTTCATAATTTGATTCTTCTGTGTAGAAGTTTCTTCTTTAACTTGGTTATAGTTAGAAGTAGAAGAAGCTAAAGTATCGAGTAATGCAAAACCTTGCACTTCATCGTCTGTAGGCATTCTTCCTGCTTGTAATTCTTCTTGAATACGAGACCTCATCGCCATAACAGTGTCTCTATCATAGACTCTTTCAGAAGATTTTTTCTCAGTCCCTATTTTAGAAATTATATTTTGAGCATATTCAGTAATCTGTTTCATTCCAATAGAATTATTGGCTACTACAAATACATCATTATTATTAGCTAAGAACACATCACGTTCTCTTGCATCCATTAATTGAGCTATTGTTAAGGCTTCTACTTTAGAAGCATTCTTTTTGTAAGCAGCTACTGACATCGTTGATACAGCTCCATTCTCTCCTCTTACATATAATTCACCGCTATTACCAACAGCTATCTCATTTAATCCACCTGAAGTTTCCGCTGTTTTCATAGCGCTTTCCCAAAGTTTTTTATTGTTTTTCATCTCAACTACTTTAGGTAAAAGGTCTAACATTTGATTCCTTTTATCCTCATCCGTAAAAGCAAATTTAGTGGACTTTTGTACTCTCTGTAGATAGCTAGCTAAAATTTGTGTATCACTTGTGAGACCTCCATCGGCAATGTTTTTTCATAAGGCGTCTCCAAATACATCTTTCCCCTCTTTTTCTTCCTTAGCCGAGCCCCCAGAAGAGGGAGCCCCTGTTGGGCCCCCCACATCTCCATACTGGTAGGAGATTAATCCACCATTATTGTATTTTCTATTATATATCATATTATTTAGTTGTTGATGGTGAATACATACTAAGAATAGATGCTATTTGATTAATTCTACCCATTTTAGTAGATATAGGTGCAACTTCCCTGTTTACATGTTTTATATAGTCTAAGTACTCCTGTGATTGTTCATAAGGTATAATTACATGGTCTACATTAGACTTTTTCAAAGCCTCTTTCAAAGCTTCTTGTCTCTTATTATAATCATTCCTCATGCCAGCAATTTTCTCATCGGATGTCATTTGTCCATACCATTCTCTAGCTCCCTCAATATTTGGATCTTGCATTTCAGTGATGTACCTATCAAACAATGTTCTCCTAGGCTTGTCTGCATTCTCTCTTTTAAGTCCTGCTAAGAAGGCACTATAGTTTTCACCAGTTTTTTGTTTTAAACCAGCGGCTTCATTATAGAGAGCCTGTCTAGCTCTTCCACCTATTTCGGCTTGTTGGTTAGACATATCAATATTTCTTCCCATAGTATCTCTATCTATAGAAACTTGCTGATCTTGGATGCCTTTATTTCTATTGGCATCTTCACTAGCTGCTCTCATGATTAATTCAGCAGCATTTTTTTGTCCTGTAAGCATAGCACTCATAGAATCATTCATATTAACAGTTCTACCAACTCTTCTAGCCCCACTCTGTATACCCCCAGCTTGTTTGTAGGCTTCCATAGTTAAAGGAGTGCTAGTTCTTAAATGGGTACTAGACATTCCAGATAACTTAGGAATACTGTCTACTATACCGCGACTTCTAAGTCTGCTACTTTCTCTGTTGTGTAGTTCTGAAGTAAGGAGTCTTCCAGATTCATATAGAGGACCTAAATTTTTATGTTTAAACTTATTTCTATCCCAAGATATGTGTCCATATTTATCTGCTAATAATCCAGGATCTTCTGTACTTACTGCGCTACTCAAAGGATTAGTTGAGTAATCTACAGCAGAGTTATAAGAATATTTAGGTTTTTCTGCTTGTACAGAGTATCCGCCAGGGGTGGTTAAAGGGGTTCTTTTATTCCTATTAAAATAATCCTCTAAAGTTGGGGTAGTTATTTGTGTATTAAATACTGATGGATCTCCCCACTTTCTAGAAGTTTTTGACATAAGTCCTGGGTTATCCCAAAAATATGTTGGATTAGTAGCTTTTGTAGAGCCTTCATTTACAGCTGATACTGTACTTGTTGGTGTAGTCCCATAAGGAGTTACCTTTTGCCAAGGTGCTGTTGGAATTGTCCAAGGAAATTCATAATCAACTGGTCCTCCAACCTGGTGTTTTATAATTCCACCTTCTTGCTTTTTGGTCGTTTTAAGATTCTTTTTTGCCTCTTTACTAGCTTGCAACCATTTTTTAGCATTTTCTTGGCTTTTAAATTTACGTATAGTAGTTGCTTGTTCTTTTGGTGTCATTTTTTTATACCAAGGTGCATTTTTAAAATTTTTATGTATTGTTCTGGGTATTGGTTTAGCACTTCTTTTATATTTACCAGTTCCTAGGGTTGAGTTTGTTTTAGATTTAACTTTTTTTGGAGCGGGTTTAACTGAAGCGGGTTTAACTGGAGTTCTTGTTCCTGTTAATACTTCTTGTTTTTTCCCCATTCTTGTAAAATAGTTACCACTTCCTCTACTCATTAAATCTCTAGCCCTCATGTTTTCTCTAAACTCTCTAGGGTTATTTATATCTTTTGGTGATACTAGTGTTCTTTTTGTGGCTGTTCCAGGAACAAAGGTATAAGAAGTAGAAGCACCAGCATCTAAAGCTTTAGATACTTCTTTAAATTGTTTTTCGCCAAGTAATCCAGATAACTCTTTTTTATAAGCATCCATTTTCTTAGATGAAGGATCTTTACCTACTATTTTTCTAGCTTTATTAGAAGCTTTCTTACCTATAGTGTTAGACTTAAATATTTCAGTCTTAGGAGCGTCACTCAAATTAAATGTTTTAACCCCATCTTTAGTCTGTACATTTAAAATTCTTTCAGGGTTTTTACTATAAGTTAATTCAGTTTGTCTATCCAAAGCTCTTTTTCCTAAGATGTTTTGTCTCATACCATAGCCTAAAGCACCAGCTTGCAACATTCTGTTAACGTCACTCATTTGAGATTTTTTAACTCCTTTTCATAGATGTCCTTCATCTACCACATTGCCTACTATATTAGCAGCTCCTACGGCTCCACCAGCCATCTGTACTCCAGCAGCTGTATATCCTAAACCTTTGCCTATTTTACCAAAGTCTATATTTTTTAAATTATTTATTCCCTCAACAACAGATTGCCCAGCTCTTCCAGGTAGTGTTTTTTTAGCTAAACCTAACGGTTTAATTAAACCTAAATCTGCAATAACTTCAGCTGTTTTACTGTAGCCAGACCCTTTAACAAATCTAAGAGCTGCTTCATTTCCTTTTAATATCTCAGACACTATAGTAGAATTTCCTTTAGCCGCCTTAGTTAAATTGGTAAGTTTGTTAGAGGCATCAACAACTTTTCCGGCACCTAAATTAGCTGCTCTAGTACCAGCTTTAGCAGCTAAATTAGCTACTTTTTCACTAGTTCCTATTGCTTTAGTAGAACGAACCATTTTGGCAAACTTACCAGCTTTACCAGCTTTAGCGGCTGCACCAGCTACTTTAAGGCCTTTTGCTGCCCCTAGTCCTACCCCAGCTAATAATGTGAATCCTATATTACTTAATAAATTAACAGTGTCTTTATTAGTCCACTCCCCTCTTACAATAAGAGCATTTGCAGCGTCTGCCCCTGTGCTAATAAGTCCTCCTATAGCTCCCACTCCAGGTATGAAAGAAGCTACTGTACCTGCACCAGATATCCAATCAAAAGCGTTAGAATCCCCTACTGTTCCCGTAGGATCATGGTAACCAGAAGATACTGTTTCATCACCAGTCCCCACACTACTTTCAGTAGCAGGCCTACTTTTACTTAGTTCTGAAGAAGCTTTATAAAAATCTGTTAAGCTGGAACCTTTCTCTGCTTTAAGTACTCCACCTTCTTTTCACTTCCTAAATTTCTCTGGGTCAAATTTTACCACAGGTTCTAGAACACCTCCTTTTTTCCACATAAACAAAGGGGTTTCAAATAAAGGCACCTCTTGTTTTGAGTTTTTATCATAAATTTTCTTAAGAGCAAGAGCTGTTTGTCTATGCACAATTTTTTCTGCCTGTTCTTTCTCCTCTTTTGAGTATGCATGACTTGTTAAAACGTGGGTTAAGTATTCTGCAAGTCTTTTATTGTCAGAAGCTTTTATTGATACAGACTCTTTATATTTTACAGCCTTATCATATTCTTCTTCAAATTGTGTTATAGTTGTTTCTGCCTTTTTAAGTATTTGTTTAATCCCAGGTGTCCCCGATATACCCATTACCATAGATTTCTTTGGGATTTTCTGCTTGTCTAGCAGATATAAAGGAGAACCTGGGTTTTTAAAGTAAGTCTCCTTATAGTCTCTGGCTATATCTTCTATTCCCTCTCCAAAAGACATTGATTTAGGCATAATAAATTTTTTGGTCTCTCCCTCTTTTCTGTATACACCATCATCCCCCCTAATAACTTTAAAAGTTTTTCCATCCTTAGTGAATGAAAACTCTTTAGTAAATTGCCTACGACCAAAAATATCGAGATCTTTGGTGCCTCTTTGGTCATCACCAGAATATCCCTTTATTTCATAATCTTTAAATTTAGGGTCTGTCGTAAGAATCTGTCTGGCAACATTGCGAGTTTCAAATTCATCTGCTCCAATAGTTTCTTGATCAAAAAATGTGTTACTATCTATTTGATCTTTATCAAAGATAGTAAACACTCCTTGCTCATTACTACCCCAAGTTTTGCCAAAATATTCACTTAATTGGTCATCCGAAATTAAACCTGCGGCATCTTTAACTATTTTACCATCTTTTACTAAAGCGTGGGTTGATTTATCCTTAGACTGTATTAAATTGTAACCACCTTTTTTCAAAGCATCCTGTAAAAAAGGCATATCTTCAAAAGGCTCATAATCAGTATTTACTGCATAACCTTTTAATTGTTCAACTAAATCTTTGTTTAAACCTAAACTCTCTAAACTTTTCTTCCTGTTCTCCAAATTAAGTGTCTCCTCCTCATCTTCACGTCTTTTTTTCATCTCTTCTAAATCTTGAGGTGATCTAAGAAACTCTTCTGGATCTTCACCAAGTTTTCTTAAAGAGTCTACTACAGCATTTCAATCATCGTCGTTAATTGCTTTAGTTTCGTCTATAGTAGCTAAAACATTTTGAGCTTGTTCCATCTCATGTTTATTATGCCACTCATTATCTGGTCTGTCTATACTTTCTTGATAAGCACTATGTACATAACCTCTAGTGTAGTCTTTTGCATTCTTAATAACATACTGTTTAATTTTGTTATTATCAGTCATATTACCAACAGCTCTTACTAAAGTATATTCGTTATCTCCGTATAAAGTTCTTTGTAAATATTTACCAAAGCCTTCTGGAGACCTAGTTTCTGGTCCCCACCCTCCCTTAGGCATAAGTTGTACTTGCTCTGGGGTATTTTCGTCAAATTCTTTTTTGGCGTTATTTAATCATGTGGAAGTAGTCGTTTTATCATTTGCCCCGCCTAAAATATCACCTGTGTCTGCATCCACTTCTTCTGAAGATTGGAATGAAGATAGTTCTTTGCTTATATTTTCTTGTTCTCTGGCACTAAGGGTTTCATCAGTGAGTAATTTAGTTACTACAAATTTTCTGAAATCAGCCTTTCCGCCAGCACTGTGTTTTTTTATTAATGCCATTGATTATATTATTTTAAATTAAAAAAAATTAAAGGAGAATGACAATCACCCTCCTTTAATAAGCTAGCGTATAGGAACTAACTTCCCACCACGTCTTGCATAAGCAGGAGCTTCTTGTGGCATAGGCTCTCCACCACCCATTCCTCCGCCGCCTTGAACCATCATTGCAATAGCTTCGGCTAACATCATGGCTGCTTCGGGGCCTAGTTGACCTACGATCTCTTCGGCCATCATCATTAATTGTTCTTCGGGCGAACCTCCCATTTCTCCACCCATTTCTCCACCACCTTGTGCTGGGTCCATACCTGGGTCCATTCCTGGGTCCATCATTTCTTCTTGTGGCATTTCTCCGCCCATTTGGAATTTTCTACTTCTTACTCTCATTTTTTGTTTTTATTAATTAATTAAACATACTCGGGCTCATTTGAGTCCTGAACCTCTAAAAATTTAAACACTCTTTTTCCAAGTGCTTTATAGTCATTGTCTTTCTTTGTTACATAGGATTTTTTGGCAAATTTAATTAGAATCTTTGTATTCTTTATAGAAAATATTCTTTCTCCACCGTCTAATGTCATTTGCGCATTTCCGTCCACATCTAAGACCATCATTTTACTATTAACTGTTTTATCTGATTTAAATTCTAATTCATCCCCCACGATTATTTTAGAGTCAGAATTAACTTCTAAAGCATAGCTGCCTTTACCATATATCGGCTCTTCTGATAAAGGCTCTCCTTTAGATACTTGCAACACTTCAAAATTATCATCTATGAAGATTATATCTAAAGGAATTTTTGTATCTTCCATAGTGAATCATATAAGACCTTCTTTATCCTTATCCTCCTCAGAAATTATAAATAACATACCTTCATCTTTTGGTAATGTGTCTTCTTCTGAAAGTCCTACAGATTTGTCTTCCTCAGTTTCGGCTATCTTAATATTATAGGTTTTCCCACTAATTTTTATGGGAAATCGTTTTGTATTTACAGCTCCGCCTTCTTTATAATTGCCTATCTCCAAATAATCTTTAGCTGACTTGCCTCTTTTTTTATCTTTGTAGTGATGACTATCATTAGGGTTTATCCCGTAGTATAAATACCCTTTAACACCTGTTTTTCTCTCCTTACTTCCCGGCCCAGCAAGCCAACTTGCAAATCTTAAAGCATTTGTGTTATATCCCTGCTTTTTTGCTTCGGCAATATCTTCGGGTGTAAAGGTAGCTAAATTCCTCTTATCTAAATCTATAGCCAACTTAATTTGTAATTGAAGGTCTTCCATTACTTCTTCCGGAGAATGTCCTTGTAAATTTCTTTTGTCCAATTGAAAATAGCCATAAGCAGGATATCCTTCAGAGTTTTGAACATTTCTAAAAGTACTTTCAGGGCCCATTATCCTAGTTAAAAACTCTCTATGTTCAACCTGTTCTGGATTTTTTGAGAAATACTCATCGAAGGCTTTTTCAATGTTTTCTCTCCCTGTTAAAGACCCCTTTAAAATTGTGTCTGTGTAAATACCAGCATTTCTATTATTGGAAGTAGTTGCAGCACTTCCGCCAGAAACTGCGGGCAAGGGATTTTCTTCTCTATATTTAGCAATACTTTCTCCTATATTAGTGGAAAAATGTGGATTACTACTTATTGCAGGGGTTAAAGGGTTTGAAAATGTTTTTCTGTCTATACTTAAACCACTCTGGAAATCTTTGTCTATGTTGTATTCTTGCTTAGTGTCTACATCTTTGTAGCTTATTAATTTTTCGTCTGCCATTATTCTATAGTTTCAATTATTCCTGTTCTATCGTCTGTGTTAACCAGTATTTGATCTGCAATATACTTACCACATTCTATAGCTATTTCGTCTTTAAGCTTCTGTGTTTCAGCTTCATTATATTTTTTATAAAGAGTCTCCATAGTATCTGTAGCTTCTTTATGAAATATAATTTCATTTCTTTCTACTTCTGCATGTTGAGTAACTTTACCTTCCTCATCTTTAGTAATTACAGGAATACCTTTATGTGTAACATGTTCTGATACATCTTTATGTATATTGTTTTTACGAGAGTGGAAAGCCCCCTCTGGAATAACATTCTTTTTTTCTTCAACTATTTCTTCAATTACTTCTTCTTTGTCAGATTTAGTAAGAAGTCCTCCATCTTTATACTTTTTAGGAGTGCCGTCATAATTATAATGATTCTTTCAAGCTCCTTCGGCATATACTTTAGCTTCTTCATCAGTATCAAATTCTATTATCTCACCTTTTTTTATAGCTTCTTCAAAAGCATTTTCTGCTTCATAATATTCCCCTTTATCATTTTGATATATTGTAGGATATGCTACAAATTTACCATCAGATTCTCCAGAAGCATATAGATGTGTAGATTCTGTACCATCTTCATTTTTTCTTACAGAAGTTCTTTTAGAAGGGGGTGGAAGAGTTTTAGATCCTTTTTGACCTAAAATTGGATCTTTAAATTTGTTTTTTTGCTCAAAATTATAGTAAGCTTTATTAACTATCTTTCTAAGATTTACTGGTGGTATTTTAGTCCCCATTCTAGCAGCTAACATACGAGTGTCTGCACCTCCTCTAAGTTGTCAATCTGTTCTATCTTGTAAAACCCCAGTAGTATTTTGGGATGCTAACGTATTTTGTTTATTTAGATAACTAGCATCAGAAGCTAAAAGATTTGCATCTCTACCAAAATCTATTCGGGCATTTTGAGCTTTAGTTCTATTCTTATGAAACCATCTAGACCATAAAGTCCCTTTTTTTCCCTTACCGCCTTCTTTTAATAAATCATCTGCAGAAAAATTATCGTAGCCAGTATTAGCCATATCTTGAGTTCCATCTGAATTTAAGCTTTTTCCAAAACTCTTATTAGCTATATCAAAACCACTGAGAACTGCGGCTGCTCCTATAGTATAAGGATTTGGAGCTAATCCAGCCACTTTTCAAGCTCCTTTAGCTACCCCAGAAACAATCTGATCTTCAACTCCCATCATGTCTGGTTTTTTTATAAATGAATCGGTAATTCCATAAGCCAATTCTCCTACACCCGCAATGCCTCCCGTAGAGGTTAGGCCAGCTGTTTTCGTAAAGTCCCCTATTCCTCCACCAATGTTTTTTAAACCTCCTAAAAAACCTGTTTTACCGGAAGCTAGTGATTTACTTAAAGGATTGTCTTGCAGTGAAAATCCTGTAGGGTTTCCTATAGATTTATGTAAAGGTTTATTAAACATATCATTCACTTTAAAAGGGTTAGCCCCAGGTGCTAAAACACTGTTGTTTGCATTTTGATTTTTATATCAATCCATAGAGGTTCCTAACAGAGGATTTGGAGAACTCTGTTGTACATTTCCCTTAAATAGACTGGATATATTATTTATTGCATTAAGCATATGATATTGTATAATTAGTTTTTATGGCATTTACCATTACGTATTGTTTACCATCATACCTTACTCTTATCTTAAGGTATTTATCTCTTATCTTTGATTGAATAGAATCTGTAAGTTTCAAATTTTCCCCACTTTTATAAGCGTACTTAAATGCTATGGGCTGTATTTGTACTCTTCACCTATCCTCTAAGTACTCCATATTTCCTCTCATTCTGCCCGCTGTTTTTATAGTCATTCCTCTTTGGTATGTTTGTATGGCTTTTTCTTTAGTTTTTTCATAAAGTTTCATACTAACATATCTTAAAACATCCCATGTAGGAGATTTTACTTGTCTAATTAAATGCTTTTTAAATTCCGTATCATTTGCAAAGTGGAAATCTTTTATAGAAGTTGTTTCATACGTAACTGGTATAATGTCCGTTAAATCTTGAAACACTTCTATAAATGGAATTTTATAAGGAGCATCTGGTTTATTAAGTTCTTCTAAAAAAGCTACTTCTAAACCCTCTGTATATTTCTTTTTAATCTTAATA
>UZAT01457158.1_pt1 | contig 11761 bp, 15 predicted proteins | sample 2160861 | NCBI WGS metagenome assembly UZAT01 (sample SAMEA5138306, study PRJEB28736) | viral metagenome | reverse complement strand
ACTATAATTACGGGGTAATATGTTAAGAAAGGAGGCGAACCGAAAATGAAAACCGCGCTCGACCTACTCGACATAATTGTTTCAACGTTGCCGCTCGAAAACTTTATCGACCTCGCGACGTTACGGACTACGACCGCGTTAGATATGTATAATATCAGCGACGAAATGATAATGAAAGGAGAATACTAAAAATGTCTTTTGTAATCGGTTTTATATTAGGCGTAATCACAATAAGCGTTATTGCTTGCGTTTCGTCCTCGCATTTCTGCGAGGGCGACGACGACACAAAAGGAGGTAAATAATGACCGAATTAAACAAAACCGTCGTTGCTAACGCAATAACGGCCGCGCATAAAGCGAACACTAAAACCGTTTTATTACGTTTACACGTGAGGAACGACGCGGACATATTGTCCGCGCTTTCCTACGTTGACAACAAAAACGGATATATAAAATCGTTGATTCGACGCGACCTACATTCCGTAAAGGAGGGCTAACCAATGGCAAAAATGACCGCGACCGGACGGAACATCGCGAATATCAATAGTTTTATACGCGACGTCGCGAACGTATATGGCAAAGGTTCACAACAATACGAGGATATCACTAATACAATAGCTGATTTCGACATATACGAAAATAAAAACGGAGTGCTACAAATTTCGAATAGTAAAGAAAACCGCCGTCAACATCAAAAAATACGCGCTATTAAAAACCGCGCCCGGAGAACGCGAGCCGGCCAAAGGTGGAAAAAAGCCCTCCGAGAATCGAGGACGCAACGCGCTGCATTTAGACAGTATCATAAATTGAAAAAAGATTTCAACGAATTAATGTCCGATATTTATAAAATAGTCGACGAATTCGAAAAATTAACGGGAATGTCAATCGAGTTAGAAAAATGGAAAATGTTTTCTAATCCGGACGTTTACGCGTATTATAAAGAACGCGTAGATGAATTAAAACGCGAGCGCGAATATATTCGCGAACAATACGCGGAAAGTGTTGGAATTGATACCGGAGAAGAATTTACAAATCCCGATTTTTTTGATTAAAAGGAGTGTTATTTATATGTTTGATTTTTCCGAATACCGTGGAACGGATTTAACTAATTTTATAAAAAACGAGGTCGCGTCGTGGGGCGTAACCGCTGAAATAACCGACGAAAAGGGGAACGTCGAAATTCCCTCTTTTTATACGGAGGCCGTCGGGTTTGATACCGAATCAACGACCATTTTCGACGATGCCGGAAACGTTACGTCTTGTTTCTGTTATTCGTATCAAATCGCGTTAGGCCGGAAAGCCTACGCGATATACAGAACGGACGACGAATTTTTCGAATTCCTCCACGCGTTGAAAGACGTCGCGGACGACTTGAACCGGGCGTATGATTCGCGCGTCAAATTATTAATATGGGTTGCAAACCTCGCTCACGAATTCGCATTTATTAAATACCGATTGTTCGACGAATTCAACGTTGAAAGGTCGTTCGCTAAATCTCATAGAGACGTTCTTTTTATAGATTGCGGCGCGTTCGAATTCCGCGAATGTCTGGGGCTTTTCGGTCATTCCCTCGCGGACGTCGCCCGGAACTGGACGGAGACGCAAAAAGCCTCCGGCGACCTCGATTATAATTTAGTCCGCGTTTCTTCCCCGAATTACTCCACGCCCTTGACCTCGAAAGAAATAGGCTATTGCGTGAACGACGTCGTTATTCTCGCGGAAATGCACGCTGCAATATTAAAGGCGTATACGCAATTAAACGGCGCGTTAGTTATTCCGTATACGTCCGCCGGGTTCGTTCGTTTAAAGTTGAAGCAATACATAATGAACGACGAAAAACTAACCGACGAACGTTTGAACAATCAACGTTATTTCCATAAAAATAAGCCGTTGAAACGAAACATTTCTCTTGTAAAAAAGAAAAATCGTTCGTTATACGTCGACGCCGTCCAATGGTCGTTATGTAGATATTACGGTTATTCCGGCGGATTATGCGGTTCAAATATCGACTATGTCGGAAAGACGTTGAAAAACGTTGAATGTGTTGATCTGACGTCCGATTATCCCGCACAATTCGCGCATAGTTATTACCCTTGCGGAAAGTTGAAAAAGGTCAACCCGAAAAAGTATCCGGAGTTATACGCAGCCGGTAAACGAAACGAAAGGTCGTATTTCGTCGTATTGCATATTGACGAAATCCGTTCTAAAACTCATCACGCGACACTTTCCAAACATAAAATATTGAATTTCGACGCGACGTTTTCGGAGGAATACGGCGAACCGCGAGAGGCCGTAATATATAACGGAAAGGTTCGACGCGCCCGGAATATCGTTGTAATTTGGAACGAGGTCGACGTCGACGCGTATGAAAAAATATACGACATAAAGAACGCGCGTCCGTTGGTGGTCTGGGCGTTTACCGACCGAAAGCCTCTTCCGGATTGGTGGCGAAACGCTATGATAGACGACTACGAAAAAAAGGCCGTTTTGAAAAAAGCCGGAAAACAAAATTCCGTCGAATATCGTGATTCAAAACGAAACGTAAACACGTTCTACGGGGTAGCGGCGACGAAAAGCGGCGAAACGTTCGACGAATTTCTCGACGGTCTTTTCGTTCCGTCGGAGGAATTCAGCTTTGAAAAAATGAAATATAACACGTGGCTTAATCCTTATTATGCGTTTTGGTGTACGTCCTACGCGCGCCGGATATTAATGGATTTTATCTCGCGTTTCCCGGAATTAATTGTACAATACGACACGGATTCGTTATACTATCGGAAAGACGCGGACGCGGGACGCGTAAACGAGTTGCAAAACGCGATTCGCGATTATAACGCGAACGTCGAAAAGAAAAACCGCCGGTTATTTGCTGATAATCCTAATATTGAATTACTCGCGGACCTGGGAACGTGGGATTTTGATTCAACGTATTCGGAGTTTTTACCGTTAGGCGCGAAAAAGTATATAAAACGCGACGAATCCGGGAACGTCTCGACCGTCATCGCGGGACTTCCAAAAAACGCGATACCGGCGAAAATCGTCGCGGAGGGAATAACAAAACCGTTCGACTATTTCAACCCGTTGAAACGTTGGATTGATGAAGAATACGCGGATATCTGTATAGAACATATTTTCGCCCACAACTTTGCGAGCGAATACGGCGACGACAAAACCGTGAGATATGTCGACATAACCGACTATTTAGGAATTACGGCGCGTCAAAAAGTCGGTTCGTATCACGCAATAAAACCGATTGACTTTACGTTATCAATGGGAGTTGAGTATTTAAAACACATTGTAGGAGGAAAATAAAATGTTATTCGAATTTTTGGAAATTTTGGACATTATTGAAAAGAAATTAAATGAAGAATGTGAAAAAAATTGCAATTGTAATAAGTGTATTTTTACTAATTGTTCCGATTGTGAAGACTTGCATTTATTCGATAAAATACGCGAAATCGCCGAAATTGCATTAAAGTAATAATCAAACCGCCCGGAGTTATCCGGGCGGCTTTTTTGGAACATTTTCGGGCGTTCCTGGCCGTATTAGTTTCACGCTAACTAATAAACGCTTGAAAGTCAAGCTCTTTCCGCAGCTCTCGCGATTTATTTATAGTCGGTCGCAGTCTCGACTTGTTATGTTTCACGTGAAACATTATCCCCGTTTTCGGTTTTAAACATCGAGCCTAAAACCAACATTAAAACCATTTTTAACGTGTCGGCGTATTCACGCGGATTCTTTACGGCGATAATACAAAACGTTACAACGATAACGAACGCGATTATTCCCACGAACGACATATAGACTGTTTTTCCTTTTATCTTGAACGACATATTATAAAATCACTCCTTTTAATAAGAGGGCGTTCAACGCGGTTTTTTCCTCAGCTGTTGCGGTTATTCCGTCGAGGTTGACCGCCGCGCATTGTGTAAACCCGGAGAATTCGGAAAGATAACCGGTTTTTATGCACGCGAATCCGTTCGTTTTTCCGAATATTTCCGCGTTATAACCTTTCAACATTTTCGGCCTGGAAATGATGAGGCGCGGCGTCAATTCTATTTTCGCGGCGTTCGCCGGGGTCGAGCCTCCGACCGTCTTAAACGGCGTCGTTACGTGTTGTAATTGATAATCGAGTTTTTCGGACGCCTTGACCGCGTTCGCCATAACACCGGCGGTCGCTCCGATTCCCGCGAGAACCGGCGCCGCCGTTCCTCCGGTCGCGACGGTCGCCGCCGCTCCGACCGATAACGCCGCAATCGTGGCGACGGTCGATGTTTGAGCCTGTTTAAATTGTAATTGCGCGGAGTCAATCGCGTTTCGCAGCTGCGCGGATTGCGTCCCGGTCAAGGGAATTTGAATACCGATTTGACCGTTCGCCGTTTGAACAACGAGGTTATCCGCCATAATACACGCCGTACAACTACCGGAAAACCAATCGACGACGTATTTTATTTTTATTTTCTTACCCATAAACGTGGAACAATCTAACTGTATAAAACCGCAAAACGGTATATACAACAATAACGACGTATACGGTTCGAAATCGCGAAAATCTCCGAAATAACGGGCGGCGTCAATATAACCTAAATCAATTATAACGGATTGTTCCGGGAGTTTCCACGCGACGGCGTTTGAGGTTACGTTCGCAAATTTGACGTTTTCGGTCGTTAACTCCGATTGTTTATAAACCGCCGGGTCGATTAGGCCGGTTCGTGAAACGATTCGGAACGGGAACAACATATAAGATTGAACACAATCAATCGGCGAAACGTTCGCGAATTTCTTCACAATGTCGATTGCGTCGTTCACGTTCCAATTCTCAAGATAAAAATAATTCATAACGTCGTAGAAATCGTTCACGACGTAGGCGTTTTGCGTCGAGGCCGAAACGGTCAGATCAGAAAAAATCGTTTTGTTTTCGTCGTCGTAATTAGTCGGGTCGAAAGGCGGTTCGTCTCCATTATAGACGTTTTCGCCCTGGACGTTATTCGTCCACGTTCCCGCCGGCGTTTCCAACGCCGCCGCGCCTTTCGCGCCGCGCCCGGTCGTTGTTCCGTATTCGTCAAAAATAGGAGCGTAGGCGTATTCGTTCGGGTTTTCGGGGTCAAAATCCAATATATTTGAACCGGTATAAACCCATAAACCGAGCGTGAGGAATTGTTCGATTATCCAATCGACGTCGAAATCCTCGTTCCGGTTATCGTATTCGGTTATACACGCGCCCGCGCCGCGGTCGGTTATATACCAACCCTCCGGAATACTCCTATAAAAAATAGTGTTGTTATTAGTCAGCTGCGCTGCATAGCTTTCGGCCTCCGTATTTTGTTCAGCCGAACCGCTGAAATCGGTATACCCGTTTGATTGAGTCGAACCGGGGACGTCGTCGGACGTTACGCCGTCGCCGTAAGTCAAAAACGGTTCGTCGTATTCGGTTCGCCCCGTTACGGAGAATCCGTCGACGGTAGCCCCGAAAGGTCGTAAACGTAACATTCCGGTAGTTCCGACCCAGGCGCCCGCGCCGCCTACGTAATATTTAGGCGCTAATCCTTGTATATAACGGTAACGACTGACGCCGCCGTTCGCGATATAGGTCGAAAGAGGGATTTTGACGGATTGCGATTGATTAGAATCGTAGGCGACGACGTAAGGAACGACGCATAATTTTTGGTAATTAAAATCCAATAGCGGAGACCAATCGCCCGCGTACATTGGAGACGAAACGTCGAAAGAATCGCCCCATATGAATTTATAATTCAACATTTTTGGCGTTATCGCCGGCGCGTTTCCCCACGTGAGGGCGACCGGCGCTCCGGTCGTCCTCGTTCTTTCGTCGTATACGGGCGACGTTTTAAAAGTATAACGAGCGCCGCTAGTTCCCGGTAAAATCGCGATTTTGTGATAATCTCCTAAAAAATAACTATCGCCGCGGATTCGCCAGGGACAAGGCGAAACGTCTATCGGACGCGCCGTCGAAAGTTTTCCCGCGTCAATTGCACTCTTGACGTCGTAACGGTCTATATTTCCTTGCGTTTTAGACGAATCAAAAACCGGTAGTTTTCCGCCGAAAATTGCGACAGTTATCGGCGAAACGTCGTATGTTTCCCACGTTGAGGACGCGCCCCATATTTCGGAATTAACTTGCATTAGCTTTTCCCCCTACCTGTTATTAATACGAAATCGCCAGCCCACGTAGTTAATCCGGGCGTACCGGCGAGGTTCGCGAAAGATTTATTCGAAAGCGCGGAAACTATGTCGACCGCGTTAGGGTTTATTGGTAATTTAGAATCCGGAACGTCCGAAAGCCCCGCGCTTTCGGAACGGACGACCGTCGCCGGCGCGGCCTTTATCCCCGACGAATAAGTTTTTAAGAGGTCGACGTCTCCGCGAATTGTAACAATCCCGTCGGTACGAACGACCGGAGGTTTTAAAAAGTAGTATTTCCCTAACTCCGAAACATACATATAGTTAGCTGCGAGCGCGTTCGACGAATACGATAAATCGAATTCGGGCGCGGAAACGTTGAAATCTTTTGTCGGCGTCCCGGTTACGGTCGCGAGCGTCGTCAATACTTTATCCACCATATTGACCGGCGAACCGGTCGTATATAACGTTATTGTCATATTTCGCAACCTCCGAAAAGCGCCAGAAACGCATAACGCGCAATAAACGTGTCAAGATAATTTTCGATAAGAGACGTTTTGCGGATTTCAAGTTCCGCAGCTAACGCTTTTTGAACGTCGGTAGTCGTTCCGCTCTTTTCGATTTTCTCCGCCTCGACATAATCGGCGGTATACGTCGAACCCTCGAACGATAACGTTTTCGCCTCGTTGCTCCTTACGGTCGTTACCGTTCCCGAATTGGTCGTCGTCGTTTCTCCGTTTTGCGTCGTTTTGTCCGCGTTTCGGAAAGACGTCGAATCGAACGAGGTTATTTCTCCGACGTTCTCGACGTCGGTCGCCGTATTCGTTTCCGTCGTGTCGTCCGTTCTTTCTATTGTTTCGTCTCCGTCGTCCTTCAGCTTGACGCGCGTCTCCGTTATGTCGTAGTTTTTCAACGGGTCGTATGATTCTACTAACGCGTTATAAGCGCGGGTAAAGTTCGCGTTATTCATAGATTGGTATAGCGCGAAAAGCCGGTCGACGTCGTCGGTCGTTTGGTAAAAACCAAAACGCGCCTGGAAATAGTTTATAACATAGTCCGCCGGGCAAACCTCGACGACGCCGGCCTCGACCTTGAAAACCGCTCTTTGCGTCGGGGTCAAGTTTTCGAGTTGACGCCATATATTCATAAAAATACGCCTCCTTTATTCAATCGCGCGGAGTATTCCCGCGCCGTTTACTAAATGTTTGCATATATCCCGGAAATCTTCTCCGATTTCGGAGGATTCGACCGCGAAACGTCCCTCGACGACCGCGTTCAATATCGCCGCCGGGATTCTGTTTAAGTTGTTCTCCGATATAATCGGAGAAATACGGAAACGCGGTTTTTCGTCCGTTTTCCGGGGTTTTCGGATAACTACAAACGCGTTATATCCATACGCGAAAATTGTTACGCGAACCGCTAAACCTCTGTCGAAAAATAAAAAATTAGTTCCCGTTTGGTGTAATAACTTTTCATCCGCGAGCGGATAATCACCTATCATCCAATCGCCGTGACTTATCATATTTATTTTATCATTTTCAAACCGGTCGTAATAAGTTTCGGCGGCCTCCGCTTGCTTTTTCGTGGGCGGAGTGTAATATAATATTAAACGCGCCTGGCCTTTTTTGTTTCGGATAACGTTTAAACCCTCGCGAATGTCCCGGAGACGAAACCCAAATTCCTCCGCCAGCTGCGAATCTTTCGTCAAGGTATTACCCAACATAAAAAGCGGAACGAATCGGTCGGTTCGATTTCGAACCGCGTTATTATGGAGAATCATTAGTTTTTGGAATTCCGATTTTAATTCACCCGACCTCGAAAGGAATTCGTCGTATATAACCGACGTTATCAATCCTTTATCGTCGCCCGTCTCCGTTTCAACATTATTTAAAGAACGGCAATAACAAATTGTTCGCGCGTTCAATTGTTTTTTCGTTCCGCTTTCGGTTACGACCTCGCGGGAAACCGTGAACGCGCGTCCCTTAAACGTCGAATTATTTAACTTTCCACCGGAGAGGTTTATAATATCCTGTTTATGCGACTGAATTAAATTACCGATAATTGACGGAGTGAACGTTTTATCGTATCGTCTCGCATAGAAAAACGGTATCGTAAAATTGTTAGATTCTTTTAACGACCAATCAACGCAGCCCCACGTTTTGCCCGTTCCTTTTCCTCCGATAATACCGATATACGGACAATTTTCTTTTTTAGCTATTTCGACAATCGGGGCGACGTCAATATAATTCATCAGATCATTCATCGCCGCCGCCGTCCTTTTCGTTTCCACCGGGTTCGCCGTCGTCGGGTTCGTCGATTGTTTCACGCGAAACATTTACGCCGGCCTCCGTTGCCTTTATATCCGATTCAACGTTTGCGTTTATAACGTCGTCCTCCGCCTTGAATTTCTCGCCGATTTCGACGGAGGCGTTTTCCCAACCGAAAACGGAGCGCATTTCCGCCGCGGCCTTTTCGCGGAATTCCTTTCGACCGGTCGTCGTCATCTGCGAAAATATATCCGTATTATGTAACTCGCTTTCGAGGTTTTGAGCGCTCTTTGCGGTCGTCCTGAACGGTATATTGTAAAGGTTACATAAACGACGAATCAATTCGTAATGAAATTCGGAAAGGAAATGCATTTTCTCGATAATGTTTTCGTCGGTCAATTTCAAAACGGCGTCGTCTCTGGACATCGGTTGCCCGGTTATCATTTTTGTGTCGTCCGAAATAATTCCGAAAGGCTCGACTCCGTCCCATATCGCTTTTAATACCTCGCGGAGTTTCGCGGCGTCAATACCGGAGGTTGCTTTCGCGACCGGGGTTATTCGACACCATTTTATCAACGCATTTTCCGCGATGTCGGTATTGTTCAACATATCCGCAAACCAGTCAATATTTAGATACTCGTCGGACATAAAGGCGTTATTTTTTATAATAACGTATTTGTCAAGGTCGCGTTTTGTTATTGCGTAATCCGTTCCACGCGTCGTAAAGTCGTCGGACGTTCCGTCGTTTCGGAGCGTCCCCGTCCATTTAAGCGGCGTGCACGCCCACCGACCGCCGTTCGCGAACGAAACGGTATACGGGATTTTATATACTACCGAAACGCCCGTATTTGTCGCGAGTTCGATAAAATCGGACGGAACGTCGTTCAAAACCTCAGCGGGCAAATTCCATTTAAACATACTGCAGCCGATTCGGTTTATAATATCGCCGTATACCGTCCGACGAATGATTTTATTTAATAGGCTTTCTTTGCTTACTTTGCAACCGTCGAAAGCCGGGGCGACGGTCGCCAACACTCTACTTTCATAACTCATAAACAATAAGCGGCGGGAATAACCCGCCGCCCTCCTTTCTTATATTATGTTTCGGCGTCTCCGCTCTCGTTGTCGTCCTCCGCCGGAGTGTCGCTTTCTTCGGTTATTGTATAAGCCGTAGTAGCTCCGGTTTTGTCGTGACATACGAAAATGATAGCGTTCGAATCTATGTCGACGCAATGAGACGCGCCGACAGTCGAAATGTAGTTAACGTGACGGTCGAAACGGTTAGGATTATCCGCGACGTCTCGATATTCCATAGACCAAAACGTTCCGCGTTTATCCCATATCATTCCGACAATATCTTGAATCTGAACGCGCGTTACGTGTTTCCCGAGAGTAAGAACGGGCGGATTCGCGGGAACGACGTCAACCTTGCCGGGTTCGTTTACGTTCTGTATGTAGGGGAGCAGCTCGTAATCGTCGATGTTACCGACTTTTTCATCGTGGTAAATTCCGGAAAGTCCCTCGTTGATGTCGTCGTAAAACGTGTCAAGGAGAAAAGACCTCATCTGTCTTTCGGGCGTATTTATCGGACGCGTGGTCGTTCCGCCGAATTTAGTGGTCGCCTTTCTCATTATCTTTTTAAGATGTCTCTGATACTTGACGAACCAAGCGGCGAATTTAGGTTCGTTCATTCCGGTATATGTTCCGCCGGCCTGTGTGAATTCGTATGCGAGGTCAATAACGCGAACCGTAGGACGCTTTAAACAACAATTCGCGGCCTGTTGCCTAACGAGGAACATCGGGCTTTCAGAAATAGCAATCTGAACGACCGCGTCGATAACCGCCCACATTTCGGCAATCAGAGCATTATAGGCCTCGATGTTCTGAACGGAGGTCTTAAACATTTCATACGAAATGGTAAAGGGTTTTGTTCTGTAAAAGCCCTTATTTCCCCAAATCTTGACCTCGAAAGTCATCGGGTGCTTTCCGAAGAGGTCGTTGAAAGTGGAGGACGCGGACGCGTCGTCCACGAAAGCGGCCTCGAATTTGGTATGATCAATACGTACCTTTTCACGAAGAATTGCGAACTCGGTAGAGTTAACGCGCAGCCCGAAAAGGTTTTCGTCGTAGTCCTCGGCGGAAAGGTTCTCGAAATAAATCGCGCCGACAGTCTCCAGCATACCGGTAACGGTATTCACGAAATTGTCAATCGTGAGGGAGTTCGCGACGGTCATTCCACATTCAACAAAATTGCTTAAATCCTCCTTGCATATGAGGCCGGCGGCGGACGCTCCGTCCGTCGTCGTAGTTGTTCCGGTTACGTTAGCGACCGCCAGATTCATTAGGGCGGCGACGTTCGCGGACGTAAAAATGTTAGCCATTATCTGTTATTCCTCCTGTATTTTATAAGATTTGCCGCCAATTATAAACCGGGCGACTATCGGTTTTTCGGTTGTTTTCTTTCGAACGAACGTGGAAACGTTCGCGCCGGTTATCTCATTACCGCGCCAGGGCAAAAGACGGTCTCCGGCGTCGAAATGAACCGCGCCGGACATTAAACCAATTCCGTTCGCGCCGCATAACTCCGCAGCCTCCGCGATATCCTCAGGCGTGAAATCTTTCGAGTAAACGTCGAACGCGTTTCCCTTAACGTGTTGGTCGTCCGCGTATCCTCCGACCGCGACCGAATGTTTCGGACATCTGCAGCCGGATGAAATATAAAGCGGTTTATCGCCTAATTTATGGCGGACGGCCTCGAAAAGGTTTATCGCTTTTTGAGAAAGGTTCGAACGACCGCAACCGCATTTACATACGATTTCGGACGAATCCAAATGAGCTGAAAGTTTCAAGGAAATATCACCTCATATTCGTTTATATGGTCGATTATGTCGCGGGCGTTAAAAGGGGACGTTTTCGCCCTCGATAATGTGAAATGAAATCTCACTCGCTTTCTTCTCCTTATTGAAGAAAGACGAAACGGAACAAACGACGTCGATTTCGTCGCCCTCCTCATAACCGGCCTGTGAGTGGTCGACGACCTTTAAAAGGTCGTAAAACTTATTGTTTGTGTTAGTCTTAACGGAGATATAGTCCGCGTTTTTGCCCTCGTAGACGTCCACGACGATACCGGTGATATGCGCGCGAGCCTCGAAAGCCTTTTCGTTTTTCTTTTCATTCTTCTTTTTCATAAAATAGCACTCCTTTGATTTTAAATAGTACAACGAAACGAAAGAGAGACAATGACAGGAACGTTCGAATCCTCCGATATTTATAACCGCTTTGCACTAACGCGCCGGAGTTGATTGTTCCACAATTTTAGTATATCACTATTGACAAAAATTGTCAAGCGTTTT
>UZAT01429592.1_pt1 | contig 11773 bp, 12 predicted proteins | sample 2160861 | NCBI WGS metagenome assembly UZAT01 (sample SAMEA5138306, study PRJEB28736) | viral metagenome | reverse complement strand
TTACTGGACTTAGTGTTAATAGCTTTGCTATATCTTTTTGAACTAGTCCTCTTTCTGCTAATACCCCTTTAAATTTTAAATATGGCTTGTGTTTTAGTGTTCTACCTTTCATTATATTCTCACCTCCTTGTCGCAATTTGTTGAAATCACTCAACTTATGTATTAAATATACCTCTATTGTTTTATCTTGTCAACAACTTTTTATAAGATTTTATAATATTTTTGTTGCAACTGATAAACATACATTATATAATCAAATTAAGATATGACCAAACAAAATTAAACTATACGTTAATAAAGGAGTTTTTAAGATGAAAGAACAATTTGGAGATAGGCTTTTTAGACTAAGAAAGGGTAATAATTTGACAATGGAAGATTTAACAAGTGCAATAAAAAATAAATATACTGATGCAAAGATAACAAAGTCTATTATATCCAGGTATGAAAATAACATTCACAAGCCTAGCAACTTCGCTATTGTTGAATATATAGCTGAATTTTTTGGTGTTACTACTGATTACTTAATGTGTAGAACTGATAATAAGTATAGTAAAGATATTAAATATAGACAGATACCTATACTTGGAACTATTGCTTGTGGTATTCCAGCACTGGCACAAGAAGATATCAAAGGTTACGAATATGTATTGCCTAACTCAAATGTAGACTTTTGTTTAAGAGCAAAGGGGGATAGTATGATTAATGCCAGAATATTTGAAGGTGATCTAGTTTATATAAAACAACAATCTATGGTTGAAAATGGAGAAATAGCAGCAGTCTTAATAGATGATGAAGCCACGTTAAAAAGAGTTTATATCATAGAGGGAACTATTATCTTAAGAGCCGAGAACCCAACCTACAAAGATATTATAATTACTAAAAAAGACAAAAAGGAAGTATGTATTCTAGGAAAGGCAATTTATTTTAAATCAGAGGTGATATAAATGGCAAGTATTAAGAAGAATCCCAATGGCTCCTATTCTGCCACTGTATATGTAGGTAGAGATGTTAATGACAAAATGGTGCGGAAGTATATAACCGCACCTTCTTTAAAAGAATGTAAGATAAAGGTAAGGGAACTTGAAGAAGATATAGAGAATAAATCATTAAATAATTTAAGCAATATGAAAATGACTTATTATATGGATAAATGGATTGAAGTAAATAAAGCCACATTATCCAGTACGACTATAAAGGCCTATAAAATATATATAAATAAACATTTTAAGCCCTATTTTGGGAATAAGAAAGTATCTCAAATATCAGAAATGAATATAAAAGAATATATATCTATAAAATTAAAAACTTTATCCTCGACCACTGTAAGGAAACACTTCTTTACCCTCTCTAGGATATTGAAAGATGCTCTTAAGGTTAAATCACCTTGTATTGGAGTAAAGCCACCTAAAAACGCTGACACTACCCCTACAATACCTACCGAGGAACAATTCAACGAAATATACCAAGCTTTTAAAGAAATTAGCTTAGAGGATGAAATAATAATATTATTAGCTGGTTGGTGTGGCTTAAGAAGAGGTGAGGTTTTTGCTCTTAAATGGGAAGATTTAAACAAGGAAAATGGAACTATAAGAATAGATGAAGCGGTTGCACTTGAAGAGGATGGGTATAAATTTGTTCTTAAGGCTCCTAAAAGTGATAATGGTATAAGAACTATCGCTTGTCCAGATTATTTACTGGACCAACTAGATACTCTAAAACAAGCTATTCCAAAAAATAATATAATATCACATTCAATATTTAAACAGAATCCACATAGCTTCACTAAGAAATATATTAGAATAATAAAACAAAAAAACCTAACCGAAGTTAGATTTCATGACTTAAGACACTATCACGCAAGTTTGCTTTATAAAAATAATGTACCTGACCTTTATGCTGCTGAAAGACTTGGTCATGACATTATGGTACTAAAAAAAATATATCAACATCTAGGCTTAAAAGAGAAACAAGATATTGACCAAAAAGTTAAAGATATTTTTAAATAGTGCGTTTTAAAAGGTCTGTGCGGTATTTGTGCGGTATTAAGTTTTTAATCTGGCAGGGGTAGTAGGACTCGAACCTACAACCAATGGTTTTGGAGACCATTACCTCGCAACTTTTACTATATATCTTCATCCTTGATTTTTACAAGGTTGATTATTATGTGAAATAGTTGCTTAATATCAACAATTATACTAGTGACAAACAAGGTTAAAGTATAATTAAAAATTCTGTGCGTTTTTTTGTGCGGTATTTATGATATGAAAAAGACTAGGATTTTATAACCCCTAGTCTTTTTTCTTTAACTATTTTAAATTATCTATAGCATATTGTGCCTCTTCAGCCGTAAATTTTTCTCCATATTCTGATATTAACTGGTCATAGATTGCACTAGGTGACATTGACATTGATTTTTGATATTCTTGTGCTTTTTTAAGTGCACTTTCTTTGTAATTAGCTTGTAAGTTATCAACGGCATATTGTGCAGCTTCAGCCGTAAATTTTTCTCCATATTCTGAAGTTAGTTGGTCATACAGACCTCTCTTGGACATATTCATACTTTTTGAATATAATTCTGCCTTTTTTAATGCTGTTTTATATTCTGTTGGAATACTTGCTGCTGCTTTTGCCTTTGCTTCATCTTCTGCTTTTATTCTAGCTTTTTCAGCATCTGCTATGGCTTTCGCTTTTACTTCTTCCTCTGCCTTTACTCTAGCCTTTTCAATTCTATCAGTCTCTGCTGCTATTTTTGCTTCTTTTTCTTCTTTACTTATCACTGTTATTGATAAAACACTACTCTTAGCTTCTCCATCTTCATTTTTAATCATAACATAAAAGCTATATATTCCTGGCTCTGTAGGTGTCCATTTCAAATCTGTATTAGTAGCATATTCACGAACTACTGTTTCCTTACTATCTTTTGTGCAAAACAGTTTATATTGCAACTCTCCCTCTCCATCAGCACTAATATAAAATATTACCGGTGCATCAATTGCTACTGAATTCGAATCTGAAGTAAATCTATTAACCTTTAATTCTTTTTTTGTTTCTACTTTAGACGCTGTTGTATCATTTTTTGTTACTTTTGCTGGTTGTTTCTCTGTTTCTTTACCAGTGCTTACTATAAGTATAATAATTAATACAACAATAATGCTACCTATTATAGTGATCTTTTTCTTTTTATCTTCTTCCCAATCATATTTTTCAGTCCACATTAGATACGCACCTACTGGAAATACGAATATTAATAATAAAACAATTACCCATGACTTTTCATACCATTTTTCTATGTACATATTATTCCCCCTATTCACTTTCTTAATGTGTATATATTACACTTTATTCCAAAACAATACAATAAAATATATGTAAACAAATTGAATAATCTTTCTAAATCCAGTCAATAATTATAAATGATAATTGATTATTCATGATTTAAATTTCCTTTCATAACTGCAGCAAGCTTATTGTTATGTAGCTTGCTGCTTTTGTGCGTAAAAAAGAGTAGTAAAATTAATTACTACTCTAACTCTTTCCCACAAAAAGGACATTTTTCTATGTGATACCCTCCATGGATGCCAGTACTGGATTTAATATCAAAGCCAGCAGCTCTTAAGCTTGATATATATCTTATTATTTGTCTTTCATCAACTCCGATTATATCAGCCAATTCACCTGCTTTTATTCTTCCGTTTTCTTTCAAAAGTCTTAAAACCGTATAAGCGTTTGTTATGCTGCTATTGGCTTTCATATTTATTTTTATCACTTTCTAAATCTTTTTTTCTATTTTCAATTATTTCTTCCATTTCTCTTATATCTTCTGATGTGGCTTCATTCTTCAAGAAGTTTCTTGTTGCTGATCTATTTCTTAGGTACCTTGCTTTTTCTCTATTCTTTTCTTGCCAATTTTTATTGGCTTGGGTTTGTGAGCTGCCCCAATCCATTGTAAATAATTCATAATCCTCGTATTTATCTATATCGATACCTAGCGATTTAATACAATCCTCTATAGACATACTGTGATTAGTTGTTATCGTTCCTATTATCTTTCCATCGTATAAAAGTTTCATGTAATTGCCTCCTTTATGGGAGTTAAGGCACTCCCTAGCCTTTTAATTATTGTTGTTTTATTTTTTGCATATAAGCATTAGCTAAGTTTTGATGTTCTATCCACCATTTAGCAGTTTTTTCGGTTTTTTGTATTTCGTTTATTGCCTTTTCTGCTTTTTCTATAATAACCCCATAAGAACAATTTTCTCTTAACTCCCTTCCTTTAAATACTTCAATTTCCTCATTTAATATTCTTAGGTTAGTTGTTCTTATTTCTGTTGCCCAAGCTATTTGCTTTTCAGACCCAGTTAATATTGGTAATTCCATTTCATTTCCCTCCTTGATTAAGTAAGTGATACAAAGTCCTAATTGAGCTGAATAATTTACTTCTGGGAATTCTGCTTTAATCTCTTTTGTTAGTTGATGTGCTTTTCTCATTAATTTTTTCATACCACTCACTCCTTAATTGATTTATTTACTATAATATTATTATACTACCGATAGTATATAAAGTCAACACCTTTTTGAATAAATATTTAAAATAAAGTCAATAATTTTTATGAGGTGATTAAATGGCTCTATTACTTATATCTCTAACATATTTAATAATGATTATGTTACTTGGATTGATAATTTATGTTTTATATACAATTGTAAAGTTAGTATTGTTATTAATTTTGAGCAAATAAAAAAGGCTAGTAAATAGAAATTAATCTATCTACTAGCCTTAAATTGACCTCTCCAGTGAGCATTGCGTGAAAGGCAAGAGGCTTAAGAGGCACTTTATTTAATTATATATCATTTTCGTGGTATCAGCAATATGATATGAGCAACTTACGAGGATTACTCGCTTGTTACCACCTCCTATTGTATTTTGGATATTTGTTATTAAAGTAATCTTCCCCAATGAGGAAATTCTCCCAGTAAAATGTGCCCATAGTTGTGAATGCAAACTCATGGGCCAATAATTCCAATCTCTCTAATGTTGTTCTATCCTTCTGCTCCATGGCTACATACCTAGTATTTTAGACCAAGTATTTTTACCAACAATTCCATCTGCACTAAGACCGTTGTTAATTTGGAAGGCGAGAACTGCTTCCTTTGTATTTGTTCCAAATATACCATCTGCTATTATTTTAAGTTTTTCTTGGAGTAACTTAACCACATCTCCAACGCTACCCTTTTTTAATATAGGGCACTTAGATAATGTTTCTTTACCTGCTATTCCATCTTTGTTTGCTCCAATTATGTATTGCAATCTACTAACCCATGTACTACCTTTGTACTGCTCTTGTATATGCTCTTTTTTATCTATAGGTGAACTATTCGGAGTTACCGATACGTTGGCTACTTGTCCAGTCACCCCTTCTACAATCGCATTAGCGACCTTCTCTGCTCCAATGCTATTATATAACTCCATATCTGTTTTAGTATCTACAAAACATATCTCTATTAGCATTGCTCTAGCCTCTGTTTTGTTAATTACGTATAGATTACTAGACTTTATACCTCTATTGATAAAGCCCAGTTCTGCGATGTTATTAAGTACATTCCTTGCCTGTTCTACTTCTTGCCCTCTATATGTAAATACTTCTGTTCCTCTACCACCTCCAGCATTTGCATGAATACTAACAAATAAATCGACATTATTAGCATTTGCAAGGTCTACACGCTTGATTAAACTATCTGATACGCTATTAGCATATTGAGGTCTAACCATTATTACACCGTGACCTCTACCAGTTAGAAACTTAACTACTAAAGTTCCAACTGAATCGATTATACTTTCCTCAGTTACGAACCCTTCAGCCCCTCTGTCTTGTCCTACGCCATGTCCCAAGTCTATTGCTATTTTCATATTATTCACCCTCTTTCCTACTCTGATTTTCGAACTTGTTTAACTACTTGATCTGCAAATACTGTTGCGCCAGTAACTAAGATACCCTGAATTACTGCATTAGCATTTAATCCCATAAAGGCAATTGTCCCAGCTACTCCAAGTGGTAATAATATTACTGGTATCCATTTATTAGATATCTTTTCAGTACCTTTGATTATCAATCCTATTACATATAGTGCTGGGATTAATACTAGTGCTTGCTCTGTTACATATTTTATAATTTCCATATTAAACATCTCCTTCTAATTTATCTATTCTCTTATGAGCTGATTTTGTACTTTCTTCTACTACTATCAATCTATCATTCATGTTATTTAATTGTCTGCTTTGCTCCTTGTTGTCTAATTTTATATCGTCAATTCCTCTAGCTGCATAGTCTATTTTGGATTCTAATCTTGTAGTGCATTGAGTTTCTTCTTTAGTATCTTTCTTTGCATAATTCAAAGCTGCTATTACCCCTAAAATTGTACCGACCACACTACACAGTATTCCTATTGTTAATTCATCCATTTACAAAACCTTCTTTCGCTTATTTTTTTGTATTAAAAAAGAGAGACTAGAATTTCTTCTAATCTCTTAATTGGTTTGGTTCGCCCTTTCGACCTATGGCGAATTAAGTTAGTTAATGAATTTTTCAACGATTTGTTTCCATAACATATAGCCTTCTCCGTTTAAATGCAAACCCTCATCACTGTAATCCATATTTAAATTCCCATTATCGTCTGTAAATTTATCATAAAGGTTAATATATTCCATGTTCTGATTTGTGCAGAGACTTCTTATTTTTTGATTAAATAATTGAATATCTTTATTGCTTTGTTTTCTATTGTTAAGCCCTTCGTTAGGATCAGTAGCCCATCCTGTAGAATTTATTGGCAATACACTTTGAATATAAATTTTTGTATTTGGACTTGTCTCTCTTATTGTTGTGATAATTTTATCATAATCATTAACCAATGATATTATGTCAGGATTTCCGTTTAAATTGTTGGTTCCTATCATTAAAAATATAGATTTAGGATTTTGTTTTGCAATATCTCCTATTCTACTTAATACACCTGTTATATTATCCCCACCAATCCCCCTGTTTTTTACATTTGAATTATTGAAAATTTCTGACCATTCCCCCATGTCTGTTATGCTATCTCCCACAAACACAATGCTATCAGAGTTTACATTCAGTTTCTTAAATTGATTCGTTTTTTCAATATAAGTACTTGCAATAGTAGAAGTCGCTTCTTGCCTAGAAAAAACAGTGACAACTTCTTTTGCTATATCGTTAAAACTCCATTTTTTATAAAACATAAACATAGCCGAAAAGATACAAACCAAGTTTAAAGCCACTGAAATCACTATAATTCTTTTTTTCATTTTATCACTCATATTTATGGTGCCCCCTTAATTAAATTATTATTAAGTGTACCATTGTTTATTATATTTTACAATATGTGTTTCAACTAAATATCAGTTACAACAGTTTCAACAACAATTGGTTGCTCAAAAACAATCTGACAACCTAAACCCCTTGCATAAGTATCGACTTTATTCCCAGAAGCAATTATAACTAAATCATCTTGATTATGTCCAAAATCAAGTCTTCTACTTACAAGCATATCACAACTTCCACCACCCCTTATTTTATTGCCCTTTAATATTATTAAATCTGACATATTACTACCTAAAGATTCTAAATTTATTCCCGAAGCATATATACCAGAAGCGTTAGTTCCTATAATTTTCGAGTTTTCAATTTCCAAACTACAATTTGATACTTGGTCATTTAAGTTATGCATATATAAACCTCTATCATCACCACGAATTTCGCAATTTTTTATTTTAACATGTTGATTTCCTCGCAGTCCTAGTCCTATAGCAACTCCATAAGCATCAATTTGAGTTTTATCTAATACACAATTTTCTAGGTTAAATGTATAATCACCAATTGCGTCTGCATGAACACAATATTTTACGTTGTGAGCGTTAATAGTTAGATTCTTTACTACTGAATTAAAAGAACACTTTATAACATCCCTATTATAAAAATTATCGGTGCTAGGTAAAGATTGAAGTATAACGGTATCTCTATTTACACCTATTAAATTAATATAATCTTTTAACACTAACTCTTCAATATAAGTGCCACTATCTATTACAATATCTACACCTTTGTATGGTGTTCCAGTTTCGTTGGCTATAGCACTACTAATAGTGGTATAATCACCACCTGTTGCTTTTACGGTTACAATTTTGTTTAAAGGTGACACAGATAGTTTTGTTACATCAATTGTACCAGTGCCGATAAAATCGCTATTTAAAATGTATGAAAAGTCTTTATATTGTGTTGGTTTATAACCTATTTCAACTTGAAAATCATCAAACATTGTTTTTAGAACTGACATCCTCATATATACACAATTTGAAGGTGTAGTAAAACTAGTGCTATCATTAAGTCCAGATATATAAACTTTATTAACATTATAAAATGCTAGTTGTGGGCAAGGTAGAGGTGAAACAACATAATTAGTATTTGGTTTTACTAGTATCCAATCACTCGAATAATAAGTATCACTCGCAAATAGTTCACCATCTACACTTTGCACATAAAAATTTATAGTAGAAGCAGTTTTATCAAATAAATTTATGCTTGTTATGATATCACTTGTTAAATTCGCTGGAGTAATACTCTCTTTTGTAATATTTTGAGAAACATAAGTTGCAATTGAACTCATAGGCACATTTTCAGTTTTTATCAAATCTTTGTGAGCTTCATAGGTTGTAGAAATAGTTCCTTTCTCTAATTGTTCTGTACTTATCTCGCTAGTAAACATACTAACTCTTATATACTTGGCATTTAATGGTGTTGTTATTGATAAACCAGAAGGGAACCCACTTATATATACACGGTTAACATCATAAAAAGCCCCTTGTTTTCCACCATTGCATACATAAGATGTACTCGGAATAATCTCGATAAAATCTGTGCAACTATATCTAACATCGACTTCCTCCAAACCTGTTAAGTAATTAATAAATTTACCTGCTATAAGATTATTTTTATCAATTAAATTTTTACCATAAGTAAAAAAGTTTGTTTTTACAGGAGTTATTGTGTTATCTCCTATTTTTAAGTTATTACCTATATCAACCCATACTATGCCATTGTAACAATAATTAGTGTCTTGGTCTGTTACATACCAATAATCATCTACCAACATTCCTGTTGACGGTAACTCTGAAAATAAACACGAACCCTTGAATATTTTTGTAGTAACCATATCCCCAATTTTAGTTTCTACATCTGTTATGTTCGCTTTATCCGACAATGACGACTCAACTATTGTTAACCTTGGAGCATAATTAACCTCTAGATTATCAATGCTTGCCATTGCGTTAAGTAAAGCGCTAAACTCATTTGTGCTCTCTATAGCATCATCATTTCTTAGATTTCCAGTTACTTCAATTACAAATTTAACAGTGCTTAATATATCAGTTCCTTCAAAAATTACTAATTCGACACTAATCATTCCTGGCACTGCTAACATTTGACTTGTTAATTGTAATTCTGCTTGTCCATTTATTGCATTTATTATGGTTAAGTCATTGTATATTTTCGTTCCATCTGGCTTTATTGCATATGCTCTTACTGTTTTGTCTGTTAGTACAAAAGGTACTCCATTATTCAAAAGATTAAATAATAAGTACCTTGCATTATCGTTTTGCTTAGCATGCAATACCTCGTAAAAAGGTTTATTGACATCTAAGTTTATTGTTTTTGTATATTTCATCTTATACCACCTCTCTTCTATTCGTCTAAATGTCTATCCTCATAGCCTTTTCTTTTAGCTACTATGGTATATTTAAACTCAAAATTGGTTATATCACTTTCGATTGTAAAGTAATCTTTTGTTTGTTCCTTGATTTTATAATCTCCAAATGATACTTTATTTATTTCTACAATATACGGGATTTCTAAGTTTACACACTCTTTGTAGATGCTATCTATATCTATTCTTATCTCTGTGTTTATGCCTGTGCTTACCATGTCGGCTACTCTGTAAGTTAAATAACTATCAGTGTCCTCTACGCTATAAAATAGCCTTTCGCCATAAGTTTCTGTTTTTTGAATACAGTTTTTTGTGCCTGTTACTGCAAAATCACCTTCTACATTCATATTTTGCCAAACTATAACATTACCCGTCATAGTTATCGAACCCGTTATGGCATGTAGGTGCACACTATCACCGGCTACTAAAACATTTCTCTTAGATGTATCCGCTCCGTAACTTAAAAGCACTTGTGCACTTCCGTTTCTTACATTAACAACGTATGGAGAAGTTATTTCCAATCTATTTTCTGCTTGTATTTTTCCCCCGGATATATTTACTTCATAGATTTCATTATCTATAGTTTCACTTGTTGCAAATTCCCCGGTGTCTAAATTCCAATTACTGTTTAAGCCTTGGATAATCCCTTTGTTAAAACTTACAACGCCTGTTGCTAGGTTAATAGAGCAACTCCCATCTGCAGAAGTTATTATTCCAGCTTTTATTATTCCAGCATTAAGGCTTCCTGTTGTTATAAAATCTGCTACTATTGCCCCGTCTTGTGTCATAGCCAATCCATAAGGGCCATTTACCCCAGTGCTCGAATAGCCTAATCCCCCAATATTCCATCTCCATACCTTTTGAGCAGTTAAAACATCTTGTGTATCCATTATTAGTATTTCATAAGGTTTTTTGTTTGCATCTTGCCTTATTACTACATTTCCACCCTTTGCACCAGTTATCTGACTTGTTGCATTATCTATAGCTATTTGATAATCTGATTTAACTTGGACTATCTCTTTTTTTATAGATTGGATGCTTGTATTGATTGATGATATATTTGGCTTAAAACTCCCCAATTCTATCTTTTCTATTTTATTTGTCACATTGTTTTTAGTGATCTTAATTACTTTTGCTTTTAGATTAATATTAAGCTTACTATGTTTTATAGTTACTGTATCACCTAGATAAACTCTTTCTAGCACGCTATAATTCTTATATTCTTCTGTCTTTGTGAGTTCTAAAAAGTCAACTTTATAATTGAATTGTGGAATATCTATTTTACTATCTGCTATATAAGCATTTCCCAAGCTTTCTAATGTTGCTATATCCTCTGCATCTGAAAACTCTACTACCTTTATTTTAGGATGTGCAAAGTTGTTGATATAAGGACTATCTATATATTTATTAGTGAGTAATAAACCATCTTTCCCTATAGGCATTAACCTAGTGCATACACCATCCATTTCCAAGGTTTCTTCTATGCCTTTAATGTTCTTGCCATACGCAATTAAAACTCCTCTATCGAGTCCTCTAGCACCTCGTAGCTTAATAGTAAAATTATCTCTTACTAACTCGCCACCCCAAGTTGATATTATTCCATCTGTACCCATAATAGCCTCTATTGGATTTTTACGAACAAAGTACCTTGTATCTAATCCTCCTACATCTCCAATGCTTATAAAGTTATGTTCATATTGTGTTTTACCTAATATCCAATCTAAAGCACCTTCTCCACTTGTGTTAGTAGGTCTTACATCTTCAAGGAAATTATCCATTAAATCATAATATATGTGCCTAGCATTGACTTTTATCGAGGTAAGATTTTTTGATTTATGATATATTCTAAATAATTGGCTATCTACTTTTAATATATTTCCTTCTAAAAGATATTCCCATTTACCTCTTTCATCTAAGGGATATTCCAAAACAACTTCATAGGTTCCGTTTAATTCCTCTGTTGTGGTACAAAATATACAATCTGATAATACAACTAACC
>UZAT01019361.1_pt1 | contig 11791 bp, 18 predicted proteins | sample 2160861 | NCBI WGS metagenome assembly UZAT01 (sample SAMEA5138306, study PRJEB28736) | viral metagenome | reverse complement strand
GTTGCACCAAACAACATGATCTATCCATGACATTTTCAAACCATCTTGCTTTCGGTCATAATACAATGCACACTTATGATTAGACTCATTAGCGCATACGTCCAAATCGAAATGGAACTCCTCATTCAGTTTATCAAACAAGTCTTGTGGCGTACTCCATTCATCCGTTTTGGAACTAAACATGATTTCATTATTCATTATCGATTTCTTTTATTTGTTCTTTTTGCTCTACAATCGCGAGAATTAACCTAGGTGGGTAACTATTAAGGTGGCACTATAATCGGCCACTCCTGCCCCCATTCTGTGCGCGTGGGCGGGCGCGCCAGCGCCCGCGCACAATCCGTTCGCGCATGTGCGAGGGAATTCCCTTTGTTTATCGACGTTTTACGGTATACCATCGTGGCTCTAGCAGTGTAATTCCACTGCGGTATTACTGTACCGCAGTTTCTAGCGGTCAATTTCAGAAACATTCGCGTAGAATATCGCCATGAGGACACTGCAGGGAGTTCGCCCAAACGTCCTGGTGGAGGTAGTTGCAATACACATACCCTTGCCACACACACTCAGTTACCTCGGGACATTCACCACATTTCGGGTAGTCATTCTTTTCGTTTACCATATCTCTTTTTGTTTGATTAGTTTATGAATTTCTTCGGCCGCCTCCAGCACTCTCTGGTAATCCCATCCAGTACGTGTGGCAATCGCTAGCCTTATCTGGTCTATCTCATTCGCCCATCCGTGAACCGTTATTCTTCGGAGCCTATCTCTATCGAGGTTGTTTAGCAGGATATCTATAGCCCTACGAACGTCCATATCTGCATGCTTTTCACGATACAAATTCAAATGCGTGCGCAAAATCCTATCTTTATCGTCAGGTTTGCTTTCGCTCGGCAGACCTTCAATCTTATAAAACTCTCGGTTGGTGTTGAATCGGAATAACTGTTTCTCTCGACATAGATCCTTTCTTTTCAGGTCTCTACCTCCATCAGAATTAACCTTTTGGTTGTACTCCACATATCTGAACTGGAAATAGTGGTGGGCTAGTTCCTCGAACCTCTGCCACAATCTATCTCGGCCATCGAATAAATCAAGGGTGTGAGGTATAGCCCGTTTCTTGCCTCGCTTGGAGTCAGCATCTTCTATCACTATCCAGTTGCGAGCGCTAGAGTGTAGACTGAATTCAATACGCCATACATCGGGTAAATTCAATGGATCATCCACTAGCCCACTCTCGAACCATGCTTGCACTATCCACGGTTTCTTATCTCCAGTAGCCTTTAACTCCTTCGTTTTGTTGTACATCTTCGTCCCTACCATCGACGAAGGTGCACCCCATGACACAGATTCCCAGTCGAACGATGCCCAACTGTCATTGCCTATCACTCTCACCTTACATTGGTTTACCTTGCTGAACTTATTCTCGATGTATCTACGAAGGAACCTAGAAGGGTCATCACCACTATCGAACACTTTGAAATCGTAGCATAGATCTAGACGAAAGATTCGCTGGAATTGATATCCATGCCGAAGGACAAACTCTGCCAAATCTCTGACGGGACTATTGGTGTAACATGAACGGTTACACAATCGCAAATGGCACGATAGTTCTGATAATCCCGTGAACTCACTTGAACCTGATTGTGGATTACGTCGCACTTCAATCCATCCATTTCCATGCTCATCCTCAATTGTGAACATCTCTGAATAGACCCTAGTCCCATAATCTCGTTCACGAACAAAGTAACCATAACGACGGAAGTAATCTGCATTCATCGGATATCTACTATTATCTTCCATGACGTAGACCTCCAACCAATCCACATTAACACACCTTGTTACTTTGCTCTCCATAAATCTGTCAAAGTTCAGAATTAAGCGAAAACCAACCTAGAATTTACCTATAAGAAACGAGTGTGCCGGCGCAGCCAGGCACCGACACAGACGATCCATATAAGAAGTAATAAATCACCCATTCCCATTAGCATCCTGCTCTACGACTGGAGACACCCAGCCACCTTTAACGAGTAGGTATCTGTTGCCTTTAAGGTCGTTCAGATAGCCTGCATCATCTTTCTTGAACTTACTGGTATCGATATCCGCCTGATAGTATTTCTTCACGTCGACCAGGGCACCAGTCTCGGGCACCACCAGTTGTTTAGGAACCAGTTCAGACATGCCACCACACAACTCCACCTCGACCGCATTAATGGTCAGTCCAGCCTTCATACATCTGTCCTTTTGGGAACTGTAGACGCGGAGTGATGCGTTACCTCTGACAAACACCTTAACTCCTGCTTTCAGGAAGGGGATAACCTTGCTTTCGGGGTTGTTCATGGTCACATCCACCCAAGTGGTCTGCTCGACCTCGGAGCCATCCTCCTTTTTGTACTTGTTGGTGTGCGCCACTCGCATGGTTACGAACTTGGAGCCATTGGACTCCTTAATCTCACAGTCGGCACCTAGATTGCCAATCAATTCAACTTTAAGCATAACTTAGAAATTTGGTTATTTGAAACGTATAATAAATGGTTTCGAGTCGCCTGCAACACTTAGGTTTTTACGTGACTCGGTTAGCACATGGGAATGGTGAATCTCGCCTGCGGCGACATTCACGGAGGGACGATCGAGAACCTGGCACATATGGAAATATGATTTTTCCGTAGGCAGGTTATTTTCGAAGATATCCCAATCATTAGCATTGGCGTGCGCGAGGGCATCAGCGATGCCTATAGAGGCCGATACAAAGCCAAAATTAAGGAGCCCATGGGCGTGGAAAACCCGCTCGGACTCCAGCATCAGGTAATAGTCGATATCCTCAGACCACTGACGCAAAGTTGCTCCAGTCTGAAATGCCCATGACATGAGTGAAGTCAGTTTTCTCTGCTCTCGGACTGATTCACCACACCAAACTTGGTAGACTACCGTATCGGCCTGCATAGGCTCGTTTTGACGGTGAAGGAAAAACTTTCTTTTCATAGGGATCATTCAGAATAGTTCTCATATAAACGGACGATTATACCAATATTGCCATTCAGAATCTGCATATCTAATCCTTTAGTAAGAGAAAGCAAACGCTTAACGTCAGGAATCTTCTGCACAACAAATTCAACATAACTACCATCATCATATTGATGGAGTTCATAACTACTTACTTTGAAGTACACTTTCACATTGAAAGCCACATCAATCAAATCACTTAAACTTTGTGTCATAATGCATTGTGTAATTTAAAGGTTGTTACGTTCCACGTGGAACAGAATCGGCATTGTGATAAATAGCATTGCTCTTTTGAGGAACAAAAACAGGGGAGTAGGTTACGCGGCACGCTTGCCTAACTCCCCCGTCCACACAATGCAGTGCTGAACCTCGGGTGTTTACGTTCGTGGGTCGTCCTCACGTTGCCCACTATCCTAACACCGACGCAAAGATACGAAATAGTTTTGAATCATGCCACAATTTAACAGACAAAAATCTAGATCTCGGAGAGATTTAACACAATTCGGGCAAGATAGTTGCATATTTACAAGTATCTCACACCTTAACTTTGCGCCTTCTTTCGAAATTGATATCGACCACCTCATCCCATTTTGGATAATAAGACAATGCCTCTCTAGCCAGCCCCTTTTTATCTAACTCAATCATGAGTTGCAGGCCTGCCATTATGAACGATGAACGCTTGTAATAATGATGCTTTTCCACTAAAGCATCAATCTGTTTGAGGATATCATCCTCACACCTGAATGTAATAACTGTAGATTTTGCCATAATGCTATATGTTTTAGAATTTGCTGCAAAGTTACAAAAAAATTCCTGAATTGTATTACAATCTGCAGTAAAAAATCAATTTGGCAGCTGAATATTCCGAGCAGATCTGCACTTGTATTACAAAGATATCGATACGGGGCCGCGATATCTTTGTATTACACACTCGAGTTGGCCTCGAGAACTTTGTATTACATCGTCGACGATTATCTCTAGTACTTAAAAAGGTGGGCGCATCCCTGCGGCCACCTCCCTGAATAACAATCTTTTCAATCTATGAACTTCATTCATTGTATATTCACTCTTTACAGGATAATGTATCCGGCACATGTTTGGTCGAATCTCTCACCTCAAGGTGCTTTTCCCAAATGACCTCGAGTTTACGGGTGTTCCGGTCATACGAAATATAGCCAGACGAATCACCGACAACAAACGATGGCCAAACGTAGCAGGATTGAAAAAGGGCCCCTACACCTAGGAGCATTATAAACCTAAAACACACTTTACTAACATGACTTATCTTCATAGCAACTCATAAGCATCATTAAACAGTTGAACATCTAGCCATTGGCCACATTCCACCTTTGCCATCGCCCTGGCGATGCAGATAATCAGAATATCATCGTGAGGATCTATGTGAGTGGCAGGCGTGCAGCCTGCCCACTTGCAGACACTGGATATATAAGCCTTGGTGTCATTCTCGGCGGCAGGGGCCCACACAGACACCAACTTGGCAACAGTGTCCCGCGGTGGGCGGGTACCACCAAATCCCGTTATATGGTTTCGCATTAGCCGAAAGGCTGCACGGATGCCCCATACCATGGACTTAAACTGGCAGAAGGCTGGGTCATTCTGAACCTCTCTGAGGCCTTTCCAGTTGGAACCCCTACGAATGTTTAAGGGGTTGTTGTTTCGGATGCCACGCGGCACTTTATTCCCTTTTGGAGCCATGTATCAATAGTTTTGGAAGTATCTGGAGTAAAGGAGAGAGTCAGCAGGCCAACTGTAGACCGACTTCACGAAGGCATGGGGAACGGCCACACTATCACGGCCGATGCGTTGAGTGTCTGCCTGCCAAAACAGAGCATCTACATGGATATGTAGTGACTGGCCATGTTTGGCCATGGCTCTGCAACCATCCTCCAGTATTTTCCATGCACCTCGGTTAAGCGAGGGTACCTGGGGGCAGACGTTCGTCATGATGAAGGTGGAGCGCATGGCGCCCATGGTGGCAGACCTATCGGCCGCGGGCACCATGTGGCCACGGTCAAACCCTGAACGAGTATAGTCAGAATGGCAGGCCCTCGGCCTTGGTACTCGAGTATCTTCAGCGAAGCGCCATGAAGGCTCTCGCTTGCTGGTACCCATATCAGATCTGCGCAGCACCCAGTCGACTGACTGCGGGATGCGCAAGGCTGGAGAGTAGACAACTACATAAGTGCCCGAGTTCAGCGTGTCGGGCACATCTGCGTAGAGTTTACCACTGAACGGGTAGATCAATGCCATCAGGACAATCAGCAGGATCCTGCAATTACTTCGCTTCTCCATCCTTCTGACGATTGAATCGTTTCAGTTTGTAGTCAATCCCAAAAATGGTGGCGGTTAAGGTTAGGAACTGCGCACAAGCCATCAGCGTGCCACCTCTAATGTCTCCATGTTCAGCCATCGACTGGCCAATGAAGGCCAGTCCGGCCGCTACAAGAAAACTGCCAATAGCCACAAATCCTTCAATCTTTTTATCATGTATCATATATGCAGGAACCTTCATTCTTCATTCAACCAGGAAGGGCGCACCACCCGCATGCCCTGCCATCCGTAGTCGGTGACTGGATCATCGGAGTTGGCACCCAACTCGCAGTTGTTATATAGTATCTTATCGCCCACAATGCGTCTGTACCTGACTGCATTGGATGAGCAAAGTTTAAATCCAAATTCCTCACCTCTCTCAAAGGAAATGTTTAGTTGGTTTCTCGCATTGTTGTAGAAGACATTGCAAGGGTAGTTTCCTTTAATGGTGAGGAGGTTTCGGAAGGTGGCCGAGTTGATGGACGCGTTAGGGTTAGCGTTCGCTGCAGGAGCCACTATGACGTAAGCCACTCGTGAAAGCGAGGGCGTGCGGCCAGCCATGAAGAAGATAAAAACCAATTGCTCATTGGCCAGTAGGCCATTATATTCCATCCAGTCACCAAACCGAGTGGACACCAGCCCAGTTAACGACTGGATGCTCCACCTGGGGCGCATCCCTATAACGCCACCTATGAGCCAATTCTTACGGAGTCGAATGGTACCACGCGACAGTATGAAGTTACCATCACGGGGCTGGGTCTGCCCCTTCTTTGGCAAATCCCAGTGAACGTCGTAGTCAGAATCGTCGTCAAACATGACCTTCAGGAACTCTGCCAAATAGTCATAGTTGGCCTTTGAGAACTCACTTACTGACAGTGTACCTGGGGGAACACCTTCCCAGCCAGTTGTAACAAAGTCAGAGAAGGTGAACATGGCACGCTCGATGGTGGCCATGGTGCAGCGTGCGCGCGCTTGGTCGAATGTATTTGGGTTAAAGCGCGTTTCGGGATTGGAACCAATGATCTGTCGAAATGAGCCATCAGAGTTCCGTGTTATAGAATAGATCACTGATCCCAACTTGCCTGAAAGCAGGCCACTTGTGCCACCTACGCGAGAACGAGCCATGTTTTAATTTACAGATAGTGTTAATCGAAAAACCCTGCCCCTATTATGAAGGAGCAGGGCTGCAATTTATGATTTCACCACATGGGACTCTGTTTAGAGGTCACCACCATTGAGGAACTGCTGGGTACCCGTGGGGTATGTCGGCAGGGCCACATCAGAGGTGAAGGTCGGAGTGCTGTCATTCTCGAGGACGCACTTGTTGTGTTTCCAGACACCGTCGATAGAGTCAGATACGATGATACCGAAAGAAACGGGCTCGTCTGACAGACCATGCTGGATGGAGATAGTGTTACCCTCCAAAATCACGGAAGCGGGGCTATTGGCCTCCAACTTCACGATAGAGGCAATGTTTTCGCTCGTGAGAGCGGTCTCGTCGGCCAGAGTGGTGTCCACGTGAGCACGCACAAACAGACCAGTACCATTGGGAAGGATACCCACGTAGGTGATATAACCGTCTGCAGACAGACCGAGAGCGGCCTTTAATCCACCTACAGTCGTTGTCTGTGCGGTCAACTCAATCGACATAACGTTCGACAGAGCCGACACTGCAGCAGGAACGGCCATGGTACCATCAGACACCACGAACTGACCACCCTTTGCACCCTTTTCCTGGTACTTGTTCAGACCGAACTTGTTACCCGTTGTGGGGTGGGCGATGGCATCAGCCTTGATGAGCGCGTAGTTCTGACGAATGAACTCGCTGATGCTTGGCTGACCCTTCGGCAGACCATCGAAGGAGTGGTCGATGACTGGCTGCAGGGCTGACACGGCCTGCATCACGGTCGACATAATCATGCGCCCGAACATCTGTGACTCCGTGCGGGGGTTACTTACCTGCTCGGCGAGCGAGCGAACAACTTGCTGACGGGTACCTTTTCCGTCCTTGCCGATACTGTAGACATCGGCACCGATGCGACCACGGATGTAAGCGCGTGAGCCGCCAACTTTAGATTTTGCCATAATGAAAAAGAACTATCGTTTAACATCTGCCAGCCACCCGCTGACTTGGGGATGAATGCGCCATGACGCTTTTCAACGTCGGCAAAGGTACAAAAAAATATTTTTCGGTGCAAATCGGGAGGTAACTCGGAGTAAGTAGGGAGCAGACCCCCGTTAACTGACATTTTTTTTACAAAAGCATTTTTCCACCACCCCGAAACTTTATAAATCTTTAAGAAAGATTAACTCACACATTTCTTGGATCTAGGGAAAAAGGCAAAAAAAATGCCCCCCGCTGGGGGCTAATTAATAAGTTATCTTGTGTTATCATGGCATGACAATGGGGGGCTCGCTAGAGCCACCCATAATGTTTTTTGAACTTTATCAAAGAGTTCAGATTAGGGAACTTGGTGACTGGAGGATAAGGAGCATCCAATGGAAATAGATGCATCCCACAATCATCACCACACAACCCTTTCAAGGCGCAAGCCTTGCAAGGATCCACCACGCCAGCGGCGGGAGCCGCTGGAGCCTCCGAACGCAGAGAGGACAAACCACTCATTTCTGCATCGCTAAACAAAGACAACATAATAGCCATAATAAAAACATAACGAGGTTTAACACTAAATGAAACAATTATATATCCTTTATAGAATAACCATATAAGGCCTGAACACGACCAGCCACTAAAGACCTATGACAATGAACTGGAGAAGACTCATAACAACACAAGACCATATCACGACCATGACACACCTTTGCAACCTCTGCTAAGACAGACCTGACATCCACATGATCCAAGACCTCCGACTGATAACGAGAAACATAGGAAGCCCACGACAGACCATCATGATAAGTCTTTAAGAGGTCACTAGATGGAGCCAAAGCAAAGCACTTAGGACCATTAAACCACATAGGGGGAAATCTAGAAATAGACACCACCAAATAACGAGCAGGATCTAATAACTTTGCTCTGCTAAAACATGATGTATATATATTCATAACGAAACACTTTAAAGCATCGCCCCCGAAGGGGACGACGCAACAAAACTACGCAACAAAGACCCGAGGAACCCAACAATCAGAAGGAGAACAAGCACCGAGAGGAAGAGCAAACGAACCGAAGCACCGAGCCACCAAGACACCACCACACCAAAAAGAGACAGAGACAACACTATCATAAGCAAACGCCCAATCACGAACAGCCCGACGAACCTCGGACAAAGAAGAGAACGAAGCAGGCACCCGAACACAAGAACCGGAGGCCGACCAAAACACTAACGAACCATGAACGGCAGGAACCGAAACACACCCCTGAATACGGAGCAAAGAATTAAACTGTACCATATCAAATAACTTATTAATTATACTACAAAGTTACGAAATTATCTGCAGATATGCAAATAAAATCGACGTTTGGGCATATTTTATCGACGAATGGGAAATCGATGAAAACCGCAAGGCGACGATCCAGCCGACCCTCCGAAGGAGGAAGCAAAGAGAAAGCCAGAGCGGCAGCAAACGCCGACCAACCGAAAAACGCAGAACACCCCCGAGACGGGCGACGAAAGCCCCACCACGACGAAGGGAACAAAAAAAAACCACTAAACAACCAAAAAAAAACCACCCCCACAACAATACTATGAAAAACACCCCGCCCCCGCGCGGGCTCCGCGGGCAGGGGTTTACGGGGGCAGAGCCCCCGACAGCGCACGGAGCCACACTATCATTTATTTTTCCTCTTATCCCACCCACCCAAGGGTGGTGGGTGGGCAAGCCCCTTTAGGGGCGAGGAATTTGGGCGGGGCTCCTTAAGAGACCCCGCCCCAGCCGAGGGCGCCCCTTAGGGCGACCCGGCTGATAGAGCGAGGCCTACAGGCCGAGAAATGGAGAGCGTAGCACCGCCACCAAGGAAATATTAAGATAGTGAAGCCCCTTAGGGCTGAACGGTGATGGTTAGCCCCATAAGGATGCCGAGAATATGGATTATGACTAAATAAGAATGAGCCCCCTCCGAAGGAGGAAAAGGGCTCATGAATATTTATCATAATCGGATATATCTCGGCGACGCTCCCAATCAAGTCCATTCCGATGATAGCCCCAAATACCAGGGAGCCGTAGGGGCCCGAGGGGTGAAGGCTCGCAGGGGTGTGCCCTTAGGCCACCCCGAGAACCAAACCCCGAGGGCATCAGCCACCTAAGCGCATAATTGGAGCCACAAACTCAAAGCGCCATGGGGGAAACTTCACGCGACAGCCCCGTAGCCGTCATTCCGCAGGCCGTTAGGCCGAGGACGCGGCGCACGGGGCGAAGCGGAACACACAAGCCGCATGGCCGCGGGGGTGCGGGGGCGGGGGAGCCCCCGCATGGCGTAGCGGTTGTACGGTGGCGGTGTCCGACACCGTCAACCGCGTAGCCTCGGGGGTGCGGGGGTGTCCCCCGCATGGCGTAGCGGTTGTACGGTGGCGGTGTCCGACACCGTCAACCGCGTAGCCTCGGGGGTGCGGGGGTGTCCCCCGCATGGCGTAGCGGTTGTACGGTGGCGGTGTCCGACACCGTCAACCGCGTAGCCTCGGGGGTGCGGGGGTGTCCCCCGCGTGGCGTAGCGGTTGTACGGTGACGGTGTCCGGCACCGTCAACCGCGTAGCCTCTCGTTGCGTAGGCTCTTGATGGGGCTTGAGCCTTCACCCGCTTAGGGTGTTAGGCTCCAGCCTTATCAAGAGCCGTAGCCGTTAAAAAATGTCCCAACCTATCTCCCATCATTCGGTCAATCGGAGTATAAGCCATATCATGGATCATCGATAGATGCCCACGATACGGCTTATGCCCGATTGTGCCCAATGTGGGGGTGCATTGGGGTGGTGGTCGGGGTCAGTGGTGGACGTAGCGTTCGTGTGCCTGATGAGCCTCGATTTCCCCACATCCGTCGCCGTCGATGTCGGAGAAAGTCGACATCGGTGGCGGCGGTGTTGTTTCGTTCGTGTACCTGATGAGCCTCGATATCCACACATCTGCCGCCGTCGATGTCGGAGAAAGTCGACATCGGTGGCGGCAGTGTTGTCATTCGTCCACATCAAAAAGCCACCCCTTATTTGGGATGGCCATTTTTCCTAGTCCAATAGTTTAGCAAGGCACCTATGAGCAGGCCTGCTATCATCAAGAGTACTTCCATGCATATAAAACGCAGGAGCCATCGTTTTATTGCATCGTCACAGTCTGTTATCCTCCCATCGCGCCAGTGCAGCATCCAAGGTAACATTTATCGCCCTCATATCATCGGAGAGTGACTCATAGCCACATATCGGCTCGGACACCTTATAGAAGGAGTGGCGCCCAAATCCGATTATCGCTATCCTCGTTTGGCTAGATACCACGCTAATGTTGTTTTCGAAATCCTGCCCCAATCCGCTGGTTAAGTCGTTGGTGACATAGATCATCGTCAGACAGTTGGCTGCATCTTCCATCGTCAGGAACTCTAAGATGCCGCCTCCGTAGTTCTCAAGTTGTTCTGTGGCAATCGCCTTTACTGTGTTCAAATCTGTTACTTTCATAATCGTAATATTTAATTGGTTGGATAATACTTCCACAACACACATCTAATAGGAACCTGGCTGCAGGCCCTTCTCCAGTACTCGCAGTACAATCTATCGTTCTGCCCATCGTTATGGTATCGACACCGTCTGCATATATCATTTTTCATATCGATTTCTTTTATTCGTTCTATTTGTATTACTATCTGCAGAATTAACCGGAGTAGGTATCTTTTTCAGAATTACTATATATCGCCAGCATCGAGGGGAAAGGAGCGCTATTTTTGCTATCGCCAAATTTCAATCGTCCTCGCAAAAATCTAATAGAAGCGCATCCTAGAATATAATTATGGAACCATTTTGTGTCTGTCCGCGCTGGTAGTAACATAACAATCGTGGTACCATATTCCACATGCTCAAAACATGCTTTTTTTACCCATTTTCCAATTTCTTTTCCATAAGGTGGGTTGCACCAAACAACATGATCTATCCATGACATTTTCAAACCATCTTGCTTTCGGTCATAATACAATGCACACTTATGATTAGACTCATTAGCGCATACGTCCAAATCGAAATGGAACTCCTCATTCAGTTTATCAAACAAGTCTTGTGGCGTACTCCATTCATCCGTTTTGGAACTAAACATGATTTCATTATTCATTATCGATTTCTTTTATTTGTTCTCTTTGCTCTACAATCGCGAGAATTAACCTAGGTGGGTAACTATTAAGGTGGCACTATAATCGGCCACTCCTGCCCCCATTCTGTGCGCGTGGGCGGGCGCGCCAGCGCCCGCGCACAATCCGTTCGCGCATGTGCGAGGGAATTCCCTTTGTTTATCGACGTTTTACGGTATACCATCGTGG
>UZAT01539557.1_pt1 | contig 11841 bp, 19 predicted proteins | sample 2160861 | NCBI WGS metagenome assembly UZAT01 (sample SAMEA5138306, study PRJEB28736) | viral metagenome | reverse complement strand
GAGTTTGCGGGTGCCGTGCTCGGGGCTCCGCCCCTGCGCCCCTCGCGGTGGGCGGAACGCCCCGCCCCCCGCACCCCCTCGGGCGGCGGCACGGCCGCGGCGTTTTTTCTGGGGCCGCTCATTGCCGCGCCCCAGACCCCAGGGCTAGTGTTTTTCATGGTATTGTCTGGGGCTCTGGTCTGGTGGCTTGGTTTGGTGGTGGGGCTGGTTGGGCTCGGTAGTCGCTTTGGTCGGGGCTGGGGCTCCCTCCCGTGCCCTCCGGCTCCCTGATTTTTGCATATTTTTAGGCGTTTTTCATCTATGAATAGCCTTATTTTATCGACGTTTGGGCGGTTTTTGTCTGCATAGGGTTGGCTATTTTCTTGCATATCTCGGGATTTTTTCATAAATTTGCAGTTTAAATAATGAATGTTTCACCCTTTAAATCAGTTAGTTATATGTTTGAGAAAGATTTGTATGAAGATGGTTTCGTAGACGCTTTAGATGAATTCTTCGAGCAGCGTCAGTCTGACTATAGTGCGTCTGGATCCAAGCGTCAGGGCTACCGCCCTGATGCATGCAGGCGCGCCGCCATTGTGGCTAAGAAGATTGAAAGAGCGCGTCAGTTAATGGCCGCTTTTGGCAGGCCCATGAAGTTTTAGTTATTCACCCTTTAATATTTCTAAGTTATGACGAAAGCAGAGTTTATGAAGATGTTCCAACTCTTCAAGTGTGTTATCCCTTGCGATAACGATGATCTATTCTCATACGCCCCATCGGCTCATTTGATCGATCATTGTGGTGGCTATGAGTTAGAGTTACGCCCTTCGCGTATTATGTGGGATAGAGAGATTTCCTGCTTGTCCGCGATGGCGGATAAGTTGAGCCATTCTGTTGAATGTAGGTTTTATGATGGTACAATTATAGTTCGTTGAGTTATGGCTAAGATTATTCAGTTAGGGTTCGGTTTTGCAGGGGCTTGCGCCCCTGCTCCTGCCATGACCATGAGTGCAGCGGTTTCTTTAGTTGTTGATACCGTGCGCGCACTCGACGCGGCGGCATATCGTCAGGGTATCGCCGATTGTTTCTCCAATCCCTGCAGGGATTGTCCCTACTTTGGTTTATGCGATGCAGACGATTGTGCCATGCATCTTTACGATCTTGATGTTAATGATCCTGATTTAGATTGTTAGTGTATGTGGTATTTCGTTGAGAAGAACGGCAAATGTGTCAAGGCTTGCAAGCGGCTGGATGCTGCTTGCAGCCATGCCCGAAAGTTAGTGCGAAAAGGCTCTTGTGTGTCTGTCGGCGATACTATGGGTAATCGCTCCTCCATGCGTACGGGTCGCTTAATGTAGTTTTTAACCATTTCACCCTTTTGTTTTATGTTTCTAATTTATGTTTTATCTGTGGCCGTCTGGCTGCTTTATTCTAAATGAGATTAATTATGAGATACGTGATTTATTTGTTTGGTGGCTGGAATTGCACCACTACTTTTGAAAGAGCTTTAGCTTTTGCCAAGTCGCGAGTAAAGATCCACTATGAGCGGTCGGGATCCATTGGGGAGTCGTACGCCGTTATTTATGACAAACTGAACCAATATAGATGGTTGGTCTTTTTAGAGAGCTCTGGTAAAATCAGATACAAGCTGGTTCGTTGATTTAAGGTGCCCCGAATTTGGGGCACTTTTTTGTTCCACGACTGTTAAACTTGTTAATTAACTGTAAAATTTCGAGCCGCTTCGCGGCACTTTTCCCCGCCAACCCACCCTTTGGGCGGGGATTTTTGTCTGTCTTTTTCAAAAGTTGTGATACGGTCAGCGCCTGATCAGCTCCGTACCAAGTCCGTATTTGGTTCGAATAATATTAATTTGTACCTTTGCAGACGTTGGGGCACGCCCCGCCGGAACGGCCACCCGATGTGGCCAATGTTAAACTGCTATAATACTCAAATTACATGGCTAAATCCAAATCAGGTGGTACACGCACCTACATTCGTGGCCGCGTAGGCTCGGACGTGTATTCAATCGGTCGTGACGCGAAAGGTAAGAAGCAGCAGGTAGTTCGCTCCCTCGCTGAGTCTGTTGCCAATCCTCAGACCCAAGCTCAGATGAAGGGTCGTATGATCATGAGCACGCTGGCTCAGGCTCAGAGCGCTTTGCTGCCCATCATCGACCATTCTTTTGACGGTGTCTCAGGTCGCCGCGCAAACCTCGCCGAGTTCGTATCTCGAAACTACGCCTTGATCAAGGCTGACGTTGCTGCTAATCCTGCCACCGGCAACAAGTTCGGACTTGTTCTGTATCAGGGCAAGGGTGCCAAGCAAGGTGCATATGTTATCAGTGATGGTAAGGCTCTGATCCCCGCCGCTCTGGTTCTCACCAAGGCATCGGGCGTGATCGCTATCACTCTGCCCAGCGATGATATTACTATCGGTGGCTTGAAGTCTGCCCTCGGTATGACAAGTGAAGAGTACTTCACTCTCGTTGGTATCAACGCCAATGGCGGTGCAGAGTATGAGCGCTTCCGCGTGAATCCTTCTTTGGCTGACACTACCGCCATTGCTTCTGGCAATATCGGTGACGTGTTCGCTATTGAGGGTAACGTGGCCGCTTCTATCACCGTGGCGTCTAACGTGATCACCATCACTCTTGGTTCTGTGGCTGATTGCTGTGCAGTGATCGTCAGCATCAAGTCGGCATCTGGCTATATCCACAATCAGGCCGTGCTGGGCGATGGCGCAAGCTTCCCCAACGCTGCAGATATTGCCCTCCCCACCTACCCCGTAGGCGCTCAGGACTATCTGAACGGTGGTGACATCTTCGGTCAGCAGGAGTCTTTTAACCCAGGCGGCGATGTTCCCCCTACACCGTCGCCAACTCAGTCCGCTATCTCTAGCGTGACCGTAAATGGGGCAAGTCTCGCGCAGTCTGGTAGTGCTGCTCTGAATCAGGGTGCCAACGCTCTGGTAATCGGTATCTCTCAGGGTACTGATGGCGCAAGCTACGGTGTAGCATGCGTGGCCAAGGCTGGTACCGTTGTCGGTGGCACGGTTCCCGCAGGCTCTCAGACTTCTGTAATCGGAGCTTCCGTGAATCTATCTGAAACGGGTGTACTCGATGGCGCTGACAAGGTGATTGTGCTTTGCCGCAACAACACCATCACGCAGATCTGGGGTACTCTGACAGAGCCTACAACACCTCCTGCTACTGGTGACATCGTGAGCATTTCGTTCGGTGGCAACCAAATTACAGAGTCTGGCGAAACCTACGTTAGCGATGGTGCTGGTCAGGTTGTAGGTGTTAAGGTAGCTAACCCGTCTCGCAGTGGATTGGCATTCATTACAAGTACTAGTCCATTAACCGTTAATGAGAATGTCTATATCGACGGTGATGATAACAAAGTTTCATCAAATACTGGCGAAACTCAGACGTTCCAAGGCGGTAAGGCTGGAGCATCTAATATCTACTTCGGTCTTGGCTACGAATTTGATGATAGCCAGTATAAGATCACTCAGGTATGGGGTCACGCCGTCGTTACGGGCTAATGGATCTCTGATCTGATTTGGTTTGATTAAGGGGAGAGGTGCAAGCCCCTCCCCTTTTTAATTTTAGGTTGTTTATGGCAAGTGGCAGAGTGGGCGGAACACGCTCCAAAATTCGTGGTCAGGTCGGCGATGTTGTGTATCAGGTGAAGCGCAACCCCGACGGGACTTATACCCAAATATCTTATGGCAAAGCAGAGGATGTTACGCAGACAATTACGCCGCGTGGCCAAGCCCAGCGCATGTGTACTTCGATGGTAGAAGCCATGATGCGTGACCTTAAAGATGTGGCCAGAATCTCCATGCAGTCCGCCGCCAACAAGTCTAAGAGCCTGAATGCTTTCTCCAGCTATAATCTCAGGTTGGTGGCTCAGGATTGCCAAGCACATTGGTCCAATGGCAATCGGTTCTTCTACCCTCCTACATCTTTCAGGGGCACGCCATATGAAGCCCTTGGTGGTGTTTTCATGATCTCTTCTGGGACAGGACAATTTGATGTTTTCGACGAATGTCTTTTCTCAGATGAACCATGGAAAATCTGGGCAAGGTCGTCGATGCTCACAAAGTTCTTCAGCGGAGTTCGATGGGATATTAAGCCAAGCTCAGAGACCGTCGCTGAGTTCCTACGACGTCACTTCATGACTATCCTCGATGAAGTATACTTCGTGTACTTCAGTGAATGGCAGGAGTATAACCCTGATGAAGAGTCTTGGGATCCCCGCACGGGCTATTTCTACATAAAGGTGACCGTTAACCCCAGCGTCGACCAGTCTGCAGTCCTGAGCCGTGAAATACTTGATTCGCTATTTATCACTGAGTCGAAACGCGATGTCTGGAAGTCGCTGAGTGATGATGGTAAGGGCTTTTATATTGGGGCTATCTTTGAACAAAACGACGTGTCTGAAACGTGCCCGTTCCTCGGGGCATTCACGGTGTCGTATATCGAGGGAAAGAAAAAGATCACGTCGCACTCCCTACGGAGCTATGATGATTCAGCAGAAGCATATCTCCTGAACTACGCCCCCGCTGACGTGTTCGGCTCATGGATGGGTACCCCTAGGGTGAAGCCGTACCCATCGCCTTTTATTTAAAATTTGTCTAAATATGGAAGTTACTAAGAATAATGCTGAAATCTTCGTGGCTATAGGTTCATTCTTGGCGGCGGTGGGTCTGGCGTTTGTCAGCCTGATGATTTCAGAAGATCACGATATTGCTGCAGGCGTACTGATGATGTGTGCGCAGTTCCTGACTCTCACTGCAGCCATCTTCGGGCTGGATTACAAATGGAAAACGTATGAGAAACGTCTAAGGAAAGGAGCAGGACAATGAGAGATTATACTAGGGATATAGTGTTGTTCATCTTGGCCTTGATAGGGCTGGCCATCCTTTGCGTCAAAGGTCAGGCTCAGACCCTCGGCCTTGTGGTGGCCAAACATGATGCTTTCGTTAGCTACTATGACACCAATACGGGGTGCCCTGCACTTGTCACCTATGAGTTATCCCAGCAGGATTTTGCAGGCACTAACAAGGTGGGCTCCCGCCGTTTCAAGATGGACCCAAAGCTACCTCGGCCTAGGGTCAAGGATAGCGACTACCAAAACACGGGCTTTGTGCGTGGCCACCTCTGTAGTGCAGCTGATCGGGATAGCCGAAAGGATCTGCTAAAGGAAACCTATCTCACCTCAAATTTAGTGCCCATGACAATGGTTTGCAATTCAGGGCCTTGGAGAGTAGTTGAGGAAGCCTGCCGCAATCATGCCCAGCAGGGCCACGTCCTAAAGGTGGCCAGAGGTGTATTGTATAGTTCAGCTGCTGCAGGCCTTACGAATGTAATACAAAATCAGTCGCGCCAAGCAGCCAACGTAATACAAGTTCCTGCGGCCGCAAACAAAAAGTCTGTGGTGATCTGTATCCCTGATGCTTTCTTTTGCATAGCAAAGTGTCAGAACTGTAGATATCTGGAGAGCTGGCGAGTGTGTAATACGCCTAGGGTACCAAATTCCGGTTTGGTGTATTACGAAAATGATATGCGAGTACGTCAAATACTAAGTAATTTTCTGGGGTCATGGAGCCAAGAGGTATACGAAACAATAATCCGTTGAACATCCGCAAGGGCAACAATTGGAAAGGCGAAAGGCCTAACCAGAAAGATCGCTCTTTCGAGGAGTTCGTATCGATGCAGTACGGCATTCGAGCTGGCTTCATCATCCTGAGGAAATACATCACCGGCTACGGTGGCCTGACTCAGAAGTTCAACACCATCGATAAGATCATACGCCGGTGGGCTCCACCTACAGAAAACGCCACACAGAACTACATCGACTTCGTGGCGAAGGATATGGGTATATCACCCCATCAAACCCTATCATTCCCTAACAAGTCCCTGATGGTAAATCTGGTCTACGCCATGATCTTCGTAGAGTGTGGCCAGAGAGTCGACAAAGAGGTTATAGGTTCAGCATACGACATGCTTTAAAAAGGAGGTTAATATGAAGAAAGTTTTAGGTTCATTTTTGGTTATTTTTGCACTTGTTTGCAGCGCGTTCACATTTAGCTCTTGCCAGACAAGAAATTTACTCTGGTGCAAAGATGGGTTTATTCTGACATACGACAGACATACAGGCCAACTTGAAGTGATGTGGGAGCGAAGTGTTCAGAATGTCGATTCGATTTCAAACGCAAAAGTTTCACAATAGAATGTAGTTCGGTTTAAGGTAATTAAGATTGTTTACGAACGTAGATTTAACTTTCAGCGGAGAGTTATTCAAAGCCTATTATTATGCCAAAGAAGTCATAACAATGACCTGTTTTTAATGGTGGTTATGAGAAATCCTGAATAAGATTGATCTAAACTTGATGTGGTTGGCCGTGAGGTTCGCCACATTTTTGTTTCATTACGGATTGTTTCACGGTTTGTTGATCTAATGACTATGAATGTTTCACGTGATACATCGAATTTAGATGCAGTCTAAATTGCAAAACTTTCGTCGATTTTTCTTGCTTTTCTCAGGATTTCGTCGTAACTTTGCCCACGCTTAGGATAGGGAGCAACTAGAGGTAGACTCCTGAACGTAAAGCAAAAGGGTGAGGCACATTTCGTGTCGTGTCCCCTCAGCTGCAAAGTTCGCCGAGCACTGAGGGGATTTCTTTTTAAATCAGGCTCTGAAATTCTGTATTTCATAATGCCGATTATCACACGGATTTTGCCACCTTGATAACGTAACTACCAAACACGACACGAAATGAGGAAAAAGTATTGCTTGGTGCGCACCGACGCACCGCTAGGGGTAAACTCATTTGTTTACCAAGTCTGGGTCGGAACATCTGACCGTGATTTACAAAAATTGTTGCTAGTCCAAGAGTTCTGCAAGGATGTCGGATGGTACTTCAAAGGATGGAGTCGAAATGTTGATTCTGCGTTAGAGAAAAGAACGAAGTTAACTAGAGTCGATGGAGCTCGATGCGTGACACCATATCGGATGATCAGCATCACGATCCAAGAATGCTATCAGCACATCATCGATGATTCTTTCTCTGCCCTCGAAACAAACTCTGTCATGACTCCACAAGAAAAAGCATGGCGTTTCAGATTCAATCCAGCTTTCCTACAACGTAAAAACGCTCAAAAACGTAATACAACGTGCCCACCCCCAAGACGTAAATACCTAAGTCATAGTCAGGGGAAAGGTTTCTATAACGTTGGTCTGAATTTGACTCTTGCGATATTGCTTTTGATACTTGATGCGATAGTAACTAAAATCTTTGGACTATCATGAAACGATATTTAGCAGATGCAAAAACCATTCTTGTTTTAAATGGTCGGCCTTATCGCCTTGTTAGGGAGTTTTTGATAATGACCAATAATCCATGCAAGATGTGTGATTTGAGAAAGCTTTGCCTTTCTGGAAACGGAGATTATAATCTTGCACCATTATGTAGGGGCACCGATAGAAGTGATGCATGGTTCTTTAAAGAAAACCACGAATGTGAAAACCATCATATATTGCAATACGTTCAGCCTAATGCTAACGTAGAAATATTAGATTTATAATTTAAAACTTAACAAATCATGCTTAAAGTAGAAGTAATTGGTAATCTCGGCGCTGATGCCGAAACCAAGGAGTCTAACGGCTCCAAGTTCGTAACATTCCGTATCGCTGACACCCAGCGCTACAGAACTCAGGATGGGAGTGACAAGGAGGTCACGAATTGGATAGACTGCACCATGAATAATGCAGAATCCAAGGTGATTCCCTATCTCAAAGCTGGAGTCAAGGTTTTCGTGAGAGGTAACGGAGATCTGCGTGTCTATAGCTCGAAGAAAGATCGTTGCATGAAAGCAGGCTTGCGGGTGAACGTTCTGGAAGTGGAGCTTTGTGGAGGAAATAATGATGAGGTGGCGCGCCAAGTCATTGACCCGAATGATGGAACGATCCATGAGACCAAAAAGTTCTATTGGTGTGACATCGACACTAAAGGTCTGAAAAAGGACGAAGTAAAGGAGATCATGGATGCACGCGGCAAACTCTACATCATGAACAAGCAGGGCTTTGTGGGTCCAATTCCTGCAGAGTCGGAAGAGAACACGGAAGAAACTCAGGCGGAAAGCAATCAGCAATGATCAAGAGAGATTCTGAATTTACAGATTTAACCAAAGCGGAGGTCGAAGCACTGTTAGAGTGTTTCGACTTTCTCCGCAATGGGTACGTCCAAGTGATTGACTATAATGCTGCAGGAGTCTGGGTCATAAAGATGAAGCATAGCAGAAATGGAGCGATGCTAAGTATCTGTATTTTGAAATCTTCCTATACAATCTTTAAGGATGATAAGCTGCTCAAAAAGGTAGACTTCTTTAGCGACAATAACTTGTTCGGCCTTGTGGTTAATTCTGATATGAGCGTCGGAGTTTACAAGCAGACTCCCCGTGTAAATCAAAAGTTGGTTCCCACCTAGTTACTAGCTTATGCCAAAGGAGATTGACATTAAACGTAGGTGCGTAAATCTCGATTGGCTGGAAGTGTATGTTTTAGAATCAAATGATCATTACCCATGCAATGCTGACTACTTCCGAAAAGCTGGGTATCTGGTGAATGAGCGAGAATATGGAACTAGAATCTATAAGGAAATGTTCACAATAGTTGACGAAGAAAACAACCCTCTGATAGAGATCCGTCGTAACCCTGCAAGCGGGGACGCAAGCTTCACGGGATTGCTCCCGCAAAGCTCACACATACGTCTACCGAACTGGATGCTCTATCAGGGAAACCCAGTTGATTTCTTGCGCCAATTCCTGCTCAAACACGACTATATCTTTAAGCGGATATACAGGATAGATATTTGCTATGATTTTGAGTTTTTCGACTCAGGAGATCTGCCCCAGCGTTTCGTCCAAAGGTACATGAAAGGTGAGTATCGCAAGATTAACCAATGCGTGCGGACTACCCATGGAAAAGATGGCTGGGCGGACTGTGTGGAAAACTCATTGTCATGGGGTAGTCGATCGTCAATGGTTAGTACAAAGCTCTACGATAAAACGCTGGAGCTTTCTTCACCCAAGAATGATAAACCGTACATCAAAACACAATGGATGCTTCACGGGCTGATTGACAACCCGATGAGCGTCACAAAGTACGACACGAACGGAGAAATATATCACCCTAAAATCTGGCGGCTGGAGTTTTCACTAAAGAGTGAAGCAGACGGGTGGCTGGTGATTGAAATGGTGCACGGCAAAAAGGTGAAGAAACAAGCTATCCCGCATCGGTTAGAGCAGTTCGATGCAAAGGATAAGATCTGGAAACGATTTCAGGATCTTGCCTATCACTATTTCAGCTTCAAACATAGGGAGTACATAGGTGCCCACCAAGGGCTTGTGTATAACTCTCTTGTCTCGGTTGGTTCTGATCCTGACAGAAAGCTGAAACGGAAAGATCGGTGTCGGGATAAAGTACTTTTCTATTGGGACAAGGGTCATGAGTTCCTGCAACTCTCAGCGGCTCCGCCGCCAAGTAAAGGGAACAATGAAACGGAGATTCTGAAACGACGCCTGATACACTACCGGCACACACACCCGTTAGATAAGATCCGCCAAGCATGTGATGTGCTGCTGAAAGATATCGAGAAAGTGCAATCGTTCAGGTTCGCACCTAAAGGCGATGAGCTGGAGCGCATGGCGTGGAACATGGTATTTAACTACCGCATCGCTGGAGATAAACGCGATGCTTTTGAGATCCTTGCGGAAATCAAACAACTATTGGTCAACGATAACGTCTTCTAACAATGGAAGAAACTAAGAAGTGTAGGCAATGCTTAAACAGAAGCAAAGTAGAAATCGACGGTTTTGCAACATGCTACAAGACTCATTCAGACGTATGGCTGGAGTCGGTAGCTTGCGACGAAATCGACGAAACGGAGGTCTTTTAGCTGCTTTCAGGGCAAAGCCCTCCAGCGGTACAGTAGTACCGCAGTGCGATTTCCAATGCAATACGTTGGAAATGCCTTTAAACAAAGGGGATCCAGCGCGTTTTGCATCGCGGATGTGGGCGCCCGCATGCGCTCACGCGCAAGGAGAGCCCATTTCCTGCCCTCAGGAGCCCCGAATTTTAATCCTAAGTATAATTTATCATCTAAGAAAAATATGGCTATCAGAAACGCTAAATTAGTATCAGTGCGGTTATACCCCGAAGTCTATGACGCTATCGAGGAATTTTGTAAAGGCCGCGACTATTGGAAAAGATCCGATGTGATTAATCGTGTACTTCATGCAGCTTTCGCTAACATGACTCCCTCTGACATCTATGATATGGTACGCTGGAGCTCTTTCAACCAGAACAAGGTTGATTGCAAGTTCGAGATAACGAAAGAGTTGAAAACCCCTAAACGCGACTAGCTATGGCCAAGGTAACGAACTTTCAGACGATCGCTGATGTGATCTATCATGAATTGGCCCTGACTAACTATGACATTGAAACGCTGATCGGAACGGATTGCACCGTCTGGGCGGTCATGGCTATCTACCTGAACAATGACAAAACAACCGGATATGGTCAGGACTATCAAAGCTTGGAAGTTGATGCTTACGGCGTACCGGTAAACAAGGTAACGGTAGTATCATCAAAAAACCGTGTCAGCGTAATCATAGGACGTGAAATGAGTTACTACACCGATAACGTCGACCTGTGCGGCTACGAGTCCTTAGAAGAGGATATACAAGCTATCTTGCTCTGGATCCAAACTGCAATTGATCGAATTAATGCCCGCTAACGCTCGGGCTTTCTTTCGGCTACGGCTCTGGGCTGGGCTCTGCTTGGTTTACTCCTTCGTCGAAACCAAGCAGAGCCCAGCCCAGAGCCTACGCGCTGACAAAACGCTGGTTGTGAGTTAGTACATTGCGTACTAAAGTAACATGCTCGGGGCTACGCCCCTCGACTAGTCCTTCCTCAAACCCCCACCACCACCCCGCTCGGGGCGCGTGCCCATAACCCCCCACATGGGGTCGCTCGGGCTTAGGCCTTACCATGCCCCCCTTTAGGTTCGGCATGGTATGGCCTAAACTCCGATTGACCCCATGAGGGGAGAGCGGTTGGGACATTTTCTTTCGGCTACGGCTCTGGGCTCGGCTCTGCTTGGTTAACTCCTTCGTCGAAACCAAGCAGAGCCCAGCCCAGAGCCTACGCAACGTGTAACTAGGATAGCCCGACCACCCTCCCTCTAAGACACGCCCCTGCGCTCTGGTTTCGCTCCGTCGGTTCACTGTGGCTCGACAGAGCTCGCCTGTCGGGCTCTGCATTTAGTTTCTCTGGTGGCGGCATGACTCGGGGAAAACCCCTCGTCTAATAGGAGAGTTACTCTGCTATCACCACCTGCGGCGACAGCTGTGCGACGCCCTAAGGGGCGCGCACGCTGCGCCGAACGCCCGCCAACACGGTTGAGGGCGTACGGTTGTCTATCGTGGTGAACAACTTCAGGCGAAAGCCACGAGAATGCGGATTTATGATAAATCTCTGGCGGGGATTTATCATAATTTGCATTGCTCGTAGGCTTATCGGGCGGTCATCGAAACGCTTGCTCCCTATAGGTCGCAAGCGCGAGTCACTCTGCTGGCGGATTTTGGCCGCAATGTCCTATAGGCCATTGCTTCAATAGGTATCGCGCTAAGGCGCGCATTTTCTATCGGCTGGCGCCCCCCAAAAGCGCGAACATAGAAAGCTGTTTCTTTAACACATCTTACTCTGCCCACGCGCCACGCAGTTTCAATTTCGGTTGGTAGCTATGTTGGTAAAAACTGGATGGAAGACTACGAAGCACGCTGGCTTTCTT
>UZAT01421366.1_pt1 | contig 11871 bp, 17 predicted proteins | sample 2160861 | NCBI WGS metagenome assembly UZAT01 (sample SAMEA5138306, study PRJEB28736) | viral metagenome | reverse complement strand
GTATAAAAATAATACTACTAATATAGTAAGAGTAAAATATACCTCTGAAATACCAAATAGAGCTGAAGTTAAATGGGCTGTTGGCGGCATGGGTTTGATTAATAATTATAACCCTGACTTAGAAGGCTTTAAACAATTCGTGATTAATGGAACAACTTATAACCATTCAGATGTTCTGCGTAGAACGCAACATACTGTATTGGGAATTAAAGATAATTACTGTTATTTAATTTATTGTAAAGCAATGACAGGATTGGAAGTAAATAATTTTTGTAAAAATAATTTAAAATTAGATATGGCTGTAATGTTAGATGGTGGACATATTCCTGCTATGAATGGAAATGGAGCCTTCGCAAAAATCAATTTAACTCAAAAACAAGGATATGCTCTGCAAGCTATATAACACACACGTAGGAAGTGATAACGTATGAAATGGTTTGGGAACGATAAGAATGGTTTATCTGAAAAGGACTTTGAGAAATTAATATTAGGGGTACTTTTAATAATCGTAGTGCTTGCTATTGTAATTAAGTATATTCTAAATGATTTAGCAAATATGGATATGGTTTATCTAGCAACTATGTTAGGTTCTTTATTTGTTGTAAGAAAAGCAGCTTCTTATTTTAAACCTGATAGATATAATGCTATAACAAATAACGAAGAACACAATAACTATACTGATTACAATAACAATAATAATGATATTGATAATCTTAATATTTAATGAAAGGGGTAAAATGTAATGAATATAGTAACACAATTAATACCAGTAGGAACAAAAAGACGTAGTGGGTATAAACTGCTTGGAGTAAAATTCTTTGTAGACCATGATACTGGAAATCCAAATTCAACAGCAAAGGATAATGTTCACTATTATATCAATAGTATGAATGAAATGTCTGCATCTGCGCATGCTTTCATAGATGATGTAGAAGTTAGAATTTGCGTTCCATGCTTAGAAAATCCTGAAAAGGCTTGGCATGTTAGATATGATATGCCTTTGGATAATCAAAGATTTGGAGATGACTCTAATGATATCGCTATTGGAATGGAGTTATGCTACTTTCCAAAAGATAAAGAAAGAAGTTTAAAAGCATATAATAACTATGTAGAGTTTGCGGCATACCTTGCAAAATTCCATAACGCAGATCCTTCTAAAAGAATTGGTCACTATGAGCTTGACCCATCAAGAAGAAGTGATCCAAACAATGCTTTACAATATATTGGTAAAAATTATGGAATTATGGTACAAGATATTATAGCAAAATACAAAGAGCTTTATGTTAAGGAGGGGAAACCAATGGAACAAAAAACATGGCAACAAACAATAGGCGAAAAGGCCCTTGAATCATTAGGTGCAAAGGGTTTGGTAAACGATGTGCCGATTTGGAAAATGAAAGATTTGACAAACGAAGAAGTACCTTTATGGTTATTTTTTGAAATGATAAATAGAATTAGTAAATAGGAGGAAATGCAATGGATACAGAACTATTCTTACAGATAGTATTAGCAGTTATTTCAATCATAGGGGCTGTAATTACAGGACTATTGATTCCTTACATTAAAGTAAAGATAACCGCAGAAAAAATGGCTGAGATACAACGTTGGGTTGTTGTTGCTGTAAAAGCTGCAGAACAGTTATTCCCTGGTGCAAAATTAGGTTCTGAAAAGAAGCAAACAGTAATAGATTTTTTAGCTAACAAGGGAGTTAATTTAAGCATGGAAGAATTAGAAATGCTGATAGAAGCTGCGGTAAAAGAGTTAAACTTAGAACAATCATTATTATTATAAGAAAAAAGGAGTGCTTAATGCACTCCTTATTTTTTTTCATTTTCTTTTTTCTCTTGTGGTTTTGGATAACATCGTGGACAAACCATAACACCCTCCGGAACAATCGCCCCGCAAACCACACATCTATCTTCACTCATTTTATGCTCCCTTATTCAAAATTTATTACTTCATTTGCTTTCTCTTGTCTTAACTCATGAAGTCCTAAACATATGGCATCACATGTATCTTGAATAACTTTCTTTCCAAACATATCCATTACTAACTGTTGAGCATTTCTTTTTTGTTCTGATCTTGTTCTACCTGTAATTTTACAAGTCGATTTCCATTCAGATGCATAATATATTGAAAAGTCAACTTTATTCCTTAACAATGTATTAATTAAAACTCCTTGTAAATGAGCAAGTGCTTTATATGTTTCCACATTCTGTTGCATTTGAATATCTTCTAAAACTATTTTAATATTCGTATCCGGTCTTAGCTTTAATTCTGCAATCTTGTTTTCAAGCCAGTGCCGCATACCTTCAATTCTTTCTCCCAATGTCCCATTCACTATTCGATATACTCCATAATCAATTAACTTCCCATTTTCAAATAGTGCGAAACCAGTATCATGTGAGGCTTGGTCTAAAGCAAGAATTATCTTATTTTGATTTATATTTTCCAATTTTTATTTTGAATAATCGCAGCTATACATGAATTTGACACACCATACTCTTGTGCTAATTTAGAATAAGAACCATAATTATTTTTATATTTTTCTCTTATTTCTGTTACTAATGTCCAATTTAAAATAGCTTGATTATTATTTTCTCCCCTTCCTTTATTTTGTCTTATAGAAGAGTTTTGCCCTCTTTCTAACCATTCTAAATTAGAATAATGATTATTTAATATATCACCATCTATATGATTAATAGTTGGATCTTTCATTTCTATTGAAGGAGGACCAATGAAAGAATAAGCTACTAATGTAGCTATTCTCACATACGTTTTATCTTTTCTTGCTCCATTGGATAATACAATTTTTAAATATCCATCTTTATCTTTGGATGGTTTTAAAAAATCTTTTAAATAATTAGAAAAAATATTACCATACTCATCTATTTTATATAGATTAGATTTTACATCTTTATAGATTAAATCTATCATTTTGTTGTTGATCCGAAACCTGATGTTCTTTCTTGTTCAGCAACATCGTCATCAGTCAAGTAATATTTTTGAATAACTCCTTGACCTATAATATCACCTTTTTTAAGTTTGATATCGAATGGCGCAAAATTTATAATTTGGAAGTAAATGTGCCCTTCATTATCTATATTATCATGATAATCTGCATCTATAATCCCTGGAGGGTTACCTAACATTAAGTAACTATTTAATGGAATACTTGAGCGGATCGATAAACCTAAATATTCATCATCTTCTAATTTTACCTTAACTCCTGTTGGAACTAATGTTAATTTAGCATCTGCTTCTTTTACTAAACTTTTTACATCAGCAAAATCCATTAAGAATCTTTCTTGTAGCATAGGTAAGAATTCTACAAGTGCTAACATTAATTTTGGATCGTCGGGTTTCATCCCTTTACCATATTGTATTAACATTCCTAACTTACTGTTTTCCACATCTGCAAGAAATTTCTCATCTGTTAATTGAGCTGATACAAGTTTGAAAAGATTTTTTAAATAACTCGGAACTACGATATCTTCAATTATTTCAAAATCATATCCTGCTGCACGTTTTGTCTTTCTTACTGGTAAATTAAAATCTACCTCACTATATTTACTTACTTTTTCAAAACGACTCATATTAATCCATCCTTTCAACGAAATTTTTTCTAATCGTTACAATCCAATATTCTCTTTGGTCACTTTTCTTATACTTATATACTGTTGAAGATTTTGTTATATCAAATTCGTCTTTTGCTTTTGATATTAACTCTTCTGCCTCTTTTTCTGTGTCTACTTCATAAACCTCGTCAATTTGTCTTAATTCTACTGCCATATAATAGTTACCTCCGCATGATTGTTTTTATAATATTCTTCTATCTTTTTAAATACTCCTAATTTTCCAATAAACACTATTTCATTTATGTTAGGAAGTGTTTTTATTTTCTCTAATATTACATCAAATTCTTCTGTCGTTTCTAAATCTAATACAGGCACTAAAAAGCCATCTTTAATTTGAAGCACTACGAACTTTGTACTGAAGAATTGATCTGTTATTACTATTCTCATATGTTCACCACCAATTGGTCACATGGAAACAAAGCAAAATGTTCTTTTCCTATCCAAATTTCTATATAACTATTAGGATTTTCTTCTACTAACTTTACTGGTCCAACTGACTCTACTAGGGAACTGTCTCCAAGGATAAATTTCATAATCTCTTCAGCCGTTCCATGATTTGTTTTTACTGATGCTCTTTTAAATATAGTGTAATAATTTAATTCATTACTCAATAACATTAAATATTGGTTAGGGTTTTGTTTTGCTAAGTAATTCTTTATTTCAATAGTTGCTTGTTCTAACTCTTCTTTGGTTAATGGTGGTAGTTGTGTCGCTATCTGTTTGTCATATTCATATTTAGTCATTTTTATCTCCTTTCTTAACTTTATCTTTATAATATATTATATCATTTTTTTTTCATCATGTCAAATATTTTAACGTTATTTCATAGATATCTTTTAGATTTGTTTCAAACTCATTTTCTTTTTCATTTGTAATAATAATTATAGGTTTTTGAACAATATCATTGAAATCTCTTTCATCTGTTGAATATCTACGGATAATCTCTTTAACATCGGGATTACTTTCTCTATTTAAACATCGAATCATTCTTGTCTTATCAGAAGCACTAATGTAAAATATTATTACATCTAAACGTGGATCATCTAAAATAATTTCTACTCCTTCTGGATTAAAAACTCCTAAACTAATTCCATCTGACAAAGAACTATAAGGTGTTCCATAAAACCAACCATTAAATTCCACAGCTTCAAGTAAATCATTCTTTAATAATTTATCTAAAAATTCTTCTTTAGAGAGATAGTAATAATTCTTGCCGTCAACCTCGCCCTCTCTAATAGGGCGAGTTGTACAGCTTATAATTTTGTGAAATACCTCGGGGTACTTCTCAACTAACTTCCTTGCAAATAAGTCCTTGCCTGCTCCGGACTTACCGCATATTGCGACTATTTTCTTTTTCGGTTCTATCATCTTTCACTCCTTAGTAGTAAGTCTCCATTTGGTAATACTTCATCTATTTTATAAAGAGTGTGTGAACCAGTAGATTGGTAGACTTTCGGAACAAAATTATCATCTCGTCTATAACCTGTTATCATAACTTTATTACCTTTAGTGAACCAAGATTTTTCAGTTATCTTCTTCGTTCCATCCTCTTGTTTCTCTGCTTTTTGTTTATCAAATATTGCAAACATTTCTTTTCTAAATTTTACAGTTGCAACACCTGAAGTAGTTAATATATTTATTGTTGCTTTTGCTTTATTTTTACTAATTACAGTACCAACAATCTTACAAAGTTTAAATATCGGAATTTGTGCTCCACCTTTTTTGAAGAAATAATCAACCTCTGGCTCTTCCGGCAATGTACTGAAATCGGATAAACCATATTTTTGAAGATTAACATTAGCTAACTCATGTTCGTGATAATAGAATGAAATACTATCCATTTCCCATGAACTAATATTACCTTTACAATACTTTTTCCATTCTCCTTCAAATAGTAAATTATTATAATCTTTTAAAACTTTATCATGATTTTGTTTTAACCATGCTCTTGCTTTATCCATTGTAGGTTGATAAATTTGTTTGTCATAAATCTTTTGGTCTATAACATATTCATTATCAACAGTAGCCAACCATTTACTATCAAAGTTATCTTCATAGAATTGTAATATTTGTGGATTGTTTAATATAAATACTAAATCCTTTTTAAAATATTTCTTTAATACTTTTGTATATTGATATACTCTAACTACAAACTCTAAGTCCTCTGGTACTAAATTCGCATTAATTAAACCGTTAAAGTTTTGTAAGTTTAATTTTTTCTTTTCTTCTGCGGTTGTGTGTATATAACTTGCTAAGATTTCTTCTCTTGTTAAATGTTCATATACACTATCAAATGCCCCACCTTTAATTAGATTTAACATTGCTCTTTTATTTACTTTAACTTTAGATGATAAATCTTCGATAGAACTATAAGGTCTTGCCGCAATAATACTATTAATTAAGTCAGAACCAATGTTAGAAATACAACTTAAACCAAATAGTATTTGATTATTCTCTACATCTGGTCTAAATGTCAAACTTGAAATGTTTACATTAGGCTTAGAAATTGTTGTTCCACTTGCTATTGTCTTACCCATAGCTGTTGCCAACTTTGCATAATCTGTACTACGTTTCTTTACCTTAACTTTTATTTCATCATTTTCATCTTCGTTCTCCTCAATATCCCTATCGGAGTTCGAATTTTCTACCGTCTCCGTGGAGTCAAAATCTTCTACTATTTCTTCTACTTCATTGATTCCTGCATTAACAACTAAACATGAAGTATTCCAGTAGATTGAATGAAAATTAGTTGCTAAATATAATACTTGAACTGCAACGAATGAGTATGCAAGAGAGTGTAATTCAGAGAAACTATATCCTAACTGTGGTGCTACACATGTATCCCAAATATATTTACCAACATTCTGACTTTTAGCTTGAGTAAAAACTTTGTCTTTTAATTTTGGAATTTCTGATAATGCTTTTTTAGCAACTATTTTACGTGCCGCATTACTTTCTTTTAATGAGAAACCGCAAATGTCAGGATCCATCAGTGATAACATTAATGACTCTTGATATGGAGGAACTCCAAAGTCTTTTTTATAATACTTTGAAACTGCATCCATTTCCTTTTGTGTCAAGCCATAATTTATCATTTCTTGTCTCCAAAGAGCTGGATTATTTTTAAATCTAACATATTTATCCATTGCGCTTTCTTGACCCTTTTCAGGCATTAAACGCATCATAGCATTAGCTGCAGTCATCTGATGTATATCTGTTGGTTTAATAGTCTTCGCTGCTGTAAATCCAACCGGAGAATCAAATTGGAATACTGACATAACTTCTCCTGTTGCAAGAGCATCCCATATTCTCTTATCTGTTAAATCTAAAACCTCTGGATGAAGATACTTATTATATGCTTCTCTTAAAGATAAACTACTATCTATCTGATTGTCTTCTTGTAGAAACTTTATACATTCTATTATCTTATCTGAAATTTCTGTAACTAAGAAGTCGAACTTAACATCGCCCATTTTTTCTGCGTCATGCAATGAGAACTGTGTTACTAACTCTCCCGAAGGAGTTCTCATAATAGCACTTGTTTCAAATGGAGTTTCATTGTATAAGATAACTCCGGACGCATGGCTAGATCTTTTATTAATCATTCCTTCAATAGACATCATAATATTTAATAAACCATCATACTTATTTACTTCATTAATAAAGTCATGTATTGGTTTTCTATTTTCTATTTCATTCCCATAAATTACATCATTCAATGGCCATAAGAAACCACGATGTTGAGGAATTAAACTTGTAAGATACTGTGCGGTCTCTACGTCTATTCCTTCCGGAAACTCCTCTGAACGATAACCTCTACATGCTGTTAATGCCGCAGATTTTGTCCCCTCTGTTCCGAATGTTGAAACTTGAATAACATTTAACTCACCTTTACGTTCTCTTAACTTCTTAAATACTAAAGGTCTCTTAGATGGTGCAAGGTCAATATCAATATCCTTTATTTGGACTATATCTTCACTATTGTTAGTGGAATGCGCTACGGAATAGTGCTTATCTCTATTCCTATTATGATATATTAATATATCAAACTTAGTCTCTACACGTTATTGAATATTTTCCAACTTTACCATATTTTTGCATTCCGCTAATACTGCAACCATATTTTTCATTTGCATATCTAGCCGCGGCTATCTTACTTTGAAAACTTCCAAGAATCTCTCCAGTTTCTATATTTATTAAATCTACTTCAATAAAATTTCTAACTGGACTCATTTTAATATATGAATCATTTAAATTATTTAAACTTGTACACCACTCTAGATTTTCTACTCTATAATCTGCTTTGTTTTTACTTTTATGATTTACTTCTGGTAAATTCATTGGATTAGGAATAAATGCTTCAGCTACTAATCTATGAATTAATTTATGAGTAGTACAATTTTGTTTACATAATTTAATATTTTCATATCCACTTTTTTGAAACCATGTTTTCATTATTCTTGGTTGTTTATACTTATAACTGATAACTTTACCACTATCAGTTATAGAGTAATCTTCAAAATCTTTAATTGGTTTTTCCATTTTAAACCTCCTTATAATTTATATTAAAAATATTATAACATAAACTATTAGAATTGTCCAGTTTTATGGAAAAGTTGATATTCAATCTTCGCACGGTATTCCCAAGCCTAACCATTTCTGGTCGCAGGGTCTCTTAGTCAGCTGATTCGAGCAACGCCTTATTTTACTGATACCGTTAGCATCTATTACTAGACACACCTCCGAGCGGAGTTCACATTCTTTATACTGCCCAATATTGTTTAGGCAGTTCAACCCTATCTTTATTTAAAAACCTAAACCAAGGTAACTCATATTTAATTGGGTCGACCTGTGTTATACCGAGACAAAAGTCAGATAAGAAACCAACTGAACTACCACGACCTGGACCTACGATTGAACCACATTCCCAAAACAAATCTATATAAGATTGGAATGAGTTAAAGTAAGCAGTTAAGTCATCCTTCAACCCCTCTGATATATGTAATAATACATCAGCTTCTATATCTAATCTTTTTATATACTCATCATTGTATAAATTATTACTGTGTAAACCCTCAATACATTGATTAACCCAATACCTGTCTTGTATCTTGTCTGATTTATCCATTTTATCTAAAGAGGGGTAGTTCTCTAAATGCAAATTATTTTTAGGATATTCTCTAACTGTTTCTGTTGGAATAACTGGACTTCTAAATAGTTGATAGCCTTCAATTTTATTATAAATATCTACTGTATTAGCCAATATATTATCAATAATTTCTTTATTATCATAAGACGCATATAAAAGGTTTGTAGCCTCTTCTGTTGTCATTAAATAACAAAACTCATAGAAGTCATCAATTTCACGTTCACCATCCTGAGCATTTAAATAACTTTTATGAATAAATCTGTCTTCTTTTGTTGCATAATGTGAATCTGTACCAACTACTATTTTTACATTATAAGCATTCGCAATACTTAATACTCTTTTATTATAATTTATTTGGTCTTTACTAAGTCCCGGCGCAACTTCTATATAAAAATCATCATTAAACAATGATTTCATATATAATACAAATTCTTGAATTTCAGTTTTTATCCTAATAATATCTTCTATACTGTTATTTCGTTCTGCGTGAACTAATTCTAAAACTAAATTTTGTATTTTACCGCCTAAGCATGCGGTAGATGCTATCAAACTATTTGGATATTTTGTTACTATAGCCTTTAACTCATCATATAAAGTAGGAACTCTTTCCATTCCCCTATCATAATACATATTATACCAAGCCATTGATGATAATTCACGTAACGCTCTGTGACCAGTATCATTTTTAGCAAGTAAAAGAAAGTGGTAATATTTTTGTTTTTTATCTCTTGTCTTTGTTAAATATATTTCATTACCAAGTCCAATTTTGAAATCTGGATATTTATCTTTTATTTTGTCATTATAATAGGAGAGAAATTCAACATGACCGCATAGTGCTTCATGGTCTGTCAAACACACTCCATTCAATCCATATTCTAGTGCTTTGTCTATGAGATCTTTTGGTTTGTTTATAGAGTCTAATAACCTTAGATTACTATAATGTGTATGATTATGAATACTAAAATAGCTCATTAATCTCTCTCCAATCTTTTTAATTTCTTTATTGTTCGTTTACTGGTTCTACTTCAATTCTTGAAGCAAATTCTTTATTAGCCGCTAAAGACTTAAGAGCAGCTTCCTCTTCTGCAGTTACTACTTTACCTGCATTCATAGTATCAAATATTGTCGCAACTCTTTGAGCATTAATTACATTTTTACCAGCAGCTAGTTCTAAGCTGTTAAGATAAGTAATAATTGTATCTAATTGCTCTTGACTATAAATTACTCTTGCCATTTGTTTTTTTCTCCTTTTATTTTCTTATTTTAAATATTATATCATAAATATTGTGAGTTGTCTATTACGGTCTCACCAATACTAATTTCTCTTTTGCCCTTGTCACTCCAGTGTAGAGCCACTTTCTATGGTCATCTTGAGTTCCTTTAAGAAATTCCTCAAACAAAAGAACATTATTAAAACTTGAACCTTGAGATTTATGACATGAGATTGCATAACCATAATCAAACTCATGAAAGATTACTTTACTTCTTGGGTTTGCTGTTGCAAAAGAAGCATTACCTTTGAATATATTTGAATCTGCGTTTAAACTTGAAAATTCTTTATCATTGTAGTCTGGTGTGAAGTCAAGCACGCACTTTACTGGTAAGACGCCCCTTAAGTTGCCTTCCTCATAATCTGCGGAAACTCTATTAGCTATACCAAGAGTACCATTGATTAATGGAAAATCATCCTCATTAAGTACGTCCCAATAGTTTCTTAAACAAATTAGCTTATCTCCTTGTTGCGGAAGTTGTTGCTTAAAGCCAATAGTATTTCTCATAATATCATTTAAGTCTCTACGAGTAGCATTCTTGCCGCATATAACTTGGTCTGCCCAAGTCATCATACCTGTTGATAATTCATCTCTTTTGATAATTTTTATATATGGGTCATCTTTATCTATGTCTAATGTGTTTCCATTTCTTATATCCATAGATAATCTTATAATACTATTTTCTTTTGCTTGTCTGTGAATTTCGTCTAAAAATACATCGGGATTATCCAAAAGAGTATTTCTATTACCACCAACTGCTGGGAGCTGACCCGGATCTCCCAAGCAAATAAGTGGAATACCAAAAGTTAATAAATCTCTTAGCAACTCTTGAGAAACCATAGACACCTCATCCACGATGATAACATCTATGTCTTCATCAAGTTCCGGTTTTAATCTGAAATAAAATCTTCCAGTATAGCGATTTTTAAAAGCGTTATATATTAACTTATGGATAGTAATAGCTTTCAATCCTTTTTGATTCAGTACCAAAGAAGCCTTACCTGTGAAACAAGCATATACTACTTTTAAATCATTGTTCTCTGTAAAATATTTAATAATAGTACTCTTACCGACCCCAACTTAGGCATAGCCAGAGATGGAAATAATTGGTTCGCCCATTTTAAATTTCCTACTGACTACATTTACTGCATTATTTTGCTGATTAGTTAATATCATTTATAATGCTACCTCCTTTCAATAATGGAATATCTGAGATATCCAATAGATTATAGTGAACTTCCCTATGGCAATTAGCACATAGTAAAATACATTTCTTTGCTTCTTCTAAAGCAATTTTAATGGTAGAACAATCGTCAGAAATAGTCATTTCTTTTTGAGTTGGATCTAAATGATGAAATTCCAAAGCTCCAATACATTTATCGTATCCACATTTTTGACATTTTGCCCCATACAATTTTTTAATTGCTTGAGCATAAAATCCTCTTGTTGCTGTTTGTCCATTGGGCAAACAATCATAACAATATTTTCTTAAATTTGCGGCAGGAGTTTTTGGTAAAAAAAGTTTAGAGCAAAGAACGCAATTTCTTTCTTCCATACTATTTGATAAGCCAAGTTCTTTTTTATTCTTTTTCCTTTCACGAGAAGCGAGATAGGCACATTTATTACTACAATATTTTTTAGTAGTTTTTTCTGCCTCCATCTCCTTCCCACATACTATACAATGTAAAATCATTTAATACTCCTTAATTTACCTTATAATACATTATAACATATTTTTTTTTAGAAGTCCATAAGGTTTTGTTTTATCTCATAATCTTGAACTATAATTTGTGCGGTAGTATTACCATTGTAT
>UZAT01301805.1_pt1 | contig 11884 bp, 8 predicted proteins | sample 2160861 | NCBI WGS metagenome assembly UZAT01 (sample SAMEA5138306, study PRJEB28736) | viral metagenome | reverse complement strand
TAATAACAGATGGGATAATTAATCAAGGAATGAATCCCTTAGGTATTGTAGAGAATCTTCAAATCCCTATTTTTACTGTTGCAATGGGCGATACTACAATTAATAAAGATCTTTCAATAGGTAGTGTTAGGAATAATAGATTTGCGTACTTGAATAATAAGTTCCCAATTGAGATAACAGCATTAGCCAAAAAAGCAAAGGGAAGTAAGTCTATTATTAGGATTACTAAGGACGGAAGAACTTTGTTTGAAGAAAGGTTTGATGTTGATAATGATAATTTTTATAAGAACTTTGAGACTAGTTTTCTGGCAGATAAGGTAGGATTACAAAGATATAAAATCAGCTTAGAGACAACTGAAAATGGGAAAACCGTTATTAGTGATACCAAAGACATTTTTATTGAAGTCCTTGATGGAAGGCAGAAAGTTTTGCTTGTGGGAAACTCTCCTCATCCTGATTTGTCTGCAATAAAACAATCGATAGAAGAAAACGAAAACTACGAGGTTAAGTCCTTTCTTTTTAATGAATTGCCAGCTTCATTTTCGGAATATAATATTGCTGTTTTGCATCAGATTCCATCCTCAAACCCACAACATCTTAAAGCAATTCAAAAACTAAAAGACGAGAATATCCCAATCCTATTTATTATTGGCTCACAAACCAATATGCCTTATCTTAATTCACTTTCCATAGGGCTCAACATTACAGGGAATAAAACCACACAGAACTCGGCAACATCTATTTTTAACAATAACTTCACCTTATTTAGTGTTTCAAAAGAAACAGAGAACCTTCTTAATAGGTTTCCACCACTTCAACCTCCGTTTGGAAGATATCAAGTATCTCCTCTAACACAAAGCTTAGCTTTCCAAAACATTGGTATTGTTCAAACAGATTATCCTTTAATTGCATTTACTAATGATAATTCTACAAGATATGGAATTATAGTAGGAGAGGGGATTTGGCGATGGAGATTGCAGAACTATCTTATCAACCAAACTCACGACCAAGTAAATGAAATTATTCATAAGTCTGTTCAATATCTTGCTACTAAAATAGACAAAAGTAGGTTTAGGGTTATTTGCGATAAGGTCTTTGCAGAGAACCAACCTATTGTTTTGGATGCAGAGCTATATAATGAAAGCTATGAGTTAGTAAATGAGCCTGAGGTTAAGATTACGATAACGAATCAGGATAAGAAGAAATATCCTTATGTCTTTTCTCGGACTTCCAATTCATATCTTTTAAATCTAGGAGCATTTCCAGCAGGAGAGTACAATTATATTACAACAACAAATTATGGTGGTAAAGCCCTACAAGTGCAAGGGGTTTTTTATGTTTCTTCCCAAAACCTAGAACAAATTGATCTTGTGGCTAACCATAATCTTCTTTTTAATATCTCCGAGAGAACATCAGCAGAAATGATTTATCCAAATGATATAGAAAGGCTTAAAGACCTAATTGAAAAAAGAGACGACATTAAACCAATTGTAAACCAAACTATAACCAATAAAAGGTTAATTGATATGTGGTGGGATTTGTTTTTAATAATATCTTTATTTGCAGCAGAATGGTTCTTGAGGAAGTTCTGGGGCAAGGTATAATTTTAATATTATAAATAAGGCTTAGTAGATAATATAATAAAATAAGACGAAATGGATATAAAGGAATTTAATGTTAAGACAAAGGATAATGAAAAGAGAAATCACCCTTGGGAAATGGCTAGGTTAGAGGTAGTAAAAGATTTATTGAATCCTTATATTAAAGATAAAAAGGGTAAGATGAATGTTTTAGATATTGGTTGTGGTGATGTTTATTTTATCAGTGAGTTCTGCAAAGCCTACCCAAACTTTCAGCCTTATGCTGTCGATATTGCTTTTACTGATGAAATAATAGATGGCTTAAAACAAGAATATAAGTCTTGTCCTATTCACTATTATAAGGATGTAAATGATGTTTCTTTGGGAAATGATAAGGCTAATCTAATCTTTCTATTAGATGTTATTGAACATATTGAAAATGATATTGATTTTCTAAAACAAGTTCTTAGTTTACCATATATTGATAATGACACCTTATTCCTAATTACTGTTCCTGCCTTTAATGGTTTGTTTTGCAATCACGATACATGGCTAGGACATTATAGAAGGTATACCAAAAGCATGTTACATGAACATATAGCACAAGCTGGACTAAGGGAAGTCAAAGCTGGTTATTTCTTTTTCTCATTACTTCTTCCACGTATTATTCAAAAAACAATAGAGAAACCAACCAACAAAGAATCTGTAGAAGGAATTGGGAATTGGGATAAAGGGAAAAGTATGACTAATCTGTATAAGTCAATTCTACTTATAGATTACTATACAACAAAGGGTCTTTCGAAAATAGGGATAAAACTACCTGGTCTTTCTACTTATATAATTTGTAAAAAGAATTAAGATAGCATAGTTTTTACTTTCTTAAGGGATTCAATGAAGTAGTCAATCTCTTCTTTTGTGTTGTAAATTCCAAAAGAAACTCTTGCTGTGCCTACAATGCCGTAGTGTTGCATTACTGTTTGAGCACAGTGATGACCTGTTCTAATTGCAATTCCTAATTGGTCGAGTAGAGTCCCAACATCGAAAGGATGAACATCTTTTAGATTAAAGGATATACCGCCAGCCTTATGTTTGGATGTTCCATATATTTTCAAATCTTCTATTTCCAATAATCTCTTGGTGGTATATTCCATAAGGAATTCTTCATGCTTTTCAATAAAGTCAAAGCCTATTTCGTTCATGTAGTCAATTGCAGCTTTAAGTCCAAGCACATCAGAAACAGAAGGAGTTCCTGCTTCAAACTTATAAGGTAAATCGTTAAATGTTGTACCCTCAAACGATACTTCTTTAATCATTTCTCCTCCCCCATGATAAGGTGGCATAATATCAAGATACTCTCTTTTGCCATAAAGTACCCCAATACCCATTGGAGCATACATCTTATGACCAGAGAAAACATAGAAATCACAATCTAAATCTTGAACATCTATTTTGAAGTGAGGCACACCTTGAGCTCCATCAATCAAAACAGGCACACCTTGTTTATGTGCAAGTTCTATTATTTCCTTAACAGGATTAATTGTTCCCAATGCATTTGAAACATGAGATACACTAACCAGTTTTGTTTTGCTATTTAATAAGGTTTTAAAGACTTCAAGGTCTAATTCTCCATTGTCTTTAAAAGGCAGTACTTTGATTTTGAATTTATGCTTTTCTTTAGCTAGTTGCCAAGGAACAATATTTGAATGGTGTTCAAGTTCTGAAATAATAATCTCATCACCTTGGTTTAGGAATTTCTCGCAAAAAGAAGATGCAACTAAATTAATGCTTTCAGTTGTGCCTCTTGTAAATATGATTTCTTCCTGTTCTTTTGCAGAAATGAATTCTTGAACAGTCTTTCTTGCTAATTCAAACTCATTAGTTGCTTTTTGACTAAGGGTATGAACACCACGATGAACATTTGAATTAAGATGAAGATAATAATTCATCATTGCATCTATTACTTGGATAGGCTTTTGAGTTGTCGCAGCGTTATCTAAGTAAACTAGTGGCTTATTATTTACCTTTTCATTAAGAATTGGAAAGTCTTTCCTTATTTCTTCTAGTGACATGATATTGGTTTTATTGTAGTTTCCACATTATATACATAACAAGGAAAAATATAAAGAGTAGGATTAAAAAAATATAAAACAAAATGCTTCCTCTTTTCGAAAGGCTCACTAAGTCTTTAACTTTAGGTTTGCCCTCTTTTTCTTCTTTTTCTTCATTTAGATATTTCTTCGCTAATGCTGTATATCCAAAAAAAAGAACCGCAACAAGTATTAAAATACCTATTACTAATATTGCATTGCTCATTATCGTACTGTTTTTATTTAACTAAAACTAAATTTGGCACTTCAATCATGTTCTTAACATAATGGAATGTTATTCCTTCTAAGTATTTTTCTGATATATCCTCTATATCCTTTTTGTTTTGTTCTGATATAACAATGTCGGTAATATTGGAACGTTTAGCAGCAAGTATCTTTTCTTTAATTCCTCCAACTGGTAAAACTTTTCCTCTAAGAGTTATTTCACCTGTCATAGCAAAATTAGATTTTACTTTCTTATTAGAGAAGATACTTACCATTGCAGAGAACATTGTTACGCCTGCTGATGGACCATCCTTAGGAGTTGCTCCCTCTGGAACGTGAATATGAAGATTAACGTCTTCAAATATCTTAGAATCTATATTTAGTTCTTGTGAGTGAGCTTTCAAATATTCGTAAGCCAATGTAGCAGACTCTTTCATTACCTCACCAAGATTGCCCGTCATAGTTAGGATTCCTTTTCCTTTACTAATACTTGCTTCAATAAATAATATTTCTCCTCCGACCTGAGTCCAAGCAAGTCCTGTTACAACGCCAACAGTATCTTCTTCAAGATGCATATCATGTTCTGATGTAGGAAGTCCCAGTATCTTATGTAGCTGGTCTATCTTTATTGTTTTTGAATATTCTTCTTCTTTAGCTAATTGAACTGCACGGTAGCGAACTAATTTTGCTATATTCTTTTCTAAATGTCTAACTCCAGACTCACGTGTATATTCATTAATTACTTTTAAGAGAACACTATCTGGAATGTTTATATGCAATTTCTTCATCCCATGCTCTTTGAGTTGCTTAGGAATTAAATGTTTTTTAGCAATTTGTAGTTTCTCTTCAACTATATATCCTGGAATATTAATTATTTCCATTCTATCTATAAGAGCTGGTTGAATAGAATTTAATGAGTTTGCTGTTGCCACAAACATAACCCTTGAAAGGTCGTATTCCAAATCAAGGTAATTGTCGTAAAAAGCAGTATTTTGTTCTGGGTCTAAAACCTCTAACATGGCAGCAGAAGGGTCCCCATTAACAGTCATTCCTGAAACCTTGTCAATCTCATCAAGCACGAAAACAGGGTTTGAAGATTTAGCCTTATTAATTGATTTTAGTATTCTTCCTGGCATAGCACCAATATAGGTCTTTCTATGACCTCTTATCTCACTCTCATCATTTAAACCACCCAATGCCATACGAATATAGTTCCTTCCAATAGCTTTTGCAACTGATTTTCCTAATGATGTTTTACCAACACCAGGAGGTCCAACCAAACAAAGTATTGGCGATTTCATATCCCCTTTAAGTTTAATTACAGCAAGGTATTCAATGATTCTTTCCTTAACTTTTTCTAATCCATAATGGTCAGAGTCCAATATCTTCATTGCCTTATTTAAATCAAAGTTGTCAACCGTGTATTCATGCCAAGGAAGTTCAACCATAAAGTTCAAATAGTTCAAATGAATAGAGTAGTCAGGTGCACTACTATGCATCCTTTCTAGTTTAGTAAGTTCTTTGAAAAAAGCAGTTTCTATTTCTTTGCTCCAATGCTTTAGCCTTGCTTTTTCTGTTAGTTCATTAACAGCTTGCTCGGTAGGGTTGGAGCCAAGTTCTTCTTGAATTGTTTTTAATTGTTGATTTAAGAAATAATCTCTTTGTTGCTTGTCAAGATCTGTAGATACTTTCTTTTGTATCTGCAACTTAACTTCTTGCATTTGGACATTCTTACTCAATATTGAAAGTACCTTTGTTGCTCTTCTTGTGAAATCGTTAATTTCCAATAGTTTTTGTTTCTCCTCAAGAGATACATCAATATGAGCAGAAATATAATTCAATAAGAAATAAGGATTATCTATATTTTGAATAGCAAAAGTAAGGTCTGTTGGTAGGTTAGGAGTTAGTTTAATTAGTTTCAAATACACATCCTTCATTGCAGCAACAAGTGCATTAGCATTCTTAGGAATGTTCTTTGCCTCATCGTGATATAGGCTTGCATTTCCAGTCCAAAAAGGTTCGGTATTTGTAAGTCCATCTAAACGAAACCTATCTATTCCTTGAATTATAACCATAGTTGTTCCGTCAGGCATATTTAATGTCCTAACTATTCGAGCAACAGTTCCTATTTTATGTAAATCATCATAATTTGGATCGTCCACATCATTCTTTTGAGCAACAACACCAACTATTAACTTTTTCTTATATGCTTCTTTAATTAGTTGTATTGATTTATCCCTTCCTGCTGTAATAGGCATCACAACACTAGGGAAAAATACATTGCCTCTTAATGGTAATATAAGTAGTTCTGAAGGTAGTTCTTTGATTCCAAAATCTTGTGTGTCATCGTCAGTTAATAATGGGATGAATTCAGGCTCCCCTGCAATCAATTTAGAGAATTCAATCATTGTTTCGTCGTACATCATTTATCTAAGCTTCTTGTTTTTTAAAGTTTGATTAAATATGTGGTGTAGTATTTTTTTATCATCTTCAGTCATTACCATGTTTCTTCTTGCCATCATTTTTTCACTAACTTCAAGTGCTTTGTCAAGTTCATATAGTTTTAGTCCTACATTTGTACCTCCCCAAGCAAAAGAAGGGATGAAGTTGCGTTGGTAACCTGCTCCGTATATGTTAGAGCTTATTCCAACTACGGTTCCTGTATTAAACATTACATTAATCCCACACTTAGAATGGTCTCCAAATATTGTACCAAAGAAAGTTTGTCCTGAATTAATAAATGTATGTTTCTCTATGTCCCATATCCTTACGTCTTCATAGGTGTTTTTGAGGTTAGAAGCATTTGTGTCAGCTCCAATATTACACCATTCTCCTATGACAGAATTTCCGATAAATCCATCATGAGCTTTATTTGAGTAGCCAAATATGACAACATGGTCTAATTCGCCACCAACTTTTGAATAAGGTCCAAGCGTAGTTGGTCCGTATATTTTAGCATTAAGTTTCAAAACAGAGTTCTCACACATAGCAAAAGGACCCCTTACAACACATCCTTCCATAATCTCGGCATCTTTTCCAATATAAATTGGACCTTTGCTAGCATTTAAACAAGAACATTCAACATAAGCACCTTCTTCAACGAATATGTTTTCTTCCCCAATAAGAGTGTTAGTGGAGCTTAGTTTTTGTGAAACACGACCTTTAGTAATTAATTCGAAGTCATCATTAATTGCTCTTTCATTGTGAACGGAGAAATCCCAAAGATGATTAACCTTAATGAAGTCTTGTTCATAATCAACCTTTAAAGTGTCTTCACTTTCAGAAAGGAAGTCTTCTCTTGTTTTGGTCATTGCAATAATATTATCATTGCAAATTAAAACTTGATTGAAAGATAGGTTTTTAATTGCCTCAACGAGTTTTGGAGTAGGACATACCGATCCATTGATTAAAGTCATTGAATCTGCAAATTCAATAGGATATTTAGAAGAAAGATATTCCTCAGTAAGTGTAGAGGTTTTCTCTCCTAAGTATTTTTCCCATTTCTCTCTAATTGTAAGTATCCCAATACGGATATCACAAACAGGTCGGATATAAGTTAAAGGCTTTAATGATTTCCTTGAAACGTCGTCAAATAGTATGTAACTCATGATGAAAATGTGTTTTGATTATATTAAGTATTACAACGCAAATATATGCATTTTGTTTCATATAAACGTATGACATAGTTAAATAAAATACGATTTAAAACAAAAGAGTTCTACCGATGACGATAGAACTCTTTTAAAATACATATAATTAGTATGTTATTTTACTTCTTTGCGGTTTTTGTATTTGTTCATAAACTTATCAACACGACCTGCAGTATCCACAAGCTTAACCTTACCAGTGAAGAAAGGGTGAGATGTGTTAGAGATTTCCATTTTGATTAAAGGGTATTGAACACCATCAATCTCAATTTGATCTTTTGTGTTAGCGCATGATTTTGTTACAAACACTTCGTCGTTAGACATGTCCTTGAAAGCACAAAGACGATAACTCGTTGGATGAATATCTTTTTTCATATTTACTTTTTTTACCGTTTATCCATTGATTTAAACGGGTTTAGTTATTATTTCTATTAAATTTCAGAGAGCAAAGGTATAAATAATTATTTAATCTACAATAGATTTAGCTAATTTATTTTGATTCAGCCTCATTTGAGCTGTCAATCATTTTTAATTTAGCCTCATTTAAAGCAATTTCTTTTCTTGCATTCTCCATTTTCTTCTCAAACTCACTTTTTAAAATATCTGCTTGTTTAGAGTTTGCTAAGAATCCAAGATTGTTTTCCCATAAGTTTACATCTTCCTTAAGCTTTTGAATCTTGTCTTGTAAGAATCTTCTTTCTTTTGAAACCCCTCTATCATCACCACCTGTATTGAAAACTCTTTCTTTGTAGGTGTTAAGTTGGAATTCACGAACATCAATTTCAAGTTTTGCAAAATGAGCATTAATTGCACCTCTAAACTCTTTTTGAAGACGTTCTTTTTCTGACAAAGGCACATATTGTATTTCTGACCACTGACGTTGGAAGTCTTTTATTGCATTAAGGTTCTCTTCCTTATTGTCTCCAAATTGGAATTCTATAACATGTTTAATTAGCTCTTCTTTCTTTGCAAGGTTCTCTGTTTCCTTAGCACGATTCTCTACATAGAAAGCAGATTTATTTTCAAAGAACTTATCGCAAGCACTACGGAAACGACCCCATAATTTATCAGATAATTTCTTAGGAACATAACCAATTTCTTTCCAGTCTTTTTGAAGTCCAAGAAGTTCTTGAGTTGCATTTCGCCAGTCTGTTCTTTCAGAAATAGCCTCAGCCTTAAGACATATCTCAACCTTCTTGTTATAGTTAATATCTTGTTCTTCTTTTAGCTTGTTAAATACTTCTTTTTTACCTGCAAAGAAATTATCTAAACATGATTTGAAACGAGTCCATATAATTTCATTGTCTTTTTGAGGAACAGAACCAATAGTCTTCCAAAGCTTAAGCATATCATTCATCTCATTGGTGGAGTCATTCCATTCTTTTGGAGTCTCATGATTTCTCTTAACAACCTCTTCTACTTTTTCACAAAGAGCAACCTTAGCTAGTAAATTACTTTCAAGCTCAACTTTCATTGTCTCGTAATAATCTTGACGGAGTTTGTTTATTTTATCTGATGCGATTTTGAATCTCTCCCAAATCTCATCGTTTTTATCCATTGGAACACTTCCAATTTCTTTCCATTGTTGGTGAATCTCTTGAAGAGTTTTGAATGATTTATTTATAGATGTCTCTAAAATTAAACCCTCAACTCTTTCACATAATTCAATTTTAGCATCAAGATTACGCTTAAGATCCAAATCTCTTAGCTCGCGATTAATCTTAACTTTATCATAAAACTTTTCAATTAAGAAATGGTAGTTTTGCCATAATCCATTAACCTCTGTTCTTGGAACCTGACCAACAACCTTCCATTTATCTTGAATAAGATTAAACTTATCGTATATATCTTTTAAACTCTCTTCGGAATTAAGTAATTCACGTAAGTCGTCTAAAATAGCATTCTTTTTAGCAACATTCTCAAGCTTAGTTTTTTCCTTTTGCTCTAAATATGCTTGTCTTTTTTCCCTATAAAGCGAGTAGTACTTGTTGAACTCAGTAATAATTGGATCCTCTTCAACTTTAAAATCTTCCTCAAGACCTCCATCAGAAAGGAACTTTTCTTTAGCCACGTTTATAGCCTCAGTTGTTAATGCCTTAAACGAATTGCGAATTAAACTAGCACGCAATTTCATTTGTTGAATGTTTTCAGAATCAACTAGGGGTCTGATTTCTTCCAATAACTGTTCACGAGTCATTTTTGAATAATGAACGGTAAGTTCCTCAACTGATTCATGAGTTTCTTCCTCCGATTCATCATCATTGTCAACTGCAAGAATTTCTTCAGAATAACTATGACGAGAAGCCTCTTCTTTAGTTGGTACTGGAGCTTCGTGCTTAACCTTTTCAGTAGCAATCTCTGCAACTACTTCTTCAATTACTTCTGGGCTTTCCTTTGGAAGCTCCTCTGCAATTACCTCGTTAACCACTTCTGTAGTCATTTCCACAGCCTCTTCTTCTTTAACCACCTCTGGAACTACTTCTGTAGCCTCTATTGGTTCTTCTGTTGTCTGGTCTGTCGTTTCTTCAACAACTACCTTTACTTCTTGTTCTGTAGGATTAACTACATTTTCTTCAACTGAATTAACAGTGTTTTGATCTTGGTTGTCCATATTATTACTTTGTTAGAATGCCTTCTATTCATGTTAGAATAGAATTTGTAATGGTTATAGTAAACATACTTAAAGTTCTATTTATCGAACATTAAGACTGCAAAAATACTAATTTTTTCTTGCAAACAAATTTTTTATAGTATATTTGCAGATATAACTTAAAATAAAAAACAAAGTCATAATATGAAAAGAGTTTTAAGCACAATAATAATTATATTAATTGCTATATCAGCGAATATAACCTACGCTCAAAAAAATATATTAAAAGTTGAAGTTGAGAATTTAAGCCTCAGGATGCCAGATAATTGGCTAATTAGTAAGACCGAAAAGAAGATGCTAGATTTCAAAATCAAATTATATAATGAAGAAAACAACAATCAAGTAAGCATTCATTGTATAAAACAAGCCCTAAATGAAGAATCTGAAATAATAAATGCTTCTTCCGAAAAAAGTTTGAAGCCAGGCTTTGAATATATGATAATTGAGAAAGTTAAAACTCAAAAACTAAATAAACTCAAAGGTAAATTTGTAGAATATACCAATAGTCCATTAAGAGATTATTTTAGAGGAGGTTTTTATGGCATTGTAGACAATGGCTATACATATATTATAGAATACTATTCTGCCGATACCCCAGAAGATAGGCAAGAGGTAAATAAGATACTTAAAAGTCTAATAATTCTTAAACCAGAATCTCGTCCAAACTTCTTTGAGGTAGAAAAGATTTACTTGACAGAAGACGTTTCAATTGAGAAACCTGAAGAACCAATATTGGAACAAAAAGATGAAGAATTAGAAAAAGGCAATCAAGAAGTTCAAGATTCTGATAAGAAATCCAAGAAAACAAAGAAGTCAAAGAAGACAAAGGTATATAAGAAATCAAAACAAACAATTGATAAGCCAACTAAAGAGGGTGGTGAAAACATTATAGCTAAAATTGAAGAGCCAAAGAAAGAAAAGAAATCAATTTGGCAAAAAATAACTTCAATATTCCGCAAAAAGAAATAGTCTGTTTTAGTTAAAACATCAAGTCTTTACATAATAACTCTGCGTATTAAGTATTTGTTTCTTCGTTTCAATTTACTGAAACGCTGTTTTAATTTCTTGAAACGAAGATTCAGTAAATCCTTTCTTTGATTCATTTTACTTATTCCTCAGAGCCTGTATTTTCTTCTATAAACACCTCTGGCTTATGGGTTTTCCTGTGGCTATGTGGTTTGAAGAATATTCTCATTAAGACATTTGCTTTTGGATAACGTCCTATAACGAAAATGGATATTGAACATACTAGAATTGAGAATAAGACAGTTGCATAAACTATACTTTTAATCAATTCTCCTTGTGGAAGTCCCATTTGTTCAGGTATTGAAGCCAAAACAGCTGCCGCAAGTCCCTTTGGTATCATTAATGCTATTATGCTTTTGTCGTATGCATTTGAGGATTTTGGAGAGAAGTATTTAGCTATATATATTCTCAATATAAGTAGTATTATGGTAATTATAAGTCCTGCAGCTAATGCTATAATGTTATTGAAAGGTATTGATATACCAATATATACAAAGAAGAATGTTTTCAGAACAAATACTATCTCGCCAATAAATGCTTTTTCGTTTTCTGTTTGTTTTAGGTTTTTGCCTTTTTGGTGTTTCTCTAAGAATTTGAAGTTAAAGAAATCCATATTAGTAATTGTAATACCAACTGCTAGGGCTGTAATTGCTCCACTAAAGCCAAGTG
>UZAT01353365.1_pt1 | contig 11904 bp, 13 predicted proteins | sample 2160861 | NCBI WGS metagenome assembly UZAT01 (sample SAMEA5138306, study PRJEB28736) | viral metagenome | reverse complement strand
GCCTCGATCCACTTCTTGTGGAGCCGCTGAGCAGAGCTCAGGCCGTTGGTGCCGACCTTGAGCTCTGCCGCGACAAACCTCCCAGCGAGACACATCACCAGATCAGGCTTGCCTTTTCCACCCCAGGCATCGCCGTGATTGTTGATGATGTAGATGTCTCGCTTTTTCACATAGTCAATACAGCGCGACTGAAGATCTCTCTCGTGGATCACAGCTCATCCAGCTCACTCAGATCGACATCATCGCTCGCTTCAGCAAAGCCCACGGAAGGCTCCTTCTCGGTGATGTTCGCGAAGGTTGCATACTTGCCGGTCTTGGGATTCGGCTTGGTGCCCTTCTTGTGTTCGATCTTGCCACGAATGAACTTGCCGATCAGATCCTCATGATCGATGCTGTCGATCTGGAAGTCATTCATCGCCACGCGAGCGAAGAAGCTGAAGGCGTTGACGCCACCCTGATTGATCTCGCCGCTGTTGTCGAGCAGCATGTACCGCTCAGTGTGCTTCTGACCGGCCTTGGTTACGAGCTGGATCTCCATCTTTCCGAACCGCTCATCGTACTCCACACCGGTGATCTTGAAGTCGTGCCAGCCTTCCGGGATCAGAGAAAAGCCCTTGTTTTCACTCAGATTGATAATTGCCATTGTTGTATCCTCCTCTTATTTTTCGTCATCGGAGTCCTTCTGGATCTCCGTCCATGAATGATGTGCTGACATGAGTGTGGCGATCAGTGCCGCACCCAGCATCGCGACAGCGAGTGCAGTCATGTGAGACACCTCCTCACGTTTAGTGATGTTGAAGAGTAAAAAATTTTACTCCTTGTCAGAAGCCTTGAGCGTATAGCTCACGCTCTGCTTGGTGTACTGCTCATAGAGACCAGCCTTCTTGAGAGCAGTGGTGTCCACCGAGGATCGGACAGTCTTGGTCAGCGTGTAGACCTTGCGACCGCTGGCGAGCTCGACCTTCTTGTCATCCTCGCGGAAGTGCTCGGTCATGTACCGCTTGATCTCGTCCAGAATGGCCTTCAGACGCTCGCTCATGGCGTTGATGCCGTACTCCTCCATCAACCTGTCGATCTCGCTCTGAAGGCTCTCAGACTCATCCAGGAGCTTGCTGACGCTATCATCAGTGGCTTCGACATAATTCGTCCGGAGCACCTTGAGGATCTCAGCATCCTTCTTCTCATCGAACTCGGGCGAGATGCCGGTCTCGACATGCTCATGCCACCAGTGCAGAGCCGGGATGATGTAGTTATCCTCGAAGTGAGGATACTCCTCGCTCACGTTGAACTCCACGAGAATCGTGTTGTCAACGCTCGGGACGAAACTCTCAGGATGCTCATAATCGGCATCGCTGAGGAAGGAGCCGGTCATGATCACATGGTCGAAGCCGAGCAGATACGCATAGAGTGCAGCCTGGAGCTTGTAGTACTCCGGAGGCGTATCCTGCCAGTCCTCAGCTCGCTTCGTGGTCTTGATCTCGACCACAAAGTCATCGCCGAGAGCGTCCCACATGCCACCGAGGATCTCGTGCTCGTGGAAGAAGTCACCCCACGTCTTTTTGAAGTAGTCGGCGCCATAGACATCAGTCGGAGACTTGATGTCGAGGAAATAGCGATCGTTCAGATACTGGATGATCTTGGGCTCGATCACCTTACCGGCATTCGTGTAGATGGTCTCCACGAAAGGCTCCTCATAGGTGCGAGTGATCTCACACCAGGTCGCGAAAGGTGTTTTCCAGGTGTTCAGCCCCAGCACCGCCGCGAAGCGAGTCGCTGTGAGCTTCTTGGGCTTCTTCGGTGGATCCACTTGGATCCGGTTGCCATCGATGAACCTCATGCGATGATACCTCCTTGTGTTTACTCGTTGATCTTCTCACCGATCTCGATCAGCAGATCCTCAGCATCCTTCTTCTCGAGACCACCCTTGAGACGCTTCATGCACTCGGCGATATAAGGAGTGTACTTCTCCTCATCCTTATCGCGCAGCTTCTTCAGAGCTCGCTTGACAGCCGTGATCTCACTGTCAGACGCCTCTCCGCTCGTGAGTGCCTCCTTTGCCTCCTCACGGCCTTTCTGAGCCGTCTTAGGTGCGGATGCATTCTTGGTCAGCTTGACCGGTGCAGAGCCCTCAGAGCACATCGTAGCGTCAAACGTGTCAGCCTCCACGATGTCGAGAACCGCCTGGTACAGATAGCGGCGAGCGTAGGTCTCAGCCGCACCGATCGCTTGCATCTCATTCATGCCGTTGACCGCTTGCACCTTGATCTGAGTCTCGAAAGAGATGTACTCATCGACATTGTCGGTGTTGTAGAGCACGAGCACCGCACACTCCTCAGAGAAGGTGATCACATCGCACAGACCCAGCTCCTGGAAGATTGCCGTCTTGACCGGCACGATGTCCGCGAGCTCGAAGTACTCGAACTTCGCGAAGCGATTGATGCCGCTCTTCTTGACCGGCATCGCGAGAAACTTCGCGCGAGCCTCAGTGAGCTTCTGGTAGATGTTCATCTTGCCGAGATTGATGGTTTCCTTGACTGCCATGATTGTGTCCTCCTTTTTCTGTCTTGGTTGCTTTATCTTAGGAGCCTTCTGAGCTCCGAGATAATCTTGCACTCGCTTCTTCGCGAGCTCGATGTACCACGCCCGATCGATCTCATCGATGTGGATCTGATTGTCATTGTCGATCAGGCAGTGATCCGGCAGACTGGCGATCTTGTCTCGCCGTCCGTCCCCCTTGGTCTTGTAGAGAGTGCCCAGTGTGCTCCGATGTGAAGCATACACTCGATTGACCCTCTGCACCGGTTGCATCTCGCCATCCACCTCATGCACGACACCGGTGTATGTGCCGCCAGCCTTGGCGATGATCTGAAAGGCAAGGGGATCCTGGCACGAGTTGATCGTGTCCTCGACCGGTGTGCCGTGAAGGAAATAGTCACCGATCGCCCGGTGGAGGATCTGGATGCTGTTCATCTTGAAGTCACCCTTGTGATACAGCGACACATATCCACCCTTGCTCTTGATGTGACCATCGCCATCTTCCATGATGTAATTGTTCACATCCTTCTGAGCGATCGACAGCACCTCACTGAGCTCCATCGTCAGCCTCGTGCGCTTCTCCCATTTGTGGATCACGTTGCGGATCCGCTCATCGACCTTCGCCGGATAGCGGATGATGATGCCGTCCGTGTTCGACTGGATGAGCTCGAATCCTGGCACCGCCTCGAGCTTCTCGATCAGATCCGTGAGAAAAAGCTGACCGGTGATGCAGATCGCATTTGCCATCCGAGGATCATAGAGATCGTTGTACTGATTCTTCGTGGCTCCATAGTAGGTGTTGAGCACCAGCTTCAGCGAGTTGGCTGTCACCTTGTCTCCGGAGTGCTTCGCAGCCATGCGCTTGACATATACGTCTTTGTATGCATCAGCGTCCGGCGAGTTACGCGAGGCGAATCCATACTGGATGATCATGCTCGGATAGTAGGAGCCCACATCGGCGATCATGATCTTCATCTTCTCAGTGGATCGCTGGAAGTAATTCGGGATCGCTCCGTGGAGACCGCCCCAGCCGTACACATGAGGCACTCCGGCGATGTCGATCGAGAGCTTCTGATCGTAGTCGATCACCTTGAAGAAGTCGAGCACCTCGGTGTACTTCGAGATCCTCAGCTCCGGAGGAGGCTTGTACACGAACTCATCATCGTGGGCTCGTGCTTTGGCGTCCACGAATGCCGCTGTCAGCTTCGCATTTGTCAGCCCCAGCGCAGTGGCCTCATCGATGCCCTTCATGGCTCCGACCGCCGTCTTGCTGTCCAGATACGCCTTGCGAGCCTCATAGAGTCTGAGAGTCGCGTCCACATCGTTGCAACAGTAGCGGATCGTCTCCTGGAGCTCGGCCTCAGTGAGAGGTCGCTCGATGCGGAAGTCCACAGAGCTCTCCACGATGCTGAGTCCCATGTTGGCCTCGATGGCCTTGAGGCTCAGCCCGATCGGAAGATCATCCTTGAGGTCGAAGGATCTGAAGCTCTTGCGCTGACCTCTGATGAATGGGAACTCCCAGCCGTTGCCACCCTGCTCGATGATGAAATCATTGTGAGCCTTGACAGTGGCATTATCGCCACCAGAGAGCATCGTCAGAACGACCCAGTCATCGTAGTGGCGATTGTTGAAGCCACCGAACACATCACCGCTGTGAGCCATGAAGAACTCTCTGAGCTGATAGTTGTTATTGTGGATGACAACGTGATGATCGTCATCGACTCGCCGGAAAACCACGAGCCAGTCGTGAGCGAACACCTCGATGTCGTAGATCCATCGATTCACCGTTTCACCTCCTCATACTTCATATCGAAGTATTCTCGAGCGATCTCCGGATATCTGCTCTCAAAGTCTCGGAGATATCTCATCGCCGCTGACTTCTCACCGATCGTCTCCACATACTCCCGAAACGACTTTTTCTTGAAGAATGATGGCTGATTGCACCATCGAGCGAGAGTGATGTACATGCCTCTCATCGGCGAATCAGCATATCGCTCGAAGCGCATGATGTAAGGAATGCATCCGTACATCATCAGCAGCTTGATCCGCTCAAATGCATCGATGATGTCCTGTCTCCAGAAATCAGCATCCCAGCGATCGTGATGATCGAATGCTACCAACACATAGAACGTGAAACGCTTCTCAGTGTGATGCCTGATCATCTGGAGCTTCTTCTCGATCATTCGATAATCAGCGATATTGTCGAAGGCGAAAGTGATCTCGCCGTCATACTTGGCTTGACACAGCAGCTCACACTTCTCATCAGTCAGGAGCCTCTCATCGAGACCTTGCTTGAATTTGAAAGGTTTGCCGGTTGCGATCAGCTCAGCGAGGATCTCTCGCCAGTGCGGATGACCGAATACGTTATCATCCAGGAGACAGATCCTCGGTCGTGACGGATCATAGAACTCCGAAAGTGGGCTGTGCTGGAAAACACGATCATATTTGCGATTGACACAGAAGTCGCATTTCCTGAAGCATCCTCTCGTGGTGTATCCGATCGAATAATCGAGATACTCCTTGAACTCGGATCTCTTCACGCCAGAGAGCATCTGCTTATTGATGAAGTCATCGTATAGATGATAGTCAGGCATGTGATGCTCTATCTCATAGGGGAGATCCGGTGCCTGGTCGAAGAAGAATCCGGTGCCACCGTACATCACATTGCCTCGATTTAGCACCCACGGCGGTACCGGTGTGTCTGTGAACACCTTCGAGACAAACACTTGATCGTACTCATCGATGTGTCTGTAATCAGTCAGCAAGCGCACATCGTGCCCTTGCTCTTTGTGGTATCCGCTGATCTTCATACAGACGAGATTCGGGAAACGATGTCTCTTCCTACCTATCAGATCAGCGTCTATCACTGCGATCCTCAATGGATCTCACCTCCTTTCCATTAGATCCCGACACTCGCCGCGATCATCGCGATCAACGTGCACAGCGAGAACGCGAAACCGACAACCACGAGAATCGTGAACAAGGCATCCTTGAGCTTCTTGGCTGTGAAAGGCTCACGCACCTCCGGAACATACATCCAGCGATTGTGCTCCTTGTAGCTCCGATGCACATAATCCGAAACTTGACCGACCTGATACATTGTGATTGCCCTCCTCACGAATAGTGATGTTGATGGTTAAAAATTTTTGATGTGCGACAGAATGTGTGCAATCACATCGACTGTCCAGCCGTTGCCGATCGCGCTGTATCGTGCAGTGTCACTCACACCGGCAGTATAGTGATCCGGCAAGGTCTGGAGACGCTCATACTCGAGAGGCGTCAGCTTCCGAGCTCGACCGTGATCCATGACCTTCTTCTGAGTGTTGCCACCTCCGACCGTGGTCAGTGTGTGACACTTGAAATCCGGATTCAAGATCCGCTTGTGCATCTCATGATTTTTGTAGATCATACGAGCACACACTTGCTTGCTCATGTCCACATCTTCGAGAGGATGATCATAGAAATACTTCTCATCGACATCCGTCTCCATGATGTCTCGGAGCACCAGCTTGGACACCTCGTGCGCCGGCGTCACCGGGATATTTGTCCAGTAGTATCGCGGCCGCTGCTGTGCAGAGAAGTCACCGCTGTCGATATAGATCGGCTTACACCCGAGATACGCGCTGATGATGTGCTTGCTCGCCTCGTTCATGCTTGCCACGTTCTCGAAGAGAAACCATCTCGGCTGAGCCTCTCTCAACGCTCGTACAAACTCGAAAAAGAGCTTGCTCTTGCCGTTCAGATGCTCCCTGGTCTGACTCTGCACGATGCTCAGCGACTGACACGGGCTTCCACCGATCAAGAGGTCGATCCCCTCGAAACGTGTGAAATCCTCCTTCGTCACGTCACCGCCTCGAATGATCTGAGGATAGTTTTTCTCACTGATCTTGATCGCATTGGGCTCGATCTCGTATGCGTGATAGGCGTCCACATGGAAGCCAGCTCGCTCGAGCGCGACCATACCACAACTTATCCCATCGAACAAACTGAGAACCTTCATTCACTACACCTCACAAAACGTGATGTTTGAAGCTAAAATTTTTTATCGCCACCCTCGGCGATAGTTGTCCATGTACTCAGAGAAGAGCTTCTCTGAGAAATCGCTGTACCCAGCGAGAGCCTTGTAGATCGCCACCTCGATAGTCCCCTTGGTGATCAAGTGGATGTATGAGCACTTCTGAGTCTGACCGACACGATGGATCCGGTCTCGGCTCTGCTCGAGCGTGGTGCTCTTGATCGTGGGCTCGTAGTAGATGATCGTGTCAGCCGCATACAGGTCGATACCGGCACAGGCCGCATCATATTGACAAACGATCACTTTTATACTTTCATCCGCTTGGAACTGTCTCCAGATGCTCTTATCCTTCGAGCGACCATCGAGCACCACATGCTTGATCTTGCGCTTGCTCAGGAGTGAGCTTATCTGATCAATCGACCTCGTAAACTGAGCGAAGATCACGAGCTTCTTCTCGTTCTCGCCAATGTAGTCATCGAGCACCGCCAGCTTGCCACACTTGAGATCGACTCGACCATCGTCCGTGTTGAGGAATCCGGAACAGATCTGTCGGAGCTTGAGAGCCTTACTCAGAGGATTGTCAGCGAGCATCTCCATCTCCTCGATGGTGCTGTGCTTGTGCATCTCCTTGTACAGCTTAGGCTCCGCGAGATCGATGTCCCAGATCTCATCCGGGAGCTTCTCGGGCAGATCCAGACACTCCTCTTTCTTCACCCGATACGAGCGATCGCCGATGATGTTCTGGAGCTCGTTCACATGTTTGTATGAGCTCGGCTTGTGCCACTGATCGAGGATGCAGTACCGATCCTGGAAGTCGTAGTATGAGCCGAGATCCTCAGACACCACTCGACCACGCCTCACAGCCGGTGCGAGGAATGTGAGTTGACTCCAGATGTTCTCGAGCTGACCGTTGCCGATCGGAGTACCGGTGAGGATGTATCTGTAATCACTCTCGAGTGCCATCATCAGCAGCCGCTTGGCTCTGTTTGATGTGCGATTCTTTATGTAGTGAGCCTCATCGAGGATGATACAGCCCCAGTGCCGTCTCAGCTCATCGCGCCGCCACACGAGATCATAATTGATCACCGTGAGAGCACCGTTGAGGAGCCTCTGATCCTCGGGATCGAACTTCTCCACATCTCGCACCCAGGCACCCATGACGGCCTTGGGAGACACGATCAGACAGTTGCGGATCTCACCCTGCTTGACAAGCTCGAGCACTCGTGATAGTGCCGTGAGCGTTTTGCCGGTACCTTGATCCATGAAGAGCGCGAAGCTCGGATTCGCTCGCATGTGAGCCAGAGCGATCTGCTGGTGCCGATAGAGCTTGATCATCGACCTCCTCCTTTCTTCTGACTGTGACGCTTATCTCAACCTTCTCACGCTCCGCGATGATCTTCGCGAAGGTCTCGAAGAATTTGACCGCATTGAACTGATTGCTCACGCATCATCACCCGCCGTCTTGAAGAGCTCCTCGAAGCTCATGCCGAAATGCTGACACAAGCACCAGCATTCATATGCTGAGAAATCGGTGCCACCGTTCTGGCTCCCCTTCAGCCGTCTGCGCATCGCCGGGACACTCACATCGATCACCTTCGCCAGGTCTTTGATGCCCATGCCTCTGACAGCCGCCGCTCCTCTCAGGTTAGGATATATCGTTCTGAACCACTTCACGCTGTCACCTCCTCACATTCTGCAATGGTTCAACAGCACACTTTGTGAGCCGTTGCACATAGCATACATCACATTTTGTGAGGTGTCAATACCGTAATTCATACTTTCTACACCATTTCTCAAACTTTCTGTAATATTGTACAAAGTTTTTGCTCACAATATGTGCGTTTTGCACTTTACAAAACGTGAGAGACGTGCTATAATGTGAAACGAAAACAACAAAATAGTGAGGTGCTGAAACATGCGTGAAGAATTCTGGACAAAACTGTCCGACAGATTGAAACGATATCGCGAGTCGGCTGAGATTACACAAAAAGATGTGGCTGCGAAGATCGGTGTGTCCGAATCAGCATACCGCTCGTATGAGCTCGGTGATCGGAAGATCCCCGTTGATCTGCTCATGAAGCTGGCAACACTCTATCACACATCTGTCGATGTGCTGATTGGGAACGCGACACCGGTCGATGAGCCATCGATCGTGAGCGGCACATTCACTCAGGATCAAACTGAGAAAATCAAAAAATACGCAGAGCTTGTCAAGAATGGCTTGCTGTGAGAATGAGGTGGAGAGATTGACAACGTTTCAAATGAATAACGCAATCAGTACCGCCTTGAATCCGAAAAAGGTGTTGCGTGTGGCCTATTACATACGAGTATCAACCGCTGAGCAGGTATCGAAGGAGAACTCGCTCCCAGCGCAAAAGGCCGCACTCGATGCATGGACAGAGAAACAAGGCGCAAAGTGTGTCGGCTTGTATGCCGATGAGGGAAAGACAGCCGCGAAGCAGATCCGGAAAAGAAAGGCGATCCACCAGATGCTCCAGGATATTCGTGATGACAAGATCGACCTCGTGATCTTCACAAGGTTTGACCGTTTCACTCGTAACCCCGAGGAGTATTTCAAGATGATGGAGACCTTCAATGCCGCTGGCGTCCAATGGAAGGCCATCAATCAGCCCGAGCTCGATCTCAATACTGACATGGGACAGACGCTGATCCTCTTCTATCTGGGCATGGGCAGACAGGAGATCGCGAACATCAGCGAGCGTATCAAGGCCACTGCCGCTGTGCGTATCCAGAAGGGATCACCGGTCACTGGTGCTCACAATATGCCTATCAGCCACACGATCGGCCTCGATGATCGTGGCAATAAGATTGTGATCCGGGATCCTGAGAAAGAGCCTCTCGTGTGGGCATACATTGATCACTATGAACAGCACCACTCGAAACGTGCCGCCACCTTCCATGTGAACGATCTTTTCGGTGTGGATTATCACTATAATACCTATGACAAGTTTATGAAAAGCACGTTCATGTATGGGCATTATAAAGGGAATGATCGATACTGCGAGGCTTATGTCACGAAAGAACGCTGGGAGAGCTGGCAAGCGATAAACAAGAAAAACATCTGGCATCGGAAAAGCGAAGAGAATGCAGTGTACATTTTCACTCAGCTATGTGTGTGCAGTTGCTGTGGTCGCAGATTGAGTGGCTCAAAGACGTGCCCGAATGGTACAACGTATTACTATTATCGATGCAACAAGAGCATGATGGGCGGTACCTGTGCACAAAAAACAAAAGGCAGTGAGGCGAAGATCGAGAAGTATCTCCTCGAGAGAATTAAGCCCGAGATCGAGCAGTACATCGCCGAGTATGAGGTGAAGATCGCTCAGCCGGTACAGCGTCCGAAAGTGGACAAAGTGAAAAAACTCGAGCAAGAGCTCGAGCGTGTAAACTATCAATTTCAAAAGAATCGAATCAGCATCGAGAAGTATGATGAGCAGTATGAGGATCTCGTGAATAGGATCTCTGAGGCTCGAGCTGAAGAGGAAGCTGCTGAGAAACCACCGGAGCCGAAAGACCTGGAGCCGCTGAAGGAGTTTCTTAAGATGGACATCCTCAAACTATACCCGACCCTCAGCCGCGAGGAGAAGCGGATCCTGTGGAGATCGGTCATCGATAATATAGTGGTATCAAAAGACGGATCAGTGACCGTCAAATTTTTGTGAGCATAGTTTGACTAAATACTATGCTCCGTTCGGAGCGATTCAATTAGTCAAACTATGAGAACACAAGAAAAGACAAGGCTTCGCGCCTTGTCTTTCTCTTTTAGCTCGCTTGCTGTAGTGTCGCGAGTTGCACATCCTTCACGCGACTGGGGAAATACTCACCGTTTCGGATCTGATCGAGCACTTCCTCGGTTAGCTCATCGACTGTCTCTCCTTCTCGAAGATCATACTCCAGACAAATAACTGCTTCAAATGTTACCCTCACCAATGTATCCTCCTATAAATAGTATGTCGCGTGTTCTCTTGTATGTTCTCATAGTGACGATGTATAATGGCCTGTACGCCGCATTTCATCACTTTTCACTTCAATTATAATACCGAACAGTCGTTCTGTCAATCGGCATTTTCACCAACTCCTTCCGACATTTTCATTCGTCATGCTGAGACTATCTCACAAACCTTGTACAAGCAATATGCAGATTCAACACATTAAAGCGAAAACGTGTTAAAGGGGATTACAAAATGGATTGTAAAGCTGTCGGCGAGCGTATCAAAGCCAGGAAACAAGCACTCAAACTCACTGTCGAAGATTTGTATCGTAAATCAGGAGTACCTGAGGACACGATCAACAATATCATCTATGGTCGCACCACGGATCCACGCATCGAGTCCCTCGCAAAGATTGCCACAGCTCTCGACACCACGCTCGACTATATCGTGTTCGGTAAAGCCCAGGATCCTCAGCCTCAGACGAAAGAGGATCAGCCCAGCGAGCACAAGTGCCATTATAACTCCGAGCGATACATCCAGACCTTGAAAGAGGTGCACCAGCGTGAGCTGGAGAATCATTGCAAGGGGAAGGATGAGCTCATCGCAGAGCTTCGTCAACATAATGTGTTCTGGAGAAAACTGAGCACCGGCCTCATCGGCTTCATTGGTGTGATACTCGTATGGCTCGCAGTCAGTAGAGTGATCGGTTGAGAAAGGTGGATTATCATGGGCATTAGAGTCAGAAAAAGTTTCAAGGTCGCTCCAGGTGTTCGTGTGAACGTGGGCAAGAAATCATCGAGCATCTCTGTGGGGAATAAGTATGCCCACACCACGGTCAGCACAAGTGGTGGACGGCGATCCTCTGGACGTATGACGGAAGATGTCGCGAGGATGATTCGAGAACAAGGGAATGTTTCTGAGAAGAAAGCCGCATCTAACTTGAGATTCATGAAAGTGTGCAGCGTGATCATGACGATCCTCGCCATCATTGCCTCGCTCCTCGCGATCGTAGGTTTCGCCACCGCCGGAGCCACTGGTCTCATCTTCGCCATCATGGCGATCATCTTCTTTTTCTTCGCGTGGTTTTTCAATCCCACACAGAAAAACAAATAACCCCACTGAGGACGATGCCGATCAGCTCGTCCTCTTTTTTCAATCACATAAATCACCATCGAAGTGATTTGTCAAGTGATTTGTCTCGAGTCGCTCGAGGAGCTCGGGCAGACCACTCTCTGAGAAATCACAATCAGCTCGAAATAAATCACGAAAAATCACAAACTTGACAAAATGATGATTTTCTGAAAGCCTTGATTTATCAGGCCTCTCTCATGCTATTTCATCTATAAATCACTTAATCACTTAAATGATAATATCTTAAGACGAAAACGGTATATAGAGTAT
>UZAT01202818.1_pt1 | contig 11905 bp, 15 predicted proteins | sample 2160861 | NCBI WGS metagenome assembly UZAT01 (sample SAMEA5138306, study PRJEB28736) | viral metagenome | reverse complement strand
CAAAAACCCGCCTGTCAGGCCAAAAACAGCCCCTCACCCAATTTACAATGAAACTACATTCCATTTTCATTCCATTTACATTCCATTTACATTTTCAAAATGAGAAAATGACGCCGGAAGTGCTGGAATGAGTTTCAACAAAATTTTGTTGACAAATTGTTGAATTTGTGATATGATCTATTATAAGCAGATATCGCACACGCGGTCTGTCGTCATAGAACCGGGCTTTCTTCTCCCGGCAAAACCTCCGTTCTGCCGGGGTGTATCAGTCACACCCCGGCACAACAATAACAGAAAGAAGGTATACTATTATGAAAATGGTAGACGTTGAAAACGTAACCAAACAGGCCGCGGCGCAAATGTCCGGCGTACACTTTACGCTATCGGACGGAACCGTGATCAGTAACACCGATATTGCAGCACTGGAATCCTTTGACGTTGTTGACGTCGGCAGCGCTGTAATCGACGGAAACGGCGACGTGATCAGGGGCACCGCTGAAACATTTTTGCAGGCAGCTATCAGCTTGATTGCAAGAATGGAGATTGAATCCCGTGCATATACCGGTGATATGAGAAATCTGATGGTGCGTGATTCTGAATGGGGCGGATTCCTTGAGCGCATCTATTTTGATCTGGGTGATATCATCGACGATCCGAAATGGAACCTCATGGAGAATTACAAAAACGGTAAAAAGAATTATGCCCATGAAGAAAACGGATTTTACCCGGCAAAGGCAACAGCAAAGATTTTTCAGGAAGGTAAACCGCTGCTGACGCCAATTTCGTTGCCGACGGATCAGCTGAAAGAGGCGTGCCGGAGCTGGGACGATATGCAGGCATTCCTTACCGGTATTCAGACCATGATTCGGAACACAATTGAACTCGGCCTGCAATCCCTGCGGCATATGCTGGCACAGGACGCTGCTGCTGTCTCCATCGGGGCAACAGGAACTGCAATCAATCTGCTGACCAGATATATCGCAGATACAGGCAACACACTTGCCGCTGCTGACGCCCTGACTGACGCAGATTTCCTGACATATGCAATGCAGACGATTTCGGAAACACGGGATAACATGAAAACCTTTAATTCCGTATTTAATGACGGAACAGTTCCCGTATTTACTGATGATGATTATTCGGAACTGATCCTTTTGAATAAGTTTGACAAGGCGTGCCGTTTCCGAGTAAAGGCATCGACGTTTAACAGAGATGATCTTGCAATCGGAAAATATGAAACTACAACAGCATGGCAGGGATTTAACGCCGGAGGCACAGCGCAGGATTTTGACTTTGCAAGCGCGTCGAAAATCATGATTGCAGCTGATGCGAATAATAAGCTGGGGCTTGGTACATCTGCCGTCACCTACAGCGGCGTTGTCGGCCTGCTGTTTGACCGTTATGCGCTGGGTATCTGCCCGTATAAGCGCAAAGTCACGGGCAATTATGTTGCGTATGGCGACTACTTCAACGAGTTCCACCACACACTGATTAACCTGATTCTTGACACAAAATACCCGATTGTGACATTCTACATTGCCGATACCGATTATTAAAATCAATGCCTCTGCATCATGCAGGGGCATTTATAAAAGGGGTGAAAATAATGCCTGATTTTGCAATCAGTTTCGATCACATGAAAGCCAAATCGAAAAACATCATAAGAGAAAATTTGCATTTCACAACACTTCTGGCAGCTGATGAAATGATGTTTACTTATGAAAATCTGCCTGATTCCATAGAGGAAAAATTTTTAGAAGATTATCTGAATATCTCCGGCAGCGCCGGCATCGTGAAAGACGGATCCGGATATCTGGTATGCCCGTACCCGTCACGGGCGGGCGCGCCAGATATAAACCAATACGGCGACGGAATGCAGCTTTTAGGTGCAACCATGAACGGAAAAACGCTCAACGGCACAATCGGAAAAGATGCTGCAATTATTTATAATAACACAGCACGCGGCCGACAATGGGACATTATGACAGATGCAGAGGCGCTGGCCGATATCGACAAATCAGCTTCTATCAATGTAATTTTCTCCCGTTTTGCGCCATTGTTTACCGCTCCCAATGACACGGTGCGAAAAGCAATGAAACAAGTGATTGACAATATAATTGACGGCAACACAGATATAGTTGTATCAGAAAACGTGCTTGACGCTCTGGGCGCCGGTGACAATGGCGTGAATCTGGTTGAAGTCACGCGCCCGGAAAAAATCCAGTATATACAGTATCTGTCGCATTATTATGATGATATCATGCGGCGTCATTTCAGCCGTCGCGGCCTGTCAATCAGGACGGGCACAAAGGCTGCACAACAGTCAGTTGACGAAATAAACGGCATGGATTCCGTTTCATGGTATTTGCCATTGAATAAGCTGAAAGCGCGTCAGGACGGATTCAAGGTATTCAACAAAATTTTCGGTGAAAACGTCATTGTGAAATTTTCTGACGTATGGCAGCAGGAATATGGAGCATATAAGCTGCGTCTCTTGAAACAGGATGCAGCAGCAGAGGCAGCAGCTGAAGATCCGGAAGGGAGTGCTGAAGAATGAGCACAACGGAAAAAGTAAAAAACATCCTGAATAGCATCATTGCAGCAACCGGAACTAATGATCTTGAAATTGTGGTGGGCGGTGTCACATTATATACTCATGACCAAGTGCTGCATATGCTGGAATCATGGTATGACTATATTTTTGTATACCCGGAATTGTCGCCGCCTACAACTATATACAATCCCGTGCTGTATTTTATTGGACGCTGGAAAGACTTTGTTGCGCAGAACGGCGCCGGCCTGAAAAATGAATATGACATTTTTAATACAGCCGGCTATGATCCAATTTCAAATTATGACATGACGGAAGGATCCGCCGACGGTAAAAAGCTGGACAAGAAAAAGGAAACAACCACGCCGACAGGAGAGGCGACAACACAAACAGACCTGGCAAAAACAGGTATAAACAGCGGCACACCGTCCCTGACTGACCGCAACACAACGACGGTATCATATAATCAGGCAAAGACGGAAACAGAAACAACGCACGATAATACACAGTCAATGACATATGACGGCAGCACGAAAACAGGATACCATGAAACAAACGAGCACTATTTATTCCGGCGCGGAAATATCGGCGTCACAACGACACAGCAAATGGCAGAATCTGAAATACAGCTGCGGCAGCATGACCTGTTGTATGAATTCTGCAACCGGTTTATTAAACGATACTGTTTTTATGTGGGGTGATTAAATGTCAATCACGATCAAATTATATAATGTATCGGACGAAAACAACACGATCAATAAAACGCTTGGGACGTCAACAGACTTTTCCGGCACAATCCGGGATCCCGGCAGCATTGACGTTGTGCACCCGGAAATCCTGATAGAATCTAATATCTATGGGTATAACTACGCTTATATCGACGAATTCCACAGGTATTATTATATCACGGAGCTGACACAGGTGCGCAATGGCCTGTGTATGCTGTCGCTGCAATCGGATCCGCTTATGTCGTTCTCCTCTGATATCCTTGCACTGCCGGCAATCGCCGGCAGAGTGTCCGGCGGAAACGGTGAATTGTTTAACAGTTACTTGCATGATGAAAAAATGCGGCTCCTGTCGGCGGATATCTGCGGAACCTGGGTGATTCACAGTTTTGCATACGGAAATCAATACGTTTTAGTGACTGCGGGGTGAGGATATGCCTAAATACAGATGGACACACGGCACAGATACGCGTACAATGCCGATAGGCGCAATAGATACGCATTTAATGGGTATAGCTTGGGCGACACCTTTTAATGTGGTATATGATGGTATTACATATACAATATATAAGGGAAATTTCTCTAGTGGTGTCGCTCCATACCTATCAGCAGGCTATTTTTTTGACGCTACGGAAGATATACACGGCGAAACATGGAATTCAGGCGCCTTGACTATTACAGTTGATGCATACGGTTTCGGTGCTGAATATCAGGCAATGTCATTATCTAATATTGGCGCAATAGGTTCCACGCCTGTATTTATTGGACGGGGTATAGGTTTCCTATCGTCTTATTATCTTGGTGTAATGGCTCTTGCCGGGCAGCTTAACGGTGTGAACGGTATATTTTTTATCATAGGCCAATCTAATTGGTCAGGCGGCGACAGAGATTTTGAATACAATGAATTTGTGTTTATGCCGGAAGATATCTGGGAACTATCAGACATTGTTTTTCCGTATTCTCCGGATGATCAGGAATTCCCAGACGGTACGCCGGAAGGCGGATACGGCAGCGGCACAGCAAACAAGGGCGACGCAACAGCCGGCACGGTTCCGTCTCACCCGATTGTCTCAGGGCGCGGCGTACACTATATGTTGGTTAATGACGCGCAATTATCGGATTTTTCAGATCATATGTGGGGACGAGGCACAGGTGTTTTTGAGACGCTATGGCAAAAATGGGAAAATTACAAATTTAACCCTATGGCCGGAGTGTTGACCTGTCACGCGCTGCCTACAGATTTTTATCCGGCTGTTGCAGGTGCTGCGTCTGCAATTTCCATTGCAGGAACGTCTGTGCCGGTCAGCTGCACAGCTGTGTCTGCCGGCATCGTGCAGCAGACATACACGGAATCCCTTGCTGATATCTTGCAATACGGAAGTTTTCTGGATTTCGATTATTTGAAAATCTATGCACATATACCATTTTGCGGAATCTGCGAAATACCCCCGTCTGCCTGTGTCGGCGGCAGCGTGCAGTTTATTTTCCGCTGCGACGTGCTCACGGGCAATGTCGCCTGCTGGGTGTGCACAGTTGACCGGTTCGGGGCGTCCCATCAAATAAACTGCCTGACTGGTAATTGCGCGTACACCGTACCCATCACGGGAAATGATAATGGTATGTCTACAATTATCGGCGCGTTAAGCAGCAATTTGACTGCAATGGTAGGCTCATTTGAAAAAGGCGCACAGGCGTTTGCAACAGGTGGTTCACCCGGTGCCGGCGGTTTGGGCGCTGAAAGCTCAACAGCAAACGCGCTGCGTATTGCAGCAGCACAGCACCATACACAGGTATCAGGCAATGTTTCCGGCAGCGCTGCAATCCTTGCAAACAATCATTTATTCCTTGATATCACATATGCAAACCCGTCGTACCCGTCAACAATGCTGTCTGTCAGGGGCACACCTTCCGACAGAGGCGGAACCGTCGGAACCTTTGCCGGCACGTTTACGGTATTTTCCGACGTGCACGCTGATGCAATCAGCAGTGCGACTCCGGAAGAAAAGGACATGATCGAACAGGCGCTGAAATCAGGTGTTTTTGTATGATCTACATTGATATGCTGTATCAGCTGATAGGCTGCTGCATATGGCTGATAAGGCGAATCACATAAACAAAGGCCGCTGGATTTACCCAGCGGCCTTTTGTTTTAGTCGATCATTGCAAGGTTAAAGGTGTGCTGCCCGTCTTTCAGACTGACGTTCTGGACTTCAACAGTGTGCGGACGATCCCAGCTGGACGGCTCCCCAAAAAGAGAAATAATGCGTTTCACGCTGTTGTAAATGCCTGTGCTGACTGCCTGATATCCTTTGCCCTTTTCGTCGATCAGGACGATTCTGGGGCAGTTCACAACCTCCCCTGTCTGTTCCGACACAACCGGGATGATCTCTATGTAAATGTGCAGCAGTCGGATCTGTTTGTTGATCATGTCGGCAATCTTTGCGGGGTTTGCACACGCATTATACAGCGTGACTTTTGCCTTATCGTCTACAGCAGTCATGCTGCAATAGGCGCCGTGTCCGGCGGTGAGATCGGCTTGAATGTCCATGTGCGCAAAACGGTCTGTCATTGTCAGCTCAAGCGTGCTGTCATCTGCAACAGCCAGTGCTGTTGTCTCTGTCTGTGCTGCGGTCTGTGTATTTTCCATAATAATCCCTTCTGGTTTGTTTCCGTGACGGTCTGCCATCATCAGGCCGCCGGCAACCACCCCGGCGACGACGGCAGCAGATGCTGCCGTTTCGGCTCAGATATCATCAATGCATTCCGTTAGTATTCGTTTCAGGTCTGATTTCATCTGTTCTTCATATATAGGTTGTATCTGTGTAATAAATCCTTTGATAACACTCTGTATTGCACAGCGGAATTCGTTTTGCAGCTGCCGGTTTTCACCGATGATTGCAACCTCAGCGCCTGTCGTATCGTTTTTTGTCCTGACCTTAATTATGATCATTGTATCACCCTCCATGTTTCATTATGGTAATATTGGCTTTGTTCTAAGATTGCGATATTCCTGTCTCTGCTTTTCTGTCATGTCAATACACCCCCATTATATCATGATTGATAATGTAATTCTTGATTTTAGTTTGCACATTCCGGTCAATACGGTGCAGATTCAAACCATACCCTATAGCAGCATACTCTTTGTGATTCCGCACTTTGTGAACACGTTTGAAACATACATGGATACCCGTCTTTGTCGGATGCGTGCTGATTGCGATATCCGGTTTAATAATCGGATAATACACAGCAAGCAGCGTGATAATGTCGTTGTTTTTCATAATGATACCTCCGTTCCGGCCATACGGCCTATATTCATAGTATCATTATACCATAACATTCAACTTTATTCAATAGATAATCTTGCTATTTTCAGCAATATGATTATAATAGCATAACTTTTTGTTTGGTCTGGACGGATTTTATAAATGCCCGTACAAGCTCCCCTTCCGAATTTGTTGCATAGAAGAATCTGTTTGCATTATATAAGCGCCATATTGATTGTATCCAGGATCCACGGGCACCAAACCCGAAAACCTCTCTGGGATCTGTGATATCACTGTTGACCAGGACAACAGAATCGTCATAAATTTTTGTTGCCGGCGTGACGTATACGCACAGGCCGACGGCATCCCGTACCAGACGCAGTTTTACCAGTTTTCCGGATTGCCGCATAAATAAACGATTGAATAAGATTTCAGGTTCCGAATCCTTTGCCGGCCTGATATGCGGGAAATGTTCTGTCGCCCAGGCGCCTTTTCCTGTGATAGAGGCAAGTTTCGGGTTAGGGAATCCGAAAAAGCGCATATTCACACTTTTCCTGAGTTCAGAGGAATCCGGCTGCATGATCTCAACAAACAGTTTTGTTTTCTCTACAGTTTCAATATATCGGCATTCTCCCTGCTGCATCATTTCAATTTCGTCACGGATACAAAATTCGTCAAACCAAGGGGAATTTTTGTCTATCGTGTTTGACAACATGATAATAAACGGGCACAGGCGTTTTCTGAATATAGTGCTTACGATATCAGAAAAGCGGACATAATCACTGTATCCGTACCCGCCCAGCTTTATAAACTCATCATAGATGATCATATCCCCGCGGGGGCAGCTGTAGCTGCTGCGGAGTTTGTCAACATCGTCAAGCGATATGCAGCGCATAAAATGATCAGGGCATTTTTCCACGATGTTTCCGTCATCGTCCCTCAGACAGTAATACCATCGGCTGCCATAATAATAGACGCTGTTCCATTTGTCATGTGTAATTTTTTGCACATACCCATGATCCATAATCACAGGGAATAAGTCTTTGAGCTGTTTCGGCTTTATCATGTCATCGTCGTTTCTTAAATAGTGCGGTATTGTACCATACATCTCATGCATAAGCATTCCCAGCAGCAGAGACTGTGTTGTTTTGCCTCTGCTGCGGTCTGACAGCGCCATGTTATACCCGCAATTTTCATAGTCAGCTTTCAGGGGATTAAAAAAGTATTTTGGGATCCCCAGCTTTTTATATTCCCGCCTGATTTTCTTCCAGTCGTATTTAATGCCCTTTTCAGGATCATTGTCTATATACTTTACTTCCAAATTGGTTTCCTTCTTTCTTCCATGATATTGTGCAGCAGCTGGATGTATATTTTGTCCATGCGAACGGAAAACGGGATGGGGACAATTGCGACTCCGCATTTTTCGTGCATGATCTCCGTGTTTCCGTATCTGTCGGTGATTTCTGCCTCATAGTCTGCCGGCTCATAGACGGCAGCGTTCTTTTCGGATTCGTCGCACGATAGGCAAAAACTATCTGTAAACTTATCAAACAATTCGTTTATGTCAATGTATCCGATTTTCCCGGTTTTGTTTTTCCTGTCAGCATACAGGGTGTAGCAGTTTTCGGTTGCAAACTGCCTGCATATTGCCTTTTCATAAGTGCCTTTACGCATTCCTGCAACAACGATTTCCGCAATGCCGTCATGATATTTTATGTATCGTTTTGCGCCCAAAGTCTTAAATGTGTATTGCTGCGGGTTCCCAGCATCGTCGGTGCCGCCGATCCAGTCGAAGCAGCCGATATCATAAAATTCAGGTGGCAGCAGTTTGTTTTCTTCAGATTTCCATGTGTTATACTTTGCTATGATTCCCCGGTTTCTGGGTGTATCCAGCATATACACGCTATCTGTATCACAATATAATACGTTGTTGCAGCTGCTGTCAGGATCCAGGGCGGCGACGGTTGACAGAAGTGCATATCTGGCAGCAGCTGTGACATATATGCCCCAGTACGGCAACAATATTGCATTTGCTATCATTTGATTATATGTTTTCGTGCTGGCTGTCTGTTTCCACTCTCCCGTGATTTCATCATATAGCCATTCTGTAAAATTCAGCCTTTGCACCATTACGCCATAATAACTATTGATAGTTGCCTTTGCATTTCGGTATTCCGGGATATCATCAGGGTTAATTCCTTTTGATTTGCAGTCCTTTTTGATTCTGGCCTTTGTCTGGTATGCCTGCCGCAGAGGTTTCAACACATATTCAGGCAGCCGGCCTCTGACGGCGCTGTAGGCCTGCTGGATTTCAATTGATTCCCAGGCGTAAAACATGGTATATATCTTATAGTCTATCTCAGTCAGAGCGACGCGGATCATGTCAGCAGATATTAGCCGGCCATTATCAAAAGAAGCTCCTTCATAGTTCATGATCTTATGTTCTGATTCTATCGTATGCATAGTTGTTTTTTCTATGCTGCGGAATACAGCGACAAACCATATGCAATTAGTTTGCATTCTGCTGTCTGTGATTTTCTCCCCGTCGGTTTCCAGTTCTATCGGGATAAATTCTGATTTCGGATATCCTACAGACGGCGACAACATCACAGCCGGATACGATGAGGTAAAATCTGCGCCTATTATGCCGTCCCATACTATCATAGTCCACCATGCACTGCTGTGCGTATATCCGCCGCGGAACAAAAACCGCATAATAAAATTGTACGTTTCCCGGCATGGATACATTGATTTTATCGCCTCTTTGATATCCGGCAGGTGCCCGGTATCAGCAGCGGCAGATTTGATCATATTTCGCACTATTCCGGTTGACGTCATGGGTATCTGTTTTCCCTTGTCGCTGTATTCCGTAAAAATGTATTCGCCCCATTCCGCAAGGATCCGGACGTCACATACAATATAGTGCATTTCCTTTTCAGGATCCAGCGGTGTCTGGCTGTTTCGGGGTATCGTATAATCTAAATCACCTACAGCTTTCTGCGTTGTTGTGTAGTTCTTTGCAAGGTTTTTCAGGCCGCCCTGCCCGCTGATGGTCAGGCATTCCCGGAATTCAACACGGTCTGTCTGTGCTATCAATGGCTGATGAGATTCCCTTGCAAACACTTTTGTCCAGTGATACCGACGCCCCAGGAAACTAAATTCATGCCCCAAATTTGCAACCCATATTATTATCCGTGCATTGATATGCAGCAGATACTGCTGCAAACGCTGCATAAATAAATCAAATGCAAACCATGTGCGGCCGATCAGTGTATCAGCTCCGAAAGATATCTGCCAGACATACATAAAACCATAGGTGTCTTTCCGTGTCGTTTCAATGTCGAATCCGGCGCCGACGCGGATATATTTTTTATGTTTGTCATAAATGTATTTGCGCCGGGCATTCTGCCGGAAGTTAAGCCGGCAGAATGTCTCTACATCATCATACACCATCTTAATACCCTGCTAGCCGATCCTGCTGTGATATGATTTCCGCGTTTTCGTTTTGTATGGTTTCCTGCGCTATCTGTGCCATTTCCTGCAAAGTCTCTTGTGAGGTCCAGCGACCTTTAGACATTTGTGCTATCTTTTCATGCCCCTTAAATTTGATTCCACGTTCACGTTCAATGCGGTACATTTCAATCAGTGCCCTTCCCAGGGCGCCCTGTGTTGTCTGGTATACATTCAGCTCCGCCTGCACTGCTGCTGCCATATCAGCGCGTGATTTCACTTTTTGGCCTGTTCGGCGCTCATATGCAGCAGCCATTGCCTTTTGTGCTGATTGTACTGTTTGCATTCTTCCCAGCTGCATCACTGCATTTGCAGCGGATCCGGTCTGAATCATACGGATTGCCTTTGCACTTCTGGCCAGCTGTGGCACACCTTCCTTTGTATAGCGTACCATGTCCGTATACTGTGCCGGTGCTGTGCTGTCGGTTTTCCGACTTTTTCCGCCTGTATACAGCAGCGTTTCATATTGCTGTGCAAGTCTGGATTCTCTGCCGAAGATCTTGTATGCCTGCCTTATCTGCCGATTGATACGGTTTAATTCCCGGTCAATAGCTTTCTGCTCAGCTGTCAGTTTCAATGCCATTATTTACACCCCCATTTCATACCACCAATAAACGACTACTTTATTATTTTCTTCCGCGTATTTCCGCATTTCGTCAATACTCTCAAATGTCAGGTTCTCAACCATGCCGACAGACTTCCGCTTTAATTCTGATTTGCGTTTGTATACAGACAGCAGCTGTGCCTTAATCCGGCCTGTTTTTTGCAGCATCCTGATTTCCCCCTTCATAATAGTCAATGATCCGGCGGCGTGCTGTTTTCAACACATGGCAGATATTACTGATGGTTACATCGTACTTGATGCTGATTTCAGATAGGGTTTTCCCTTCCCGGAAATACTCTTTATAGTATAGCAGCTGTTTCGGTGACAAGATGCATTCCAGCGGGAGCTGATCGAATCGCACTTGACTGATGATATCATTATTCATTCTGTTCACTCCCTTCATTATATGGTATGGCCTCACAGATGACTTCATCAGGGGCGGGTGCCAGACAGAAGTCTATATTATTCCTCACAATGTTTTCCGCCTCTGCTGCCTTTTCGGCCTCTAGGATCATGTCAACTTCAAGGTGCACAACATACTTTGGCATTATGTAACCTCCTTTGGATTTGTCTTTGGCTCCCACTTTTCACATATTTCATCCACGTCACGCCATTCTTTGCCAAATTCACATTCTCTTAGTTTTCTTTTTCCGTCATTCACCCAGTGACGGCATCGGCCGCAGCTCTGTCTGCACTCCGGTGTGTCTCTACCTCTTTTTGCCTGCTCCGTAAAATAGTAGTCTGTATACATCCATTCGTAAAATGATTCAATGCACTCAATGCAAAGATCCAGATCAACACCGGCTCTGTATGATGGATCAATCACCGGTATATGCGGCAGCAATTCGTTTATCGTGTAATACTGGCCGCAACGATCACACTTTTTAGCATTCATGTTTTCACCCCCTTCCGATACAGTTTTATTATAACACACTGTTCAACTTTATTCAAGTATGTTTTCAACAACTTTTTCCACAAATTTTGTTGAAACTCATTCCAGCACTTCCGGCGTCATTTTCTCATTTTGAAAATGTAAATGGAATGTAAATGGAATGAAAATGGAATGTAGTTTCATTGTAAATTGGGTGAGGGGCTGTTTTTGGCCTGACAGGCGGGTTTTTGAGGGTTTTGTAAATTGGTTGTAGTTTGGTTGTAGTTTGGTTGTAATCGGAATGTAAATGGGTCTGGGATGCTTTGTGCAAGGTGACGAAATTGTTGAAAAAATTTTGTGCAATGTGCTGCGGTTTTGGCT
>UZAT01303847.1_pt1 | contig 11925 bp, 11 predicted proteins | sample 2160861 | NCBI WGS metagenome assembly UZAT01 (sample SAMEA5138306, study PRJEB28736) | viral metagenome | reverse complement strand
ACCTACAGTCATAGATAATATAGAAGCTATTAGTACAGCCAATTTTGATGTATCTCCATCCAATTTGTTTTCAAAAGCCAAACTAGATATAAAAATAGACATGGTGAAACCAATACCTGCTAAGAATCCCACACCCAAGAACTTGGTCAAGGTGAGTCTTTTGGGTAGATTGATAATTTTTGTTTTGACCAATATAAAAGCAGCAGTGATAATTCCGAGTGGTTTGCCAAGAAACAAGCCTGATATGATACCAATAGAGATAGGTGATGCGAGATTAGCAAAAGATGATCCCGAAATGTATAGACTTGTATTGGCCAGAGCGAAAATGGGTATAATTATAAAATTAACGGGAAAATTTAGCACTGATTCATATTTTGTAATTCTATCTATTGGTAATAACAGGGCCATAATGATACCTCCAAATGTTGCGTGAATGCCCGAGTTATACATGCAGTACCACATGATGAGGCCAATAATGACAAAGAGTATATTGCGTGCTCTTCTGGGGCGTAACGTTTTTAGCACAAGTAGAGTTGCACCTATACACAAGACAACTCCTCCCAAGAAAATTAACTTGGGAGTTCCGCCATAAAAGAATGCAATGATGAGGATGGCACACAAATCGTCGATGATGGCCAATGCCGTTAAGAATATCTTCAATGAAAAGGGCACAGCCTTGCCCACCATTGCCAAAACTCCTAGCGAAAAAGCAATATCAGTTGCAGTTGGGATGGCCCATCCATGCTCAAATCCTGTGCCACGGGTAACATATAGAAAAATAAACGCGGGAAATGCGACTCCAAATAGGGCTGATATGGCTGGAAACATTGCTTTTTTGAATGAAGATAGTTCTCCCACAACGGCTTCTCTTTTTATCTCAATTCCTACATGAAAAAAGAAGATTGCCATTAGCGCATCGTTCACAAAGTGAAGAAGGTTGGGTGGTAAATTCAATTGGCGGAAAAAAGAAATGTCTTTCAACCAGAAATCGTGATAGGCCACGCCCACCGACCCTAAGTTGGTGACAATAAGCGACAGACCTGTGCATATGAGAAGTGTAATTCCTACGGAACGCGAGTCCACGAAGAACTTATAATACGGAAAGCTTCTGAGCCTCCGAGCTATAATTTTGTGCATAACCTAAAAAACTAAATTGGGTGTTTGTTTAAAATGAAAATTGTATGTGTTTCAAAATCCAAGGATTGCGAAGGTAGTCATTTCTTTACCATTTAAGAAATATCTTTGCAACTCGTTCTTGTAGAGAGTTTAACAATAAGGCTAATGTAAAGGGAGTGGAAAGGAGATTTGTAGGTTAGGATTATGTGGTATTATTTTACAATTCTGCCTTTGTGTACGTATATCAAGGTAGGATACTCATTGCTATATTAAAACACAAAGGCAGAATATAAAGTAGATGCTAAGTGTTTAGCAATCTATGTCGATTTATTTCTCCATAAGAAACCTGAAATCATCTTTTTCTGACAACTCCTCGGTCTCTTTCTCGAAATGGAATATGCGTGCATTGCGTGATCCAATCATCGAAATATCATTGTTTTCTAGTAGCAGCATGCACCCTTCGCGCAATCCCACCACATATACTTCTTTATTGGCCTCAATGAACTCCTTTATACGTGTTTCGCGTGTTTCGCCACCATGGGTGTTATTGTTATCGTCTAGGTAGTGAGGGTTTATTTGGAAAGGAACCAAGTTTAAAGTATTGAAACTGGCAGGTTCCACAATGGGCATATCGTTAGTAGTCTTCAGCGTGGGGCAAGCAATGTTTGAGCCTGCACTCCAACCAACATAGGGTGTGCCTTCTTCCACTTTTTTTACAATGGCTTCCATCAAATTGTTTTCCTGAAGCATTTTCACCAATTGCCAGGTGTTACCTCCACCCACAATTATGGCTTCGGCTTTCTCTACTGCCTCTATAGGATTGTCGTAGGTGTGTATGCCAGTTACTTTATGACCAATTTCGGCAAACCTAGTGTTTACCTTGTCCACATACTCATCAAACGAAAAAGTTACTGCTGCATAAGGTATAAATAGGCAGTTGATAGGCTCATGGCCCAAAAAATCTTTGATGTTATGTTTTGGATAGTTTAGATATGCTTCTCCGGGGTTGGTAGAATTACTAATTAGCAATAGTCTCATGAAAGTTTGATTTTAAGTTTAATAATTAAATGACTGTTCAGACAAAAATAGCCAATTAAGTGGAAACTATTTCGTTTTGAACCGAAAATAAATTAAATTTGCTCATAAAATTAAATATGATGGATGAATTAATAAGAAATATCAGAACAGATTTGCGTCTTACCATGAATGGAGTAGTCTCTTCGAGCATGCGCGACAAGGGGGTGGATTATAAAATGAACTTTGGAGTAGATATTCCACGACTCAAAGGAATAGCTGAGAAGTATGAATCGAGCGCAGCTTTGGCCCAAGAGCTTTGGAGGCTTGATGTGCGTGAATTGAAGATTTTGTCAACTATGCTTTATCCTGTTGATGAGTTTGCAATGGAGAACGCCAATGAATGGGCCAATGATATACCCAATCAGGAAATAAGAGAGAACTTGTGTCGAAATTTATTGCAACAATTGCCCTATGCTGATAAGTTGGTCGCCCAGTGGGTTGCAAGTTCGGATACTTCACTACGGTTGACTGGTTACTGGCTCTATGTTCGTTTGATGCTTATCAAAGCCGATATTTTACAACAGATTGAAGCTCAGTCAATAGTCGAAAAGGCATTGGTTGATATTCACTCAGAAGATGCACTGATGCATATTGCCGCACTCAATGTGCTAAAGCAAGTGATAAGAAGAGATCAAGAAGGTGCAGATAGTATAATGAAACAAATAGCAAATTTATCAACATCGGACAACTCTGAGGAGAAAGAGATTTATGACAATTTGCAATTCGAATTCACGTTGAGGTCTTAGCCCTTTGTGTTTCTTTTGATAAAGAATACTGCAAAGAATAAGTTTAGAATAAGTAATATGCCCGTGCCAGCAAAGAAAATTCCCTTCCACTCTGGTGATGTGAAATAGAGATATAGTGTTGCTGCAGCAATCAATCCTATGATGATATATAAAATACGAATTACCTTTTTCTTTCTGTTCATTGTAATGGGCTTCTTTGTTACTCTTATGCAAATGTAGTAAAACTTTTGCTTTGCAATAGCAACTCAATGGAATAATTGATTCACCCAACGGGTGTAAAGCTCCAGCTTAACTTTGTTTTGATACAAAGAGCTGGAGTTTTTATTTTTTGTGAAAATATAGCTTTTATTCATTGAGGATTGTCTTGGAATCACAATCTATCTATTCTCTCTTTTTTTCACATTTCCACTTTCCTATCAATTTCTAACAATCAGCCCCCTATATTCTTCAATTTGTGCGTAAATGCGCCATTAAAGACATGGAAATCAAATCCACGGCAAACAATTGGGCATTCATGACATCTTCTTCTTTTTCACCGCAGTGAAAATGTTTTCAATAACTTTTAATGTAGATACCATGAAAGAAGAAAGAAAAAGAAGAAAATACAATAGAGGCTACATCATATATAGATCAAATGGTTTTAATAGAACACACACAATCAATAACAAGGAGCAAAACTATAAACAGACTGATATTTAGTGTAGCGTATAATAGATGTGTCTTGTTAATTTATCATTCGAAGCGTCTTTTTATATCACGCACAGCGCAAACAGATACTTTTGCAGGTACGATAGCTGTTTTGTTTTACAATCTATCTATTTTCTCTTTGCTTTTGCTCCAATTGCATCATAATCTACTTATTAGCGCATTGCTGTTACTGTTTTATTTAATGGGAATCGTACATCCTGTGTCTCTGATGTACAATACCCATATAGGAATCGTACATCCTAGCTCTCTGATGAACGATTCCCACATGGATTTCGTATATCCTGACTCTCTGATGTTCGATTCCCAGATGGGTTTCGTATATCCTAGCTCTCTGATGTACGATTCCCACATGGGAATCATACATCCTACTTGTCTGATAGACGATTCCCGAATAGTAATTGTAGTAAATAGGTGTAGGATACAGGATTCCCATCTTGTAAACAGAGTAAACGGATGCATGTTGTGTATATTTAATGGTGCAGAATGAGTGATTGCACATCGAAAATGAATGTATCCTTGCGTAAAAGGAGCAAATGGACATCAATAATGATCAGAATCTGCTCTCGATGAATAGTTGGACACTGATATTGATTAAATATTCATGCCATTTAAAGAAACCTCTATTCGAGAGGGGCATAAATAGATGCATTCGGAGTGTTTGCTATTAATTAGTATAGAGGTTGCATTCTAAGTTTTTTGACAAAACTATTCTACCTGTTGAATTATCCAATTTGCAATGTCGGATAATACTATAGGTGAAATAGTTTGTTCAATTTTTCCATACTCATCAATCTCCCCAGTGGAGCTTTCTTGAAAAAGATGGTTGAGGTGCGGATATGATTTAATGGTATAGTGTTTGTTGTTTGCTTTCTTCAGGGCCTCTTCTATCTCTTTCAGGTTGGTTTGGTATTCTACTTGTGTATCGTTTTGGCCGTTGATAGCCAATATGGGTATTGTGAGTTTTTGCAGATGATCTGCGGTGTTGGTCTTGAGAAAATGTCTAAACCAAGGCGAAGTTATATTGGTTAGGGTGGTTTTTTCAAAAAGATCTTGTTGTGCTTGACCTTTTATCTCGGGAGGAAGATTTTGCCACAATGTCCCCAATTCAATTTTCAATTGATTACGCTCTTCGTCACTACCAACATACTCTTTCCAGTTTATAACGTTAGAGTAGATGTTGATTAATAGTGTGTTCAAATTTTCTTTCTCTTCTTTAGAGAGAGATGTTTTATCAAATGCATGTTGATGTTGTTTCAACACAAGTTCCATTCCAGTAACTCCCAGTCCAGCCATTAGTACTGCAAATTTCAAATCGCTGTTTCGCACAGCCACCATGGGTGCTATCACACCACCTTCGCTATGACCAATGAGGCCAATATTTGCAGGATCAATCTCTTTTCTATTTTTCAAATAATTGAATGCCGCTTCTGCATCTTTTGCAAAGTCCTCAGTAGTAGCCATAAAATATTCTCCTTCCGATTTTTCGACACCTCGTTTGTCGTATCTTAGAACTGCTATCCCCCGGCGTGTCAAATAGTCAGCCAATACCCAAAAGGGTTTATGTCCAAATATTGTCTCATCTCTATCGTTGGGGCCGCTGCCTGCAACGAGAATGACAGCAGGAGCATTTTCATTTCTTTTGGGAAGGGTGAGGGTTCCAGAGAGCTCAATTTTTTCTTTTGTATTGGAAAAAGTAATTTGTTCCACTTCATATGGGAAGGGTGCTATGGGGTTTTGTGAACGTACAAGTTCTTTTTTCTCAGTTCTCACAAGTGTTAGCGGAAATGACATGCCACCCTGATTGAAGATGCCCTTGATGCTGTCATTGTGTAGCTGGCCTTGATAGAATATAGCTAAGTTGGTAGCTACTATTTCTAGTTTTTGATCTTCATCAAATGTTGTTTTAGTAGTGGCTATGCCAAAGGCTCCTTGTGTGGGACTATCCATGAGAGTCAGATATATGGAGTCTTGTTGCTCTATGTGGAACACAATTTCAAGTTCTACTCCTTGCACTTTGAGTATGCCGTGCCATGAACCTATAATATCTTGAGAAAAAAGGCTCACTACTGAGAGTAACGAAATTGTGAGACTTAGTATTGATTTCGTAATTAACTTCATAATCTTATCTCTATTATGGGGTGATTAAATGGTGAAACAAAGATAAGTAATAATAGTTGTATTTGAGAGGGGATGCTTAAAAAACACTTTCAACGTTCGTATAGATTAAAACGACATATCATTGTAATAGTTTCTATATTCTGTGTGTTGATTGTTATAATTCACCACATTTGCACATTTAAAACAGATTTTAGATATCGGTTGTTTGTTTTTGTTATAAGTTTGTGAATCTGTAAAACAAATAATGATAATATGGACATAGAAAATATAGAAATTAGCTACTTAACTCTTGCATCCTTTAAAAAGTTGCGTCCTTCAATGGTTGACACCTATAAATACATTTCTGATGAAATGTGGTCTGAGGATAAAATTAAAAAACTGATTAGCATTTTCCCAGAAGGTCAGGTGGCTATTATGGTGAATGGTGAAGTAGCTGGTTGTGCGCTATCTATCATCGTAGATTATGATAAGTTTGACGATCATCATACGTATGATATGATTACTGATAATGAGAATTTTGGGACTCACTCCTCCAGTGGCGATATGCTGTATGGTATAGAGGTGTTTATTCAAAAGGCTTATCGAGGGTTGCGTTTGGGACGAAGACTCTATGATTATCACAAAGAGCTATGCGAGCAACTCAACCTGAAGGGAATAGTTTTTGGTGGTCGCATATCAAACTATCATCGTTATTCGCTTGAACTCACACCTGAGCAGTATGTGAGCAAAGTACGACGAAAAGAGATTCACGATACTGTGTTTGATTTTCAGATGGCAAATGATTTTCAGCCTTCCAAGATTGTTAAGAACTATTTGAAAGGCGATGAGGCTTCTGAAAGCTACGGAGTGTTGATGGAATGGAAAAACATCTATTACGAAAAGCCTGACAAGAAACCAGTGTTTATCAAAAAAACAATAAGAGTGGGGCTCATTCAGTGGCAAATGCGTTTGTATAGAAATTTGGATGATGTGATGGAACAGGTGGAATATTTTATCGATACAGTTTCGCGCTATCAGTCTGATTTTATTCTCTTTCCTGAGTTTTTCAGTGCGCCACTAATGTCTGAGTATAATCATTTGACAGAGTCTGGAGCGATTAGAGAGTTGGCAAAATATTCAGAACCCATCATGAAGAGGTTGTCTGAGTTTGCTGTGTCATACAATATCAACATTATATCGGGTAGTATGCCCGAAATGAGAGATGAAAGACTCTACAATGCTGGCTATCTGTGCAGAAGAGACGGCACAACTGAGCGGTATGAGAAAATACATGTGACTCCGGATGAGAAGCTCGTGTGGGGATTGCAGGGAGGCGATAAATTTCAAACTTTTGACACTGACTGTGGTAAGATAGGGGTGCTTATATGTTATGATGTAGAGTTTCCCGAATTGAGCCGAATTATGGCACATGATGGAATGGATATTTTGTTTGTGCCGTTCTTAACCGATACGCAGAATGCTTACTCGCGTGTGAGAAACTGTGCACAAGCGCGAGCCATTGAGAATGAGTGTTATGTGGCCATTGCTGGATCAGTTGGCAACCTTCCTAAAGTTCAAAACATGGATATACAGTATGCACAATCGATGGTTTTTACGCCTTGCGACTTTGCCTTTCCTGCCGATGGCATTAAGGCAGAAGCTACGCCTAATACTGAAATGATACTGGTTGTTGACCTTGATATTGATTTGCTACGTGAGCTTAATGAATTTGGTAGCGTGACAAACTTGCGCGACAAACGAAGTGATATTTACGAAGTGAAACGGAAAAGGAAGCGTGCACAGTCTAAAGAAGACTGATGAGTCTCTTTACTAGTAAAAAAAGGGGGCAGGTTTTTATTTCTCTTTCAATTGTGGTGATAGGGCTCATTCTTCAAAATAGTCATGGCTCGATAGAGTTGCTCCACAAATATAAGGCGCACCATTTGGTGGGTGAAAGTCATTTTAGAAAGAGAAATCTTCTCATTGGCTCTTGCCCTCACTGCATCTGAGAAACCATATGGGCCACCAATAATGAATACTATATTGTGGGTAATGGAGTTTTTCTTTTTCTCTATGTGCTGTGCAAATTGATTAGAATCAAACAGGCGACCACCTTCGTCAAGAAGAATCACATAGTCGGTATTTGATACTTTATTTAGAATAAACTCTCCTTCTTTCAGCTTTTGGAGGTCTTTCGATAGGTTTTTCCTGTTTTTGATGTCAGGAATTATCTCCATAGTAAATGGTAGGTAGTACCCAATTCTTTTTGTATAGACGTCTATCTCTTTTGCAATGGAATTTATATCGGTTTTACCGACTGTAAGTAGCACAGCTTTCATATTTTAGCAAGGGGCGTTTTAGAATTATATAAAAATAAGCGTCAAAAGTAACTATATTATTTGTATTTTTGCACCCACAAAATCAGTAGTTTAATTAAATTGAAGTTAATACTCATTTTAATTCCTATTTTTAAAAATAAACGTTACTTAGATGGAGCATCTCATTGACAATTTAATAGATTTAGCATTTAAAGAAGATATTGGAGAAGGTGACCACACCACTCTTTGCAGTATTCCTGAATGTGCCACAGGGCAAGTCAAACTGGTGATAAAGGAAGCTGGCATGTTGGCTGGGGTCGAAATTGGTGTAAAAGTGTTTCATAAGCTTGACCCACAGCTCAAAATAGATGTTTTGAAGAAAGATGGCTCAAAAGTACAACCAGGAGATGTTGTCTTTACCGTAGAGGGAAAAGTACAGTCAATACTGCAAGCAGAGCGCATTGTATTAAACATAATGCAACGAATGAGTGGCATTGCCACAACCACCAGTAAATATGTAGCGCTTATAGATGGAACAAGAGCCAAGGTGCTCGACACACGTAAAACCACTCCAGGGATGCGCATGCTTGAAAAGCAAGCTGTGAAAATGGGTGGTGGCGAGAATCATAGAATTGGGTTGTTTGACATGATACTATTGAAAGACAATCATATCGATTTTGCCGGAGGCATTGAGAATGCCATAATGGGTGCTAAAAGATATTTGAAAGAGAAAGGAAAGACGTTGAAGATTGAGGTGGAGGTTAGAGACATGGACGAGCTCAATGAAGTATTGCGAGTGGGAGGAGTTGACCGAGTGATGCTTGACAACTTTACACCTGAAAATACAAGAACGGCTGTGCAACATGTTAGTGGTCGTGTCGAGTTGGAGTCATCGGGGGGAATCACCAGTGAAAGCATTCGTAGTTATGCAGAAACAGGGGTAGATTTCATTTCCGTTGGTGCACTAACACACTCGGTGAAAGGTCTTGATATGAGTCTTCTCGCAATAAAATAGTATTGACAAAAATGAGTGATATTAATAATAAACAACTTCTACTAGATAAGCGTTACATGCGTATGGCGCTGATATGGGCAGAGAACTCTTATTGTAAGCGTCGCCAGGTTGGAGCTATTTTGGTGAAAAACAAAATGATTATTTCTGATGGATACAATGGTACGCCATCGGGCTTCGAAAATGTGTGTGAAGACGAGGATAATGTAACAAAGCCTTATGTGCTTCATGCAGAGGCAAATGCTATAACCAAAGTGGCTCGTTCAAACAACAGTAGTGAGAATGCCACATTGTACGTAACTTCATCGCCTTGCATTGAGTGTGCAAAGCTTATCATTCAATCTGGTATCACTCGTGTGGTGTATGCCGATTCTTATCGCTTGAGCGAAGGGGTTGAACTTTTGATGCGAGCAAATATCGAAATTGTTTGTGTTGAATTGGAAAGATAGTATAGATAATTAATTAGAGTGTAATGAATAGACCTTGCATAGAAAGAATTATAAATAAGAATATAAATAGATGAATACCGAAAAAAGATTACGAGCTTGGCTTCCTTTATTCATTGCTATTGGCATTGTCATTGGCATTTTTATTGGAAACACTTATTCTATTTTCGACTTCGGTAGCGGAAGAACAGGATCGAGCAAATTTAATTCAGTTCTTCGATACATAGATGAGTCATATGTTGATACGATGGATATGTCTGCATTTCTTGAAGAGGCCATTCCAGGTATTGTTGAGGGATTAGATCCTCACTCTCGGTATTTCACATCAGAGCAAATGTTGCGATTGACCGAAGATTTAGAAGGTCATTTCTCGGGCATCGGTGTGGAGTTTTTTGTGCAAAAAGACACAATAGTGGTGATGGGCATCATTAATGGTGGTCCATCTGAGGCCGCAGGAATAATGGCAGGCGATAGAATTGTTACTGTAAATGACTCGCTAGTTGCAGGAAAAGCAATAACTAATACTGGGGTTGTCGAAAACTTAAGAGGCGAAAGCGGCTCAAAAGTAAAGTTGGGAATTTACAGGAAGCCAAATGCTGAATTGATAGAAATTACTGTTACTCGTGGAGACATCCCAGTGAATAGTATTGAGGCTGCCTATATGATTACCGAGGAGATTGGTCTAATAAAGGTGGTGAAGTTTGGTGGAAATACATTCAATGATTTTATCTCTGCCATATCGAAGCTTAAGAACCAAGGGTGTAAATCATTCATAATTGATTTGCGTGGCAATGAAGGTGGATATCTTGAGGCTGCTACATCTATGACAAATGAATTTTTGCCAAAAGGAGATTTGATTGTTTATGCCGAAGGGCGCAGTTTCCCGCGAACTGATAGCTATGCTACTGGCACTGGAACTTGCAAGGAGAACGACCTTGTGGTGCTAATAGATGAGTTGAGTGCATCGTCGAGCGAGATATTTGCTGGTGCTGTTCAAGACAATGATAGGGGCCTTATTATTGGTAGGCGATCGTTTGGAAAGGGCCTTGTTCAGAGTCAGCGTGTTTATGAAGATGGATCTGCAATGCGACTTACAGTTGCTCGATACTACACTGCTTCAGGAAGGTCTATTCAGCGAAACTACGAAAAAGGTAAAAATGCTGAGTATGAAATGGATGCTGTTTATAGATATATGCAGGGTGACTATGCCGATACAGATACTATAGACTCTGCAAACATGACACACTATCAAACAATGGGTGGACGAACAGTATATGCTGGCTCGGGTATTATGCCCGATGTTTTCATTCCGCGCGACTCTGTTGTCATGAATTCTTACTATAATTCTATTATGAGCAAAGGCTACGTGCAAGAATATGCAGCCTATTATACAGATATACATAGGGAGCGACTTGATAAATTTGATTCGTGGAGTGAGTTGAATGACTATCTGAAAAGACAACCAATATTACTCAATCTTGTTAGTTATGCCGATTCGAAGGGGATTCGTAGAAGACCTTACTTAATAAATGAATCAGGAGAATTACTTGAAAGTATTTTGCGAGGATTTATAGTGCGACACTTTTGGGGATATGATGGGTATTATCCTGTGTATTTCGAGACGGATAATTTAGTAAACAAAGCAGTTGAGCTGATAGAAACAGGTAATGCATCGCCATCTGCCATTGTTAATGAACAGTATAAGGAGTTATTGCAAGAAAAGAGCAAATAACAAGTTGCTCTCTTTCTTATGGTGTCAATTAATAAAGGTGCCATTGGGATTATTGAGAGTTCCTTGATTACATAAATATTTTGCTCTATGTCTTTGTAATAGACATTAATTATATATAGATAATGATGAAACGATCTTTAAGAAAAGAAATTGCATTATTGAAAAGCAAAAACACCGATGAGGATTTGCGCAATTTCTCATCGCAGATTTTTGATAAGTTAGTGCAAACTGAAATGTTCAAAAAATCTACATGCATACTAGCTTATTATAGTTTTAGTGAAGAAGTCTTCACACACGATTTCATTGAAAAATATGCCCAAGAAAAGAAGATAATCCTTCCAGTAGTTGAAAAAGATATTCTTGTGCTCAAAGAGTACAAAGGAAAGACCGAAATGCGAATGTCTGATTATGGTATATTAGAACCTACAGGTCCCGACTTCACTGATTATTCACAAATCGACCTCGGAATTATCCCCGGAGTGGTGTTTGATCGGAGTCTTAATAGACTCGGTAGAGGCAAAGCTTATTACGACAAATTGTTGCCTCTTCTTAATAGTGCTTATTTAATTGGAATCTGTTTTCCTTTTCAATTAAAAAATCAGATACCTGTCGAACCACATGATTTTCCAATGAATTGTGTAATTTCGCCAGATGAAATAATTGTTTAGTAATT
>UZAT01170364.1_pt1 | contig 11956 bp, 10 predicted proteins | sample 2160861 | NCBI WGS metagenome assembly UZAT01 (sample SAMEA5138306, study PRJEB28736) | viral metagenome | reverse complement strand
GTGTTGAGCAAGTATTGCAGAGATGTTGATAAAGCAGAACGAGCCTTCTTATTGATGACAATATTCATTTTTTTTTATTCATTTATAAACACATAATCATGAAACTCAAATTCTCTTTAATCCTGTTGTTTGCTTGTTTCGCACTATTTAAAACAAGCGCTCAGAATCCTTCATCGGATTTCAAGATTGTGGGTTACTACTCCCTCAAATCTGCTATGGAAGCTGATCCATGTGAGTTTCCCTTTGATAAACTCACACATGTAAACCTGTTTTTTGTTACACCCGACAAGTCTGGTAGCATTAAACGTGATCTTGACAAGTTAGCTCCTTTTATTGAAGCTGCACATCAGCACAATGTGAAAGTTTTATACTCCATCGCCGGAGGCGGATATCATGCCCTCATCAAAGATGACAAGAGACCAGAACTAATAAAAGAGTTGCTTGCATTGGTGCTTGATTATGATATGGATGGAATTGATATTGATTTAGAATGGGGCTATACACTGGGGCCTTTAGGAATGCAAACATCGCTCTCTTTTCCATCGGTAGATCCGAGTTACACCAAACCCGACCTCAATTATGGGCCTTTTATATTGGAATTGTCGCAAGCGCTAAAGTCTCATAACAAGCTGCTGACAGCAGCATTGCCCAGCCGACTGGCCGAAGAGGTGACACACGAAACATTGACTCAATTCGACTTTATCAATGTGATGTCTTATGACAATCGCGACCTGCGAAGACCCGATCGTCCAGGCAATCACTCTTCGTATATAGATGCAATGGATGATTTGGATTATTATCAAAACACGCTGAATATTCCAAAAGAGAATCTTGTTCTTGGCGTGCCTTTCTATGGCCGTGGTTTTGGACCTGAACTGACCGATCCGATTATTGGTTATATGAATTATAACGAAATAGTTGCAACTTACGAAGGTGCAGAGTGGGTAGATCATTGGCATTTGCCCAATGGTTACACCATGTATTACAATGGAATTCCCACAATAAAAAATAAAACAAAACTGGCCAAGAAACATGCAGCGGGTATTATGGTGTGGGAGCTTCAGTATGACGCTCCTGGAGCTAAATCATTGTTGAACGCTATTGTTGAAACTGCTCGTTAGAGGAAGCTTCAACAAAAGAATAGATAGCTTTGACAACATTTCTATTTGAAGGATGTAACACATAAACGATACAAAAAAACGGATGCACTAGATATGGCATCCGTTTTTGTATTTATATTGTTGATCAGTAGTGTTGTATGACCCCAACGAAGTCGAATAGGAGATATGCACTAACTATAAAGCCTATTTCGTAGCGAAGCTGTAAGTTCTTCGTTGTGTGAGGTCTATGACTTTTGTTGTGAGGGGCTAAAGGCACAAGTCAGGAGACTTGCGCCAGTAGGTGAATTTATAAATCAGACAACAAAAGGCAAACAAACGTTTTACTATTGATTCGTTTATTTCTTTCCTTCAACACCCTCTTTTGGTTCTTCCACCATCTTCATCTCTTCCACATTTAGCTTCACTTTTGTGAAAGCATTTTTCAGTTTAGTGGTGTCAGTTTTATTGGCCCAATAAGTTACGTTCACCGACATTTCATCTTGATTGATATCCAAAGCTGTGATGCCTTTCTCAAACGCAATGTAGCTGTTGATTTTATTTACACAGCTATTGCACATATCATCGAGACGAATCTGAACGGTCTCTTTCTTCTTTTCAACTTTTGGTTTCTTTGCAAAACCAACGCTTGATATGCAAGCAAATACAATAAATAGGGTAACTAATTTCTTCATGTTCTTAATTTGTTTAAAGTGTTATTTAATTCGTTCTTTTATTGAGCAAAGACTACAGTCTGGGAATAGTGAATCGCAACCCTCCATATATCTTGCGACCGTGCACTGGTCCCCAAATCATTGTAGCATCGAAGTTGTCGCTGCGTGGATTGGCTGCATCAATGATGGGATTGTCCTGACGATAGTCAAACAAGTTCTCAACACCCACATATATATTCCAGTTGCGGAAATATCGGGTGATCTGTCCGTTCATCACTGTGTGCGATGCAAATGTTTTATCCCAAAGCGGGTTCAATGCATCGGGAGTTGGCATTCTGCCACCTCCATTAAATTGAGCAGTAAGATCAAATTGCCATTTTCCCAACGGAGTTTGGTAAGAGGCTGTTGCCAATCCTTTGTAATCGTTCAGCAATGGTTTGTCCATGCGAGTAACTACTCCTGTAGTCTGATTGGTGTAATCCGATGTTGATTTTGTCCATCTGTAAGCGGCTGTGAATGTGAATCCTTCGAAGAAAGGATAGCTCATTTCTATTTGCGAACTATTGGTGGACGACTTGCCATCGCCTAAATTGTAGAAACTGATGGCATGTGGGTCGCTATCCATGTCCACCACTACTTGGTTGTTGAAATTGGTTTGGTAGTATTCGCCAATCACAGTCAATTGCTTTCCTGCAATTGGGATGTAGAATGTAGCGTTCAGTCCAGCATTCCATGCTTCTTCTTGGTCAAGGTTTTCGGCAATGTTTACTTTTCTTGAGCTCGCCAATAGAAAGTTGTTCTCGGCCAATATGTTGGCGGTTCGATATCCTTTCCCAATCGAACCACGCAAATGAAACCATTCCAATGGATTGTATTTAACATGCAAACGAGGTGTAACAAAAGTGCCATATCGTGAGCTGTAGTCAGCTCTCAGTCCTCCCAATAGAATAAACTTGTCGTTCAAGTTGTAAGTATATTGTGCATACATTCCGGGTGTGGCTTCGCGACGGTTATAATTGGTTGTTTCCAGCAGTTCTTTAAACTCATCATAGTTCAGACTCAATCCAGTGCTCAGGTTGTGCTTGTGAGAAAAGTCTTTCTCGTAGAGCAAACTTGCATAAAGGTTCTTTTGGGTTACATCATATTGTTTGGTGTCAAACATCGACTTTTGGTCGTGAATAGACCCCGACGCAATCAGTGCAACACTTTCGGGCAATTCTCCATTGTTAATTACGAATGCCTGCTTGGTGTACAACTCTCCACGATTTGTTTTCAAGGCTATCTCATAAGGATTGGTAGTTACTTGTTTTGGGTCTTGTCCTCCTGTTCGCTCTTCATGAATGAATCGGCCACCATATTGAGCCAAGTATTTGCCTGACTCATAGTTCCAACGGTTCATCAAGTTGAGCTGATTAGTTTTTGGATAATCAAGAAAAGCATCATCGTTGCCATCATGGCCTTGCATGTCGTTGGAGTAGTGAGCAAACAGTCCTGTAGATAGTTTCTCATTAACATGCCAACTTCCGTCTGCATTCACCTCCATGCGTTGCGCATCGTTGGCAAACAGGTTGATGGAGAGGATGTCGGCAGTGGTTGGTTTTTTGTATTCCACATTTATTTGCCCTGCCAATGCTTCGTATCCGTTCTTCACAGACGATGTTCCTTTTGAAATATAGATACCTTCCATCCATGCTCCTGGCACGTAGTCTAAACCAAATGGAGAAGCAACACCACGAAAATTGGGATAGTTTTCTGTGAGCATTTGCACATAAGTTCCTGCAAGTCCCAGTAGCTTAATCTGTTTTGCGCCTGTAGTGGCATCGCTATAAGCTACGTCCACCGATGGATTGGTTTCAAAACTTTCGCCAAGGTTGCAACATGCTGCTCGGCAAATTTCGGCATAAGTGATCTTTTGCTCTTGCAACACCGATTTTCGGTTGGCTATTGTGCCCATGTTGCGAGAACTTATCACTACTTCTTGCAGCTCAAGGTCTTCTTTGAGAAAGATGGTGAGTTCGTCGTTGTTGTTTTCTAAATGTACGCTTTGTGTGGAATAGCCCGTATAGCTTACCATCAAGTGTTCGTGTCCTTTGGGTGGCTCAATTTCGAAATAGCCATCGAGATTGGTAACAGTGCCTTTTTTCGATTTTTCCCAATATACATTTGCGCCAATAACTGGCTCTTTGGTCTCATCAAACACGTAGCCTTTTATTTTGTCGGCTGCGTAAATCGAAAAAGATGATAATAGTAAAAAGAATAGAATAACTTTCTTAGTCATAACTTGTAATTTAATTGTAAAACAGTGTTTTTGTGTGTGTTTGCAAAACACAATACCCACACGAATAGCTAAAAGTCTATCCGCACAGTGGTTTTAAAACAGTTGTTTTACTCCTAAATTATAAGTGTTTCGAGCATCGTGAAATATACGATTTCGCTCAAGTTGGGAGGTCGTTGGGTTTGGGAAACATCGCCAGTAATGGTTTCGTCGGGCTCTATTCTAGAGGATGGATAGAGCAGTGTTGTGAAATAGATATCCATCAAGTGGATTGCTATTTGAGTTTGATTGTTTTCAGATGGAGCATCTTGCAGGTCCATATCAAGGCGGTCAAGTGAACATTGGTCGTGTGAAGTTTCACAAAAAGCATTGTCGTTGCTCTTTTGTTCTGAATGGTGTTCGTCGTGATGAATGTCACAACATTTCTCGCCTACTATTGCTTCAACGCCAAAGGTGTGGCAGTCTTCACAACAAAATGAATAGGCATTTATCCCCGAACCGGCATACGAAATGACGATAGCCAGCAGGATGGTGAGTGATATGGATAAAAGCTTTTTCATAGTACAAAGATATACTATTTCGCTTTACTGCAAAATATTTGATGTCTTAAATTATTTGTAAGCACTGAAAGCCATACTCGATTAGTCACTTTTTTGCCTCGGTTATATCTTTCAGATATTCGTAAGTAGCACGTTGTGCTCTCACTTTGGGTTGGTCGTCAGTTTTGTAAATGTTGTTCAGGTTTTCGTCAATCCAACAGGCTTTCACATTGTCGTTCAGCTGAATATTGAGGATCTCCATTATTTGTTGCTGTTGCTTTTCGCAATAGATGGGGAAGGCAGTTTCTATACGGCGTCTCAAATTGCGCTCCATCCAGTCGGCCGATGTGAGGTGATAGGTGGGCTGGCCATTGTTGTGAAAATACCAAATGCGACTGTGTTCCAAAAAAGAATCTACAATGCGGGTTATCTTTATGTTTTTGCTATAAGGTTGATTGGGCACTAGGCAACATATTCCACGAATAATCAGATCAATTTCTACACCTGCAATACTTGCTTTGTAAAGTTCTCGAATCATTTTCTTGTCTTCCAGGCTATTCATCTTTAGTATGATGCGACCTTTCTTGCCGTTTTTCACATGATTTATCTCTTGCTCAATCATGGTGTGAAGCATTGGCAGCATATTGAACTGGGCAACCATTAGATGATTGAAATCCATAGTTTTCTCTTTGCCTTCTAAGATATTAAACAGCCCGTTTATTTCTGTAATGATGTCATGATTGGAGGTGAGCAACCCTATATCGCTGTAGATGCGTGCTGTTTTTTCATTAAAATTGCCAGTACTCAAGTAGGCGTAGCCTTTTATGGGAACTTTCGGATCTTTGCTTCGTTTGCGAACAAAGGCCAATTTGGCATGAACTTTTAGGCCTTGCAAACTATATATAATTTTAATGCCAGCTTGTTGCATTGCTTCGGCTGTCTTGTAATTGTTCTCTTCATCAAAGCGAGCTTTCAGTTCAACAAACACCGTTACTTTCTTGCCATTCTTAGCCGCACTAATCAAACTATTTATGACCGCCGAATCTTCCGCCACCCTATATTGGGTTACTTTTATCTCCAAAACTTTGGGATCAAAAGCAGCCTGCATGAGAAAACGAATGAGATAATCGAAAGATTGATAAGGAAAATACATCATGATATCTTTCTTGCGAAGCACGCGCAGCAGCGATGGGTTTATTTCAAACTCTGGAACTCGCAATGGTGCAGGCAAATCGGCAGTTAGTTTCATATTGCTTGGATTGGGGAGACTCATCAAATCATCCAGATTTAGATAACGCCCCGATGGCAATAACTCTTCCTCCTCTATCTCATAGGTGTCTCGCAGATATTCTAAGAAGTAATCGGGCATAGCCATATCGTATTGAAAACGATTGACAGCTCCAATTTTTCTTTTGCTAACTTTCTTCAATATCTTTTCGGCAAGGTTGGTATAATCTTCATCTTCAACTGAAAAGTCTGCATCTCTCGATATTTTCAAGCTGTAGCATTCGCCCACTTTATAGCCCGGAAACACACTCGCAAGGTTTGCTCTGATAATATCATCGATAAACATAATGTAATGCATGCCATTGTGTGAAGGCAACTCAATGAACCGCGGCACTTTGGTGTGCGGTATCTTCATTATGGCATAGGTATATTGACTGGGATCGGGGTCCACTTCTTTCTTCTTACGTGGCAATAGGTTAATTACCTGATAGATGCGTGCATCAAGGATAAAGGTGTGGATATAATCTTTTTGAATGATCATGGGAGTGAGATAGGGAAAAACCTCCTCGTTGAAATATTTAGTCACAAACTCGCGATGAAAAGGCAACACTTTATCGGATTGGTGAAGGGTGATGTTATTCTCTTTTAGCTCGGGGAGTATCTCATCGTTGAATATTCGGTAATACTCCTCCTCTTGTTGCATCACCTCTGTGTTTATTTCAGATAATGTTTCGAGAGCTTCTTCCACTGCCTCTTCTTCTATATTTTCAAGCAGTGAACTATGATAGCCCGAAACGCGCACTTTGTAAAACTCCTCGAGATTGGACGAAAAGATGGCCAAAAACTTGATGCGCTCATACACAGGTAGTGACTTGTCTTTTGCTTCGAGCAAAACACGATAGTTGAATGATAGCCAGCTGGTATCTCTTTTAAAGTATTTGTATGTAGGTTTTCCAAGGTTGTCCATAATTTTGTGTACTTTAAATTCTTGCAACTCATCATGTCCTTTAGATTCATTCTCTAAGTTCATTCTCTAAGTTCATCTATTGAGCGCACAGTATTTCATGTTATGTCCGTAAATTTAATAACTTTGTTTCAATAAAAAAATAAACAATGAAGAAAATAGGACTTTTATCTGATACACACAGTTATTGGGACGATAAATTTGTGACTCATTTTGCAGATTGTGACGAAATATGGCATGCCGGAGATATTGGTTCTTTGGAAGTGGCAAAGAAGTTTGAAGCTTTCAAACCCTTTCGTGCAGTGTATGGCAATATAGATGGGCAGGAGTTGCGGCAAGAGTATCCCGAAGTCAATCGCTTCACACTCGAGGGTGTGGATGTGCTAATGACGCATATTGGCGGCTATCCTGGCCGATACGATGCAAGAATCAGAAGCACGCTTTTTGCCAATCCTCCCAAGTTGTTTATATCAGGGCATTCTCATATTCTTAAAGTGATGTTCGACAAGAAGATTCAGAGTCTCCACATGAATCCTGGCGCAGCAGGTATATATGGTTTTCATCAAGTGAGAACTTTACTCAGGTTTGTGTTGGATGCGGGTAATATTCGTGATTTGGAGGTTGTTGAGTTGGGGGGGAGGTGATGAAACAGGAGGGGGATTTGGCCTGTAGAATGAAAAAGATAAAGTGTTTCTGACAACATGTATAGTAATTTATCCATCCTTCACCTCTTGCAATCATGCAGACTTTCTTTGTTAATTAGATTCCAAATTTGCAACCCAATGTGAGAGTTATTTTGGATGTTTGTAAGAACAAAATAAACTTAGACGACAAGTAACGAGTCACATGCCGCAAGAATTGAAAATGCGGCAATACTCAATGAGAAGCGGTGTTGATAATCTTCTGCATTTTGGTTAAAGTGGTCGAATTCGACCACTTTAAAAAACAAGAAAGACTGACGATTTTAATTATTGCGAATTCGCCATAATCAGATTGAAGTAAAGGAAAGGTAAATGCATATTGTCGAAGTGACCCATTAAGTAAAAAAGAATGCTTTTTGAAACTTAGCAATATATCATATTATTGAAAAGAGATATAAGACGAACAGAAGTTTTGGAATATTGAAAAATAAAATTAAAATGAACGCATTAGAATTAGCAGATATAATTAGTACTGGCGAAACAAGCAGGGTTCAGTTTAAAGCAGAGCTTCCTCATCGTGATAGCGTTGCAAAAGAAATTGTTGCAATGTCTAATTCCATAGGAGGTGTTGTTTTAATTGGTGTGAAAGATGTGACGGGAGAAATTACTGGATTGACATCAGCCCAGATTGAGGAGTATAATCGTGTTGTTTCTGAAGTTGCCGACAATTTAAAGCCACCAGTTTATATAGCTACCGAAGTTATAAGGATTGAGCATAAAGGAGAACTTCGTAATGTTTTAATCGTACATATTCAAGAGGGAATAAACAAGCCATATAAAACTGCCAAAGGTGAAATCTATCTAAAACAAGGTTCTAATAAACGTCTCTTGACTGATAATGCAGAAATTATGCGATTGTTTCAACACAGTGGCAATTTGCTTGCAGACGAAATGGAAGTTCACGGAACCCTCATTGATGATATAGATGAAAATATATTCTCTAAGTATTTTATAAAGGAGTTTGGAAAATCATTTAAAGAGAGAGGTCTCACATTTGAAGAGGCTCTTAAAGCAAAGAGAGTATTGAGAAACAGTCAGTTGACACTTGCCGGATTGCTGTTCTTTGGGAAAGCACCACAAGCCATTAAACCTGCATTTACAATAAAAGCAGTTTCATATTTAGGAAATGACATTGAGGGTAATCAATATAGAAACAAACCTAAAGATTTAACTGGTACTATTCCAGAGCTTTTTGATAAGGGTATTACTTTTTTGAAGAGCAATTTGAGTTTTATTCAAACAGGCGAGAGTTTCAATACTCCAGGCGTGCTTGAAATTTCAAGTATTGCACTTGAAGAGTTATTGCAGAATGCTCTTGTTCACAGAGATTACTTCAAAAACTCGCCCATCAGATTGTTGATTTTTGACAATCGGCTTGAATTAATTAGTCCCGGAAAGCTTCCAAACAGCCTGACTGTTGAGGATATAAAATTTGGCAATCATGTAATAAGAAACAACCAACTAGTTTCATTTAGTATTCACACAATGCCATTTAGTGGACTTGGTTCGGGTGTTAGAAGGGCTTTATCCGAACAGCCAAATATTGAGTTTATTAATGACATTGAAGGTGAGCAATTCAAAGTAATAATACCACGACCAGAAAAGAAGTGAAACTAACGTTTAAATTGAGTCTGAAATTTCTGTTGGTTGCAATGCAATTTATTACAGACTTGTGCCTCTAACTTACACTTTCTCAATAACACAAGTCAGCAACTTGCGTTAGCGTATAAAATCTTGGATATACTCCCCCTAAATTTTCTCTTGACTCAAAACTTCATTCAACTTTTCACCTCCTTTGATGCCAAAATCCAGCGTTCTGATAGGGAAAGGAATCATGATGTCGGCTTTATCAAATGCTTTTTTGATAGCTATAATTGCTTCACTTTGACTTTTTAGGAATTCCAATTGACTCTTATATTCCACCCAAATCATAATTCTAAAATCGATAGAGCTATCGCCAAAAGCTAAATATACAAGGTCGATATCTTTATCTTTATTGATGTTGGGGGTGTTCTTTACAGCCTCAATTGCAATGTCTCTCACACGTTCCAAATCTTCACCGTAAGATATTCCCACATTGAGGTCTATTCTTTTATAAATGTTTTCAGAATCGTTTATCAAAGGATTTTGAAATAGCATTTTATTGGGAATAATTACCTCTTGGCCCTGAAATGAACTGATTTCTGTTGTGCGAATTCCAATACGTTTTATGACACCGCTGTGACCTTCACAATGAATGACTTGTCCTATTTTAAAAGGGCGTTTGATAGCCATAAAGAATCCAGCTATAAAATTGGTGGCAATATCTTGAAATGCAAAACCCAGCGCCAACCCAATTATTCCTGCACCAGCAAGCAGTGAAGTAACTGCTTTGTCAAGATTCAAGAGCCCTAACGCTATAAATGCTCCAATTGTTATAACAATTATATAAATAACTTTTGAAATTATGGAAGACAGAGACCTGTTCTTCAAAGTCCTATCAAACACTCTTTGAGATAGATTCTTGATTAGTTTACCCACAAAAACAAATACCACCAGAACCAGAATAGCAAGCACAAAATTGGGCAGCATTTTCACTAATTGTTCAGTCCACACAAGTAGTTTTTCGACAATAATATCGTAGTATCTTTTTAATTCCATATTCTATTATTTGTTCGATCGTTTGATTGGTATATAGCTGTCTTTGCTCGTTAGTTGTTATCGATTATTGTAAGACAAATATACAAAATATCCTTAATTCATTGTAGGATTAGTAGGATATATTTGATTTAGAATCAGCCAACATGGGGAGGAGGACATCTCAAAAATATAAATGGGTGCGTATAATTATTTGAGAGTGAGCCGTAGAAACAAAGAATATGCCATGAAAATTGCATCCACTGCGTGCAAAATGTTTTACTTCTCACAAAAAACTGCTTTCTACAGGTTTTTCTGCTCATTCATGCCATTATTTTATTTTTCTTAAAAAGAATCTGTCGATCAAGCTTTGCAAAAAACAATCTAAGCTGTAGAATTCTTATTCCATCCTCTGTTTTTTTCAATTCATCGTTACAATTACTTTTTAAAGTCTCTTCTTTTGCAATAAATGACGTAAAAAACACCAATTCATCTTTTCAGGATATTTCTATCATAGTAGATTCAATTTTCAAGACTTAATCGGCCAATTGTTTTCTGTTGATTTGATTTTCATATCTCTAATGGATCATTTTCGCACAAAGGGATGGAAATTAATAGCTGATTGTAAGAAATTGATAGGAGGTTTAAATGTTGATGAAGAGAGGGGTGGCTTTTTTCATTGCAAAAATGGGTGGTTTTCCTCTGCAGTATCTCATATAAAATACCACCTGAAGCTTCGCTGAACTAATAAGTTATTCATTTATTAAGATATTTGTTAATTAATGGGTGGCTTTTTCGACTCTTTTAAACTCTACCCTTTTCCTGTTTTTGATCACATTCTCTCTTGTCACCATCTTTTAATCTAACAGCCTCGCAATAGCATAGCTACAATTTCTCTTTTCATTATTAATGGTAATTATCGGTAATCATTTGATATAGTGTGAATTGTTATGCATTTTAATTTCTGCCATTAAAACACCACGACACGTGTTATTCTAATTTTCATTTGATTTTAACAATACCACGTCACCTGTTATTCTAATTTACTTTCGTTTATTTGAACAACGGGTCACGTGTTATTCAAAATAGCATCCTGTTTTTCCCGTATTGCAGCTAGATTATCAAATAAACTCCCCGCTCTTTAACTTTTGCATACAATGCTGAGGTTATTTTATTAGTTTAGGCACTATAATGGTGACTGTTTTAACTAATTGCAAAAGGGTTTTATCTCTACGATAACTTTTTTGCTCTGTTTTCCGTGGAAATAGAGTAACAGGTGTTCTGTTATTCTAATTGTCTCTTGTTTTTTGAATGACTCGGCCTCCATTTATTAAGGAATCTTAAGGTGTTAGAGATAATTGCACCCCGTTGTTGATAGTATCAAAAGATAGATGAGTAGATGCTTATGGGAGTATTAATATACCCAAAGTTAAATGAGAAAATGGAGCGCTTTAGTTAATCTAATCGAGAGGAAAAGGTATTATACCTGTTTCATGAACATAAATTGCAGCTAATAGATGTTGTGAATAGTTTGATTGCCAACGGGTTTGTTGCGGAATCAAGACAATATATGAACCCAAACATGTAAAATTGCTGTTTAAGAAAGTAGATAAGCTCCCACTATGCCCAGCACCCCCAAAAGAATAAGGATAGAGCCCACGATGCGGTTGAAAAATTTGAGGGATTGACGATTGAAATATTTTTTTAGTTTTGACACATAAGTAGTTATAAAGAACCACCAAGCGATGGCTCCCAGTCCTATAGAAATTAATCCAACCGAAAAGGTAAACCAATTGGTGTCGAGTGGGCTATAATTGAAGCGAGCAAACAAGGATATGAATAAAAACACAATGGCTACATTGG
>UZAT01028461.1_pt1 | contig 11959 bp, 15 predicted proteins | sample 2160861 | NCBI WGS metagenome assembly UZAT01 (sample SAMEA5138306, study PRJEB28736) | viral metagenome | reverse complement strand
GGCGGATACAGAGAATTTATAGGCGGATTTAAAGATGGTGGAGAAGTATCAGCAGATGGATATTTAAGTGATTTAGGAACAGCAGAAGCAACATTAGTAACAAAAGTTGGTGGAGATGAAGAGGAATGTGTTATAACATTTTCTAATGGTGCTACATGGACTTTTGATGGTGTAATAACTGGATTTAGTACAAGCGCTGATTTAGAAGATGTAATAGGATTTAGTATGACGATTAAAGTTTCAGGACAACCAGTATTTGCTGCTGGTACAGGAGCATAGGCTAGGGTCAAACCTAGCCTTATTTTTATATAGAGGTGAGATAAATGATTAAAAAATTATTACTACCTATAGTAAAATTATTAAACAACATTTTATACAAAACAAATAGCCGATTAAAGGAGGGGTATAGATGAGTTATTATCCAATAGAATTAGATAAAGTTAGAAACTTAAAATATGGAATGAAGGCAATATCTTTAGTAGAAAAGAAATTTAAAAAACCAATCATGAAAATAGAAGGAATGCAAGATGGTTCCTTATCTATGGAAGAATATGCAGTTATTATTTGGGCGGGATTAACACATGAAGATAAGAATTTAACGCCTGATAGAGTTATGGATCTTATAGATGAACATTCGTCATTGAAGAAGGTATCCAAAGAGATGTGGAATGCTTTAAATGAAGTCTTTGCTAATGACGAAACTGTAGAGGAAGAAGCAAAAAACGAATAGAAGGTAGTGAGCCTGAGCCTTTTACAATTAAAGGTGCAATGAAGCTTGCTGCCTCCATCCAGCTACCATTTAGTGAGTTTTGGGAAATGACACCATATGAATTTAACTTAGTAGCGAATAATTATTATGATAAGCAAAAACAAGATTACAAAGATAAATTATCATTAGAATATTATAATGCAAGGTGGACCATCCAGTGGCTAGGAAAGAAATCACAACATCCTAGACCACTTAAAGAAATACTAGACAATTTATATAAAGAAAAGAAAGTAATGACAGATGAGCAGATGTTAAGCCAAGTACAGTTGTTAAATGCGATGTTTGGCGGAACTGTAGAAAATATTAGTTAATCTTCTTAAACTTTGGGCATAATATAAACAAAGGAGGGTTACATATGGGAGTATACGGTTCGCCTGATTTATCTAAGAAGCAAATAAGTATTGAAGAGTATGAAAAGCAAAAGAAGAGGAAGAGAATCAACATAAGTATGCAAGTGGTAGTGCTGGTAGTGTTATACTTAATATTAATATTAAATAACGATAACATAGTTGTAATGACAGCCTCATATGTTGGGGTACTATCCATGGCATATTTTGCAATCAATTTTATTATGATGATTTACAAATTGGTCAAGAAAAGAAGTGTAAACAGTGAAGTAATTAAATTGCTAATATGTATAGTGTTATTTATAATAAGCGGATTATTAATCTAAGGCATCTACAAACGTAGGTGCTTTTATTATGCCTATAAAAGGTAGGTGGCATATATGTGGATGAATTAAAAAGATGGTATCTATGTCCTCATTGTGGGCAGAAAATACTTAAATATGATTTTAAGAAAGCAAAGAGCAAGAAATTATATATAAAGTGTAAAAAATGTGGTAAGGAAATTGAAATAAATATCGAATAATCAGTGAGCCTTTGAGCCGTTATTCAAACCTAGGAATGAGGTGAGAATATGGCTAAGTCACAATTTATCGTGCGTGGAGGTGCTGATTTTTCAGGCATCCAGCGAGAAATGACTAAAACTGAAAAAGGTTTAAAAGGCTTTGAGGGCCGTATAAACGGAATGTTTGGTGGGGTTGCTAAAGGATTAGGTATAAACCTCGGTGCATTAACTAAAATTGGGTTAATAGCCGCCGCAACTAAAGCATTTTATGAGTTTGGAAAACAAGCTGTTGCAGTTGCATCTGATTTAAGAGAAGTGCAAAATGTAGTAGATGTTACATTTGGATCTATGGCTCAAGACGTCAACGACTTTGCTGGTGGGGCTCTTAAGCAATTTGGGCTATCCGAGCTTTCAGCTAAACAATACACTTCCACCATGGGAGCTATGCTTAAATCTAGTGGCATATCAGGTGATGCGGTAAGAGATATGTCTATTGAAGTAGCTAAGCTTACTGCAGATATGGCATCTTTTTATAATTTAGAAGGTGATGTGGCTTTTCAAAAAATTAGATCTGGTTTGTCCGGAGAGACTGAACCACTTAAGCAACTAGGTATAAATATGAGTGTGGCCAATATGGAAGCCTATGCTATGTCACAAGGAATCAATAAAGCTTGGAGAGAGATGACACAAGCGGAGCAAACAATGCTTAGGTACAATTATCTACTAAGTGTTACTGGAGATGCTCAAGGGGACTTTGCCAGAGAGGCTGGGACTTGGGCGAATCAAGTTAAGATACTTAAAGAGCAGTGGCAAGAGTTTATGGGACTTATTGGTACAGCATTAATAGAAGTCCTCACTCCATTTATAAAAGGATTAAACAAGTTATTAGAGATCGTAATAAATGTAGTTCGAGAAATAGGCAAAATGTACACTATGATGACAGGTAGAGAAGTGATTGTAGAGAGTACAACTAATCTTTCAGATGCGAATGCAGATGTAGCTGATACCGCAGGAGATGCAGCCGATGGACAAAATGACCTTGCCAAAGGTATAGGCAAGGCAGCAAAGGCAGCCAAAGGAGCATTGGCACCGTTCGATGAGCTGAATATCCTCCAAACGAATCTTGGAGGCGGAGGGGGCAGTGGTGGTAGCGGTACAGGCGGCTTGTTTGATGGATTAAACAGTGGTGGCACTGGTACTACAAGCACTACTATGTTCAGCAAACAAGTTGATGATGGTCCGGATACTTCTAAATGGGAAGCTTTTTTTATATGGTTTGGGGACAAATGGAATAGCTTAAAACAAATGCTTTCAGTACCTATTATGGTACCGGCTCCGGTATTTGCAGCTATACCAAGTCCGGTATATAGCCCTGAATGGAACTTGACTCCACCATTTGTACCAAAGCCAGTATTTCAACCGATACCGAATCCAGTGTATAAACCTCAATGGGGACTCGAGCTACCTCCAATACAACAAGTGGTATTTCCTCCGATTGAATCTACGCAATATCAATATTCTTTGCAAGCTATTAAGCTAAAAACCACCGAAGCATATCAAGGCTTGAAATCTAGTGCGCTTGAGAGCTTGTACGCTTTACAAGCACAATCTTTATTAGTTTGGGAAGGAATACGAACTGGTACAGAATTGAAACTTGGAGAAATAAATACAGGATTAAGCGCTGCTTGGAACGCTATAGAAAGCAACTTTGGCGTACACAAAGAGAACATGGGAGTAGCGTATGAAGGTTTAAAATCTAGTGCGTTAGAGAGTCTATATACTTTGCAAACCCAATCGCTTTTAATTTGGGAAGGGATAAGGACTGGAACAGAGTTGAAGCTTGGCGAAATTAGTACTGGGTTATCAACTGCATGGAGTACCGTCGAAAGTAACTTAGAAGCTCATAAAGAAAATGTTGGTTTGATTTCAGCAGCTATAGCATCAGTTTTATCAACAAACCTTGCTATAGGTTGGTCTAAAGCAGGAGAAAATGCTAATAGCGTCATTGCAACTTTACAAACTAACTTAAACACTTTTGGAGTAGGTGTAGGAGCTATAGCCGGTTCAATAGCAACGGCTTTTGTTACCAATCTAAATAATGGTTTATCCAAAGCAGAATCAAATTTTGCAGAATGGGCAAATGAACTAAATACAAATTTGCGAACTTGGGGAAGTGGTGTTTTGGAAATCATTGGCGAAACCTCAAAAGGAATGGTTAGCAATTTTGTAAGCGGACTTCAAACAATGTGGAACAACTTCAAGAGCTATATGGCAGCTATAGGCGAACGAGTGAGTGGGTTCTATAAAGAGAACAAAGAAGTAATAATTACTACGGCAGTTGTTGGAGGGGCGATAATAGGAGCGGGCTTGGCATTATCTAACCCAGTAACAGCACCTTTTGCTGCACCAGCATTAGGAGCACTAGCAACTATACCAGCTCTAGCAAAAGGCGGCATAACAAACGGTCCTACGTTGGCTATGATAGGGGATAATCCAGGAGGTAAAGAAGTAGTATCTCCACTTGATGATCTGACAAATATCATAGCAAGTGCAGTAGGAACAGCAGTGATGAACGCAGTGCAATTTGGAGGCTCAGACAGTGGAGGAAATCAAGAGGTAAATATACATCTTGATGGTACTAAACTAGGGCGTGTAATGTTACCAAAGTTAAACCAGGAAGCGGACAGATTAGGATATAAACCAATACTACAATATGAATAGGAGGTAGGGATATGATTAAGATTGATGGAGTAGATATTCCTACTCCTAGTGATTATAATGTGGGCATCATGGACCTAAGTAAAGCTGAAAGAAATGCAGCTGGAACAATAGTAATAGATAGAATAGCAACTAAAAGAAAACTAGAATGCACATGGAAGTATCTATCAAAAGAAGAATTAAGCCAACTTTTTAGGGCTGTATCATCTGTATTTTTTGAAGTTCAATATATAGATCCTCAAACTGATGCTATACAAACAGGCACATTTTATGCTGGAGATAGAAGAGCTGCTGCCTTGGACTATAAAAATGGGAAGTTTAGATATAAGGATATAACAGTTAATCTAATTGAAAGGTAGGTGATAATTTAATGTATCCAGTAACACAAGAATTTAATACTAAAATTAGAGCTAGGGAAAGAGAAGTCTTTGGCAAAGTACAAATAGACTACACAGACCCATTACTAGACCAGAGTATAGAAGCTATAGTAAATGAACAGGCTAATGTATCGTACTTGAAACACGTACACGATGGAATAAATAGCCCTGTTGATAAAATACTTAGTTTAGATGGCTCTTGCTCTTTAGATGGAACATATAGATTAGCACCTACCGAAGAAGAATCTTATCTAAATCAAATGGGCTGGTGGGGGGAACAATTATCAAATACGGAAGGATTGTTTATAGAGCCTTATCCAACGCTTAGAGTTAATTTTGCAAGTAGAGCCATACACAGCCTAAAGGCAGTTGGAGATAGTGCTAGAGAAGAACATCCTGTTGATTTTACAATTAATTTATACAACAAATCACAAGAGTTATTGTATGCGGCAGAAATAACAGGCAATACAAGTAACAACTGGTCAATGCAAATTACCCCTGTCAATCAAGTAACCTCAATGGAAATAGTGATATATAAATGGTCTCATCCAGGCAGACAAGCTAAAATAGTTGAGTTTTTTACAAGTTTACAAGAAACTTATGAAGATGACAAAGGCTTAATATCTATGAGCTTACTAGAAGAGATGGAGATAGATAGTGGCGGCCTAGCTTATGGAAATGTTAGCTCTAATGAATTGACAGTCCAGTTAGACAATAGTAGTAGGAAATTCCATGCAGGTAATACTGATTCGCCTTTATACAATATGCTAAAACCAAACAGAAGAATAAAAGCATGGTTAGGTGTAGAGGTCAAAGATGTAAATACGATAATTAAAGAGTACTGTTTTTATGGCACGCAGCCAGTAGAGTTTGAAAGACCAGCAATAGTAAAAGAATATGTACCACTAGGTGTGTTTTGGAGTGGAGATTGGGATGCTCCTGAAGATGGCGTAATAGTAAAAACTATAGGTAAAGATAGAATAGAATTTCTAAAGCAAATTAACTACTCGACTAATGGGGTATTAGCAAATGTTAATTTATATAATTTAACTGTTGGAGTATTTGCGAATGCTGGATTAGAGCCTGATGATTATATTATAGACGAGATGTTAAAAGAAATAGTGATACCTTATGTAAAATATGAAGATGAAATGTCCACAACAGTACTGAGGCACATATCACAGGCGTGTTTAGGTAATATTTACTGTGACAGAGAAGGTATTATTCGGGTAGAAGGCCCAAAAGAGCAGATAGCAGATGTGTATAATGTATCAGCAAACGAGCAAGCGAACATCTCATACCCTGAGCAAGTTACAAATACAGTATTTGAATCCACACATAACTATGCTTCGCTGGATGGATTTTGGGAGTTAGATGGTACCTATGCCTTGGCACCCGAAGCTGGAGAATTTGAAATGGGATGGTGGGGCAGTCAACTATCAGATTCAAATGGGAATTTTGCCGAACCATATCCTACGTTGATTTTAGGCTTTATTAGCAAAGCAATAAGCAGAGTACAAGTTGTAGGAGATTCCAACAGAGAAGAATATCCAGTGGATTTTGATGTAATGGTATATGATTCGGTAGGAACTGTGTTATCCCATCAAATAATAACCGGTAATGCAAATAGTTTAATAACAGAAGTACAAATCCCAGAGAATCCTACCAATGCCACTAAGATTGATTTGGTTATAAAGAAATGGTCTCATCCAGGCAGACAAGCTAAAATAGTTGAGTTTAATGATATCCCGTATAAATTAGGGGTCACCCCTGAAGACTACTTTGTAAAGAATAATCCTTCGAGGTACTCAGATATAACAAACGTGGTAGGGATTGTAATTAAGTCTAAAAACTCTAGTTGGGATGATGTAGGAGAAATTAGAATAGAGATCAAGGATGAAAATAGTATAGTTGAAAACGGTCGAAAGGGTTACGAATTTCCAGCGAATCCGCTAATACAAACAGAGAATTTAGGATATAAGATAATAAACAAAGTATTAAACAATCAAAAGCTATCAAATAGGAATCTAACACTCGATTGGAGAGGAAATCCGGCTCTTATGTTAGGAAACGAAGTTACAGTAGTGGATACATTAGAAAAAAACAACTACCGAGTAGTACGGCAAACAATAGATTATGATGGAGCATTGAGAAGTAATTTAGATGCAAGGAGAGTGGTAGAATAATGTCTTGGACCATACCAAATTTAAGTTGGCTAAACAGTGATGTTTTAACTGCTACTGATTTTAATAGAATAGAAAAGAATATAAAATATTTACAAGAATTACTTGGATAAGGTGGTGATATAAATGACATGGCAAAATCCAAAAGTGGACTGGGACACGAATCCCAAGAATCCAAAAGCAGAAGATCTAAAGAGAATTGAAGGAAACATAGATTTTTTAAAAACAGATATTGAAACTAAAAAAGGGTTGATTGTAAACGCAATAAATACCATGGGACAAACAGTAGTGATGGGAGATGCGCACACCACATTGGCTAATAAAATTAAAGCTATATCCACTGACGCCACAGCAGGAGTTGGGGATGTAAAGCAAGGTAAAACATTTTACCAAGGTGGGGTTAAGAAAACAGGAATTATGGAGGTTATGGAAGGCACATCTGTAGTTATTACACCGAAAACTACTAATATAGGCATCCCAGCGGGTTATCATGATGGTTCGGGGTATGTTGTAGGCGATAGTGATTTAATATCAAGTAATATTAAATCGGGTGTGAACATATTTGGGGTAGCAGGTAATTCAAATGTAGTTGACACATCCGCAGGTAATGCAACAGCTGCACAAATATTAAGTGGTAAAAAAGCATATGTTGATGGTGCTTTGGTAACCGGAAGCATACCAAGTAAAGGGACTGCTACAATAACGCCAGGTACATCAAATCAAACTATATCATCAGGACAATATTTAAGCGGTACGCAAACTATATTAGGAGATGCTGATCTAGTAGCCGGCAATATAAGAAGTGGTATCGATATATTCGGTGTGGTGGGGAATGTTATACCGAAGCAAGTAGCAAAGGGTTCATTCACTTTCAAGATAGGGGCAAATACGATTACAGGTATAGGGTTTACACCAGATGTAATTGTAATTCGAAAAACAGGGTCGTACTATTCAATTCTAATACTAGACCCGTCAAATAACCTAGGCGGTAATTCTGGATTATACCATAAACAATATGAGAGCGATGACTCGACACATTCTATATCAAGTTTGAGTATGGGAAGCACCACCACATTCACTGTATCTGGTGATGGCGCTAGTGCATCGGCATATTGGTTAGCATTAAAAGTATAGGAGGTGTATGTTAATGCAAATAGGCAGAAGGATATATTATGATAAGTTTACTGGTGAGGTCCTTGTTGATACAGGAGAACGAGAAGGGGATGTTATTGAAACTACAGTAGAACAGGATATATTAACGTTTAAAACTTTAACAGAAAGAAATATAGAAAGTTTTGACTCAGTCCAATTAGAATATGGACAACATTCCCAAGATTTTAGGGAATGTAATGGATATAGAGTTAACCCTGAAACTAAAGAATTAGAATTTAGTTATCCTGATGTAGGCGAAACAGAACCCCAAGAGCCTGTGTATAGAAAACCTTTGAGTGAAGAAGTAAAAGAATTAAAAGCAAGACAAAATTCAGCGGAAGATGCTTTATTAACATTATTAGCAAGCATATAAGGAGGAATAAAATATGTATGGGTTTTTACTAAATATGTGGATTTTAAAAAAGATTGATGAAGATTATTTAGCTTTAATGGTAACAAAAGGGTTTTTAATAGAGGAAGAAAGGCAAATGATTATTGCAACGCCTCAGAACAAGTAAGGGGTTGATATGAGTGTCTAAATACGAATTTTTCTATGGTAATCAAATGGTAGAAATTGAAAGACTTGATATACCTGAAATAGTAGCTAAAAAAGGAATAAAAGCCGATATAGTAGGGATGAAATACAACTTAAACATCAATCCATCGAAAACAAAGGTGGCGGTCAAAAATGTTTACGATTAAACAGAATGATACATTACCTAATTTAGAAGCTCAATTAGTAGATTTTGAAGGCAATCCTATTAATTTAGATCTATGTGGTGTACATTTCCATATGTCAAACTTTAGGGGAGAAGTAAAGGTAAATAAACCAGCTATTGTAGTTGATGTTGAAAACGGCAAAGTAAAAGTAGAGTGGGATCCAGGAGAAACAGATACGGTAGGAACATATAAATGTGAATTTGAAGTAAATATGCCTGATGGCAAGATAATAACGGTACCCAATGATGGGTACTTTTTAATTTCAATAGTACCTGATATAGCATAGAAGGAGAGTGAAAAAATGGCATATAATACGAAAAGTATAGTTAAAGACGTAAACCAAAAACCAGCGCCCCAGTTATTTAATCCAGACTTGGATGCCTACGAAGTAATATTAGGCAAAAATGGCGCCAGTAGAGTCATGGTATATGATATAGCGGGTAATGCTATAGATCTGGTGGCATTAGTAGCAAGTATAATAACTGCAATAAATACTACAGGATCTACTCAGCTAAGAGCTGGCGATAATAATATAGGCAAGGTTGACATTAATGCAAGCACATTACCAACCGGAGCAAGTACATCAGCAAAGCAGGATGAGCTCAAAGCATCTATTGAGAGTATGGATAACAAGGACGCTACATCAACTTCATACGGTTCTTCTTTAGAGACTAAACCGGCGGGTACAATCAAAGGGGATAAATTCTTTGAATATGATACTGGTGAGGTTTATATGTGGACCGGTGCTGCGTGGGTGGTGGTATAGATGGATATAATTAATTATTCTAAAATCAAGAAAATTAATAAAGAACTAACAGAACTATCTTATATAACACAACGATGCACAATAGAGAGCTGGCAGAAAGTACAAGAATTAGTAAGAGCAGGGCTTGCAGATAAGGCTTTTAAAGTTGGAGATCAGCTGGCAGCTACTTACAATGGAACTGAATTTGTATGGGATATTATAGGTATTAATCACGATACTCCGACAGATGACACTAAGCAATACAGCATGACCATACAATCCCATGATTGCTTAATCAATTGTCAGTTCGATGCGCCTGAAGCATTATATTATGCTGAGGAAGAACTGCCTGCCGGAGAACACGTATTTACGCAAGATGGTAGCGGAGACAAATACAAAATTATAACCACTCAACCAATTCCTGCTGGAGGTCAAATATATGTGTATTCATGGACGGACTATGTCCCTGCAAAAGCCACAACTTATGCAGCAGATAAAGTATCAACAATTGAAGATAATATCGATGTAGCTCCAACCAATGATGAAGAAACTCTCGGGGCGACAAACGTAAGAACTCGATGTAGATATGCTAGTAATAATTATCTTGAGAGCAACATAAGACACTGGCTAAACAATGAAGAAGACGCTTATATATGGATCTCTAAATCTATTTATGATAGGCCGTCTACAGGAGCGCCTTATAACGGAGCAGGGTTCTTGAATCTACTTGATCCTGAACTTGTAGAAGTTATAGGAGCGGTGGATAAGCAAGTAGCAAAAAAAACTGTAACCGATGGCGGTGGTCAAGATGCTTTTAGCGACAAGGTATTCCTTCTTTCAAGAGTAGAAGTTTACGGTGGCGGCGAAGGAGTGGCGACAGGCGAAAATCCTTATGATTACTATTCCGCTCTTGCTAGTAGTCCAACTACTGCAGAAGTAGCGGGTAGAATTAAATACCTAGGTAGTTCCGCTAGGATTTGGTGGTTGCGTTCGCCGAATACTGGCGGCTCGTACGGTCCGCGTGGTGTGATTACCACTGGTAGCGTCAGCTACATCGGCGCGAGCAACGCCGGTGGGTTGGCCCCCGCTTGTTGCATCGTATAATCAATAATCCGGTCCGACAGGGCCGGTAAAGGAGGGATCAAATATTGTCGGTAGTAAAAAACAAACGAACAGAATCCGCGCTTGAAGTTGTGACTAGAGCTAGAGAGTTGGCCGCATACACCATCAAAATATGCAGCAATGAGAAGAGCTTTCCTAAAAGATATAGATGGTGTATTACAGGAAAAATAGTAGATAGCGTAATTGAGATAAACAATTATATAAATAAAGCGAATGCCATATTTGTTAAAACTAATGAAGACTTTAAAATAAGAAGAGATTTTCAAATTAAAGCTATATCCGAAACCTATGGCTTATTAACCATGATGGACATAGGTTAACGTACCTTTGGAGTGGACTCCGAGCGTATAGATTATTGGACAGGCCTAGTTATAGCTCTCCAGCAACTACTAAGAAGTTGGAGGGATTCAGACTTCGCTCGATACGGTAAATAATTAAAAAAATATTGGTCAATAGTTGTGATCTAGGAATTGGTGGTTGCGTTCGCCGAATACTGGCAACTCGAACAATCCGCGTAATGTGAATACCACTGGTAACATCAACAACAACAACGCGAACAACGCCAATGGGTTGGCCCCCGATTGTGTGTAATGCCCGTAATAAAGTAAGCTTAATTACAAGCCGAAATCAGTGCGACACAAACAAGGAACTATTGTCCAGTCCTTTGAGAAAAGGCGAAATAAAAGCATTGATGTGGTTTGCTTACGAGCAAGTACCACTAGCCCAATGCTTATTTTAATAAACGGAGACTTATATGACAGACATAAAAGAAACAATTTGCAGTTTTGAAAACCTATATAAATCCATGCACCATTGTAAGAAAGATGTAATGTGGAAGGATAGCGTAGCTGGATATGTAAAGAACGGTCTTGTTAATTGCCATATATTAAGGAGACAACTACTCAATAATACTTACAAGATAGATAAATATAATCTCTTCACAATATACGAACCCAAAGAAAGGGATATTGTCAGCACAAGAATGAAAGATAGAGTATTTCAAAGAAGCTTGACTGATAATTACCTATACGAGAAAGTAACAAAATCATTTATATATGACAATGGAGCCTGCCAGGTGGGTAAAGGCACAGATTTTTCTAGAAATAGACTTGATTGCCAAATGCAAAGATATTACCGTAAAAATGGTACTGAAGGCTGGGTGCTATCATGTGATATTAAAAATTACTTTGGGAGTACACCCCATTCCACAGCTAAAAAAGAAGTAAGTGGGAATATAGATGATGAATGGTGTAAAGAACATGTTTACAGAATCATAGATAGTTTTAACCAAGGAGAAAATCCAGATGTCGGCATGGGATTAGGT
>UZAT01614564.1_pt1 | contig 11981 bp, 16 predicted proteins | sample 2160861 | NCBI WGS metagenome assembly UZAT01 (sample SAMEA5138306, study PRJEB28736) | viral metagenome | reverse complement strand
GCGTTCTGCTGTTCCGCGGCCGGGCGCTCTATTCCTCAGATGATTTTTACAACACCCGCGCCGTGGTGTGCGAGGGCGAGCGGTGCTTTTTCCTGGACGCCATCTCCCGGCCTTATCTCTACCAGGACACCCCCGCCGCCGTATTCTCCGCAGTAGTGGAGGAGTACAACCGGCAGGTGGAGGCGTTCAAGCAGTTCCGGGTCGGTTCCATCACAGTGACCGACCCGAACGACTACATCCGGGTGGAGAGCGAGAACGCGGAGAGCGTGCAGGACACCCTCGACAAGCTGGTGACCCGCTGCGGCGGCTATATCGTTTTCACGACAGCCACCGACGGCGCCCGTGTGGTGAACTGGCTGGAAAGCATAGGCACCCGCAGCAGCCAGGTGATCGAGTTCGGGGAGAACCTGCTGAGCTTTGCCCGGAACGGGGCAAACACCAACCTGGCCACGGTCGTGGTGCCCTACGGCGCCAAGAACGAGGAGACCGGTGCACGCCTGACCATCAAGGACGTGAACAACGGCCTGGACTATATCCAGGACGCTGACGCGGTAGCACTACGCGGCACCATTGTCAAGTCTGTGACCTGGGACGACGTCACGCAGCCGGCCAACCTGCTGAGGAAGGCCCAGCAGTATCTGGAGGAGCACCGGTACCTGGTCACGTCTTTGGAGCTGTCCGCGCTTGACCTGTCCCTGCTGGATAAGTCAATAGACAGCTACCAGGTGGGCGACACCATCCAGGTGCTGTCGAGGCCCCACGGAGTGGACGAGGCCTTCCAGCTGACCGAGCGCACCGAGGACCTGCTGAACCCGGCCGCCAGCACCATCACGCTGGGCAAGGACGTCAAGACCCTGACCGACGCGGACGTGGCGGGCGACCAGGACGGCAGGAGCGAGCTGCAGCAGGTCCGGCACGACATCAAGGCGGACTACACCCTGAACATAGCGGCGGCCGTGGCACGCACGGAGCAGCTGCTGTCGTCCCTGATCGAGCAGACCAGCGAAATGATCCGCCTGGAGGTCTCCGAGACGTACACCACGAACGACCAGCTGGAGGCGTCCATCTCCACCAGCATGACCCAGCTGGCTGATAGTTTTAATTTTACATTTTCCGAGCTGCGCGCGGTCGTCGACGGCAACGACGCAGAGGCAAATGAAAAATTTACTGAGATATACAAGTACATCACATTCGAGGACGGCAGCATTAAGCTGGGCGCCAGCGACAGCGCGGTCACCCTGACTGTGGAAAATGACATGATCGTTTTCCGCAAGAACGGGCAGCAGCTGGGCTGGTGGGACGGCGTGGACTTCCACACCGGCAACATAGTAATCGAGGTGAACGAGCGGGCACAGTTCGGAAACTTCGCATTTGTCCCGCGCTCTAATGGTTCGCTGTCCTTCCTGAAAGTAGGTGGTTAAATATGGCCTTGTCTGGATCGCACAAAACATGGTTTACCAGTTGGAACTACCTGGAGTTCAAGTGGGCCGCGCTGCAGTCTATTTCCGGGAACTATTCAGACATAGCCTGGGAGCTGCATCTGGTCTCCACCGATAACAACGGCGTTATAAATTCCACCGCGCCCAAGCTGGCCGAGGTCATCATCACATCCGACAACGTGCAACGGGCGCGCGTAGCCCAGGACGTGACGGTGGGAATAGGTGGCGGCGTCACCAAGGTGCTGCTGTCTGGCTCTGCCAGGGTCCCGCACAAAACCGACGGTACCGCGACCTTTTCCGTGATCTACGGGGTGGTCCTGGACATCTATTTCGGCGGCGCAAACGTGGGGACACAGACCGGTACTGCTGCTTTTACGCTGGACAAGATCGCCAGAGCGTCTACGCTAACCGCAGAAAACGGCATTCTGGGCGTTGACCAAAAGCTGACCATTACCCGAGGGGACAGCAGCCTGCGGCATAAGATCCGGTACACCTGCGGCAGCGCCTCTGGGTATGCCGCCGGGTCCGCGTCTGCGACCGTCACAGGTACCAGCATAAGCTGGACGCCTCCGCTGTCCCTGGCGAGCCAAAACACCGACGGCACCAGCGTGGTGATCGCGCTGACGCTGGAGACGTATTCAGGCACCAGCCGGGTGGGCTCCAGTTCCAAAAATATAACCTGCGCCATCCCTCCCGGTGTGAAACCTACGGCGACTTTTACGCTGGAGGACATCACCGGCGTGGACGACGTCTACGGGACGCCGGTGCAGGGTCTGTCCCGCATCAAAATCACAGTAAAGGGCACCCCGGCCTACGGGTCACCCATCGAGGTGTACCGCATCACCGCCAACGGGTCCACCTATAACACGGACGAGGCGACCACCGGCACGCTGAAAACGGCCGGAGAATCACCTGTTACCGCGACAGTAACCGACGCCCGCGGCCGTTCCGGATCCGTGAGCTACACCATGCAGGTCAAGGCCTACGACCGGCCGAGTGTGACCGGCCTGGCAGTCCACCGGTGTGACGCAGACGGCACAGAGAACGACCAGGGCGAGTACGTCCGGGTCTCTTTTAATGCTGCTGTAACAGACATCGGCGGGCAGGGGAAGAACGCGGCAAGCTATAAGCTGCGGTACAAGCAGACCGGCACCGAGAACTACACCGAGGTGGCCTTCTCCGACCTGGCCGGGCACTACACTGTAACCGGTAAGGCCCACATATTCAAGGCCGACAGCGGCAGCTCCTACGACATCGAGATCGTGGCCCAGGACAGCCACGTGACCACCACGGCCAGCACCAGCGCCTCCACCGCGTTCACGCTCATGAACTGGGGCGCGGACGGCACCAGCGTGGCCATGGGCAAGGTGGCCGAGCGAGACCACACCCTGGAGGTCGCCCTGGACATGTACACAACCGGGTCGAGAGAGCAGACCGGCAACCGGTATTGCATATCTACCCCGGGCGAGGCCAACGCGGACGGCTACGTCCTCATGGCGCGCATAGCCATCACGGCAGCGAACGCCGACACGCCAATCACCTTTGTATTTTCCCGCCGAGCCGCGCAGAGCACCATGACGGTCCACGTGCAGCTCAAAAACTCCACGGCGACCGCGTCCGAGCTTAACACGATCCGGTACGAGGGCACGAACTACGGCGCCTTCCTGGTCAAGGCCGGGGAGCTGATATGGGATCTTTATGTCCTTAAAGGCAGCCAGTGGGACACCATCACCATGCAGGACTGGTGGACGTCCAAGACCATGGAGAACCGCGTGCGGGTCACGTTCCCGGGCACTCTGGTGGACGCGCTGCCTGGTGACTATTACCGGGCCACCCCCGCCATGCTGGACAGCCTGCGGGACTACATCTACCCCGTGGGCAGCGTTTATATATCCTATAGCCACGTGAGCCCCGCCACCCTGTTCGGCGGCACGTGGGTGAGGATCGAGAACGCCTTCCTCTGGGGCGTGGACAGTTCGGGCACCATCGGCCTGACCGGTGGCTCCAAGACCCACACGCTGACCGTGAACGAGCTCCCCGCTCACTCCCACGGGTCCGTGTATTCGGGCACCGCTGAGGCGACAAAAACACACAGCTGGCTGACAGCAAGCGGTGGCAACCCCCAGATGGCCTACGGTCCGTTAACGGCCGGCGGTGGGCAAGCGCATAACAATATGCCCCCCTACGTGCAGGTGTCCATCTGGCGCCGCACGGCGTAAATTTTGCGGAGGTGAAAGACTGTGGTTATTCAGATTAACGTAACAGACAAACGGGCGGTACCGGTAGGGTCGCCCGTCATTGTCTGCGGGAACCGCGGGTACATCGTCGAATTTTCTTTTGACAAGGAGTGGTCCGAGCCGAGCGCCAAGACGGCCCGGTTCGTCTACGTCCGCGCCGGCGCGGTGCATTACCAGGACATAGAGCTCAACGGGAACGCGGCAGCGGTTCCGGTTTTGTCTGGCGTCAAGGAAGTGGGGGTCGGCGTGTTCGCTGGCAACCGGCGCACCTCTACGCCCGTATACATTCCCTGTGAGCCGTCCATCTGCTGCCCATGACCGGTATACAACGCCATACGGCGTGAACATTTACGGAGGTAAAAAAATTATGGTTATCAGAATTAACATAACCGACAAGAGGGCCACTCCCATCGGTTCGCCCGTCATTGTCTGCGGAAATGGCGACTATCAGGTCGTCTTTGACTTTGACGCCGAGTGGTCCGAGCTGAGCGCCAAGACCGCCCGGTTCGTCTACGTCCGCGGCGGAGTGGTGCAGTACCAGGACGTCGCCTTTGCGGGTAACACCGCGGAAGTGCCGGCCCTGGCCGACATTACGGAGGTGCGGGTCGGCGTGTTCGCTGGCGACCTTTACACGTCCACCCCGGCGCTCATTCCGTGCGAGCTGTCCATCCGCTGCGGCACCGGAGCGCCTGATGACCCGACGCCGAGCCAGTACGACCAGATCATGGCACTGCTGGCGTCTGGCGCCCTTAAAGGTGACCCCGGAGAACCCGGACAGCCCGGCAGCTCTGTGACAGTCCAGAACGTCAGCGAATCGGACGAGGACGGCGGGTCCAACGTCGTCACGTTCACCGACGGAAACACGCTGGCCATTAAAAACGGCCGCAAGGGCAGCCCCGGAGAACCTGGACAGCCTGGGCATACGCCGGTACGCGGTACGGACTTCTGGACGCCGGACGATATTGCCGCTATGAGACAGTATATCGACGATTCCTTTATGAATGGAGCGTGGTGACATGGGCAGAAATGAAATTTTGACCAGGCTGGCGGACGAGGTACGGCGCCTGTCTGGCGCAACGGGGCCGCTGGGTTTTGAGGCTATGGCCGAGGCGCTGAAAACGATAGTAAAAGGGGGCGCAGGTGAAATATACACAGGCGTGGTTGAATTAAACTCCGCCGCTACTGTTTCATTTGTCAGTAATACATCAGTCGGTGACAATGATGTGTTTATTGCTGTTTCTCTTGATGGTGAAATCCCGAGGGTAGATGTGTCGCCATCGGATGGAACGGAATCCCCATTCGCTGCTGTTTGCGTTTATAAAAACGGAAGCACTTCAAAAACTTTGACCTATTATTATGAAATAAGACCCCGAACCAATGGTCAAATAAGGGTATCTGCATTTCACTACGCGCTCGATACAGAAACTACAACAAGCGGAAATAATATCACATTCGCGCCTAATCTAAACGGATATCCCTTAGATTTTGTTGGTGAATGGCAATGGTTTCACATTAAGCGATAAAGGAGGAGCACGACCATGAGCAACAGCAGCCTGGTGAGCTATACCAAGCTATCCCCGAACTGCAACAAGCCCAGAAAATACCCTATTGACACCATCACCATCCACCACATGGCCGGCAACGTCAGCGTGGAGCGCTGCGGGGAGATATTCGCCCGCCCTGACCGACAGGCCAGCGCCAACTACGGCGTCGGATCCGACGGCCGGGTCGCCCTGTACGTGGACGAGGCAAACCGCGCCTGGACAAGCTCCAACGCGGAGAACGACCACCGTGCCGTGACCATCGAGGTGGCCAACGACGGAGGCGCCCCGGACTGGCACGTCAGCGACGCAGCCCTGGCCTCCACGGTCGCGCTGTGCGTCGACATCTGCAAGCGGAACGGGATCGAACGGCTGAACTACACCGGCACGAAAGCCGGCAACCTGACCATGCACCGCTGGTTCGCTGCGACGCTTTGCCCGGGTCCGTACCTGGCCAGCAAGTTCCAGTACATCGCGGACGAGGTCAACCGGCGCCTGGCAGCTGCCCAGGCCGCACCGGTGAAGAAGTCCAACCAGGAGGTCGCCCGGGAGGTGATCGCAGGCAAGTGGGGCAACGATCCGGAGCGCAGCCACAACCTGGCCTCCCAGGGCTACAACCCCGCGGCCGTGCAAATGTGGGTCAATAAGTTCCTGAACGCCAAGCAGCCCAAAAAGACCAACGAGCAGATAGCCCGGGAAGTGATCGCAGGCAAGTGGGGGGTAGGCACCGAACGGCGCGGACGCCTCCGGGCCGCGGGCTACGACCCGGCCGCTGTCCAGCAGCTGGTCAACGCCATGCTGAAAAAGTAAGGAAGGCGACGACGTGGAAGGAGTAACCCTTGACAACCTGTGGGCGTTGTTGCTGGCGGCCGCGGCTGCCGTCGTGCTACTGGCCAACGCCGCCGAGAAAATCATTAAGCTGAGGAAGGCCGCCAAGGCGCCGAACGACCAGCAGGACAAACGCCTGGACGCTCTGGAGGCCTGGCGGGAAGAAGTGGACCGCAAGCTCCTCCGGGACAACGACCGCCTGGAGGCCATCGAGGAAGGGGACCGGGTCAGCCAGGTGGCTCTCCTGGCCCTCCTTGACCACGGTCTGGACGGGAACAACAAGGAGCAGATGCAGGCGGCCAAGCAAAAGCTGCAGGCACACCTGATAAACCGGTAAGGGGGTGAGACCGTGAAGGAATACAGCAAGCGGATAATCAAGGCCATGGTCGCCCTGTGGTTCTGCGGTGCCGTATTCGGCGCGGCTGTGATCGTCGTGGAGCTGGTCGCTACGCTGTCCGGCGTGGGTGGCTACTCCATGGGGGTCGCCATTCACCTGCCTGAGCTGCTGACCTACATAGGCGCTCCGGTGGGCACCGGCATCCTGGGCTATTTGCTGAAATCCGCCTTTGAGAACCGCGAGAAAATCAAGCAAAACCCGAACTATAACCGGGCGGAAAACCCGGATAATTTTGGAGGATATTATGGAAACTAAGAACGGCATCAACTGGAAAGCCAAGCTGTCCAGCCGCAAGCTCTGGGCGGCTGTCGTGGGCGTGGTCGTCGGTCTGGCGGCCGCGTTCGGCATCACCGAGAACGACTACGCGCAGATCGTCGGCGTGGTCACTTCCGCGGTCTCCGTGGTGGGATACATCTTCGGAGAGGCCAAGGTAGACGCGGCAAAGGCCAGCCAGGTGGGGGTAATCATTCCCGCCGAGGAGCTGGACACAGAGGAATAAAACAGGAAAAGGGAGGCCGTCTGGCCTCCCTCTTTTTTATGCTTTTTATGCGTGTCTAACGCACCAATGCGTTCCCCTTTGTGCGTTAGTCACACATGATTTACAAAAAATCAACGGCCAGGACTTCACCGTTTTCATTTACGTGTATTTCCTTTATGATCGCACGCCAGAACCTCCGCCGGTCCGCCTGGTCGAGGGTCTGGTACAATGTACTGAAATCCGTCTCCAGCAGTTCTTTCAGCCCGCTGAGGTCCCGCTCCCCCGGGTCTGCTGGAGCGGCTGCCGCTGCCTTCGCTATCCGGGCGTTCAGGTCCTTTGTATCCGCCAGGTACTCCTCGTCCGACATATTCCCTGCCCGGTATGCGACATTCAGGCGCCGCAGCTCCTCCCGGAGTTTGGCCACATTTACGGCCGGTTTTGGTTTTGGCTTTCTCCGGGCCAGCTCTACTCTGGAAATCTCACCGCGCAGCAGGTCCGCCAGGTTATCCAGCAGCCAGGCCTCCGCCTTCGCCTCTGCAACCTGTTTTTTCTGTTCGCACAAATACTCTTTACTTCGGCGACACCGGTAGTAGTGGAGTTCCGCACCGGTCCATCCGGTGGAATAGCTGGATTTCATCAGCAGGCCGCACTGGGGGCAACGTATCAGACCAGAAAACAGATACACCCGCCCGGACCGCGTCTCCCTGGATTCACCGCGGCCGCCCTGTATTTTCTGCCATTCCTCCCTGGAAATGTAGGGCTCACAATAACCATCAACGCCCCGGTAGGTGCCGGTGTATATTTCTTTGGGTACTATATCCCGCCAAGACTTGTCTGTCCGGCGTAGGCCGTACTCCCGGTTTACATACTTTCCGGCGGTGGTTATCATCCCGTATGTTTTGAGGTGATCCCAGAAGGCCTGCACAGCGTCCTGCAACTCTGGATTTTTTACCAGCCGGCGTTTGCCCTGTTCGTCGCGGACGGCTTTATACCCGAATGGTGTGCTCTTTATGCTGCAGGTGGCCTCTTTGTTCTTGCGCTTATTCTCAAAAACGGACTTCACACGGTCGGACGCTTTTTCCCGTTCGTTCTGAGCAATGGCCAGGAATATGGTGATAGCCATACGGCCGTTAGACGTGGTGGTGTCGTAGTCCTCCCAGATCGCCTTCCATTCGACCTTGTGCGCGTCGAGAATTTCCTGTACTTTATAATATTCCTGCACGTTACGGAACCAGCGGTCCAGGCGGGTAAATAGTATTATATCAACCTTCCCCTCCTGCACGTCCTCCAGCAGCCGGGACATGGCCGGCCTTCTGGAAGCGGCTTTGCCGCCAGAAATACCGTCGTCACAATAGTGGTCCACTATTCTGATATTGTTTTTCTCACAGTATTCGGTCAGTGCTTCTATTTGCGTATCAATAGAAAAGCCGTGTTTTGCCTGTTCGTCTGTTGAAACACGTTCATATAGTCCAGCACGTATTATCATTCAAAAATCCCCCTTATTTGGTCTGGTGTAAATTTCGCCACGCCTGCAGCTCCTCTTTCAGCCAGGTGATCTGCTCCAGGTATTCGGCCCGAATGGCCCGGACGTCGCTGCGGTGCTGCTCATCCATTCGGCTGAGGGTATCCTTTAGCCGCTGGTTTTCTTCCTCCACGACGGCGAGGCTGGCGGCCTGGCGCTCATACTCCTCTTTTTGCGCTAACTCCCGCTCAACCATCTCTGTGCAGCTGAATTCGTCCGACGTCCCCCCGAACAGCGCAATGAGTATATGTTGCATGGTCGACCAGTAACAGTCCGTATACTCTCCCGCCCAAATGCGGTTGATGGTGCCTACGGGTGTGTCGGCGCGCCCTGCCAGAAATGAGTTCGACCACCCCAAAAACTTCTGTCTTTTAATACACCACTGTACAAGATCAGGAAAGGATAGCAGCATCACATTCGGGACACAGCTTTCACCTATTCGGGCGCATTTGATACATTTTTCAAACATGTTTTTCTCCTACATTCACTTATGATATTGCTTTTTTCAGAAGTGATACACCGCGTGCGCAAGTGATAAGAATGTATCACCTCTGCATATTGACTGAACTGTCTGAAAGTGGTAGGATATATGCGGGCGAAGCAAAGCCCACCACTCACGCGGGGGTGTGGGAGTGTACGGCGCCAACAGTGCGCTCCCACGCCTTTCCTCTTTCAAATTGTTACGAATTTGTGACAAAAGGGCGTAAACCCTTTCCCATATAAATGCTTTATGGCTATAATTCCCCTGTGATAAAAATCTCAGAACCTACGTTCGCCCCGGTGGAAGGAGAACTGCAATGACCGCAAAAGCTGAAACCTTTGATTCACCCGCCAACCTGACCCAGGAAAGAGAGAAGATCGTCCAAAGGATAATGAACTTATCCGACGAACAGTTTGGGCGTCTTATTACTTTGTATTCTCAACAAGAGAGAGAATCTTGTCCAGTCTGTCCAGATCCGCATCGGACATCTGCATAACCTTATCAATAAAGGCTTTTCGTTTTTCGGACAGCTCACCGTATTCGGTGGGCTGTTCTTTTTTTTCTTCTTCCTCCCCGAGCAGATAGCCCACGGATACACCGAAGTAGTTTGCTATTTTTTGCGCTGTTTCCGCGTTAACTCCTTTTTTTCTTCCGTTCTTCAAATCCGTCATGAGGCTTTTACTAATACCGAGATCGGTACACATTCGCCCACCTTTCACCCCCTTTTCCTTGCAAAGCAAGTCTAATGTTTCATACAAAGTCGCCATAATCCCTACGCTCCTTTTGTGCAAAGTTCCAAAAATACGTGTTCACGTATTTTTGGGGTTGACAAAGTACGCACTCGCGTAGTATAATGACAACGCAAAGTACGTGAGCGCGTATTTATCAATGATTCGTAGCATTATCATTATAGTACTTGTTTCCGTACTTGTCAATATAACCGCAAGAAAAAGGAGGTGAAAATTTTGAATTGTAGTAAGTTTTCCGATTTTGGCCTGGCCGTGAAAACCGAACTTTTACGGCAGGGCAAGGGACAGAAGTGGCTGGAGGAAAAAGTCACCGAGGCGACCGGGCTGTATGTAGACAGTGGTTATATGTATAAGATACTGACCGGTCAGCGCAGTGCCCCCAAGGTTGTGGCAGCTATCCGCGAAATACTGGAAATGGGTGAAGTACCATGTGCGACCGAATGACCGACGCAGAAAAAGGCAGACTGAAAAGCCGCATTGAGCAAGTACTTTCCGAGATCCTGTCGGACAAGTACGAATGTAAAGCTACTTTACATTTTGAAAAGAGGGGGGACGAGGAATGCGTCACAACTGGAAAACACTGTGCTGCACGTCAGCAGCGGCCTGCATAACATTCGCCGCACTGTCTGGCGTGTACATCGGCGCACTGCACGGCCGGATCGACGAGCTGGAGAGCCAGCTGGCGGCTGCTCAGCGTGCCAGAGCGGACGCGGTCCAGGCTGCCATTCAGCCGGAGGCTGTAAACGCCGCACCGGCGCCTGAGGAGGTCGCAGAGGTCACCCCAGAGCTGCAGAGCCTGGGCACGTTCAAGTTGACCGCATACTGCCCGTGCCCCAAGTGCTGCGGGGAATGGGCGGACGGCATCACCTACACCGGCACCGAGGCAACGGCTGGCCGGACGGTGGCCGTGGATCCCAAGGTGATCCCACTGGGCAGCACAGTATACATAAACGGCAGCGCCTACGTCGCAGAGGATATAGGCGGCGCCATCAAGGGGAACCGCATCGACGTGTACTTCCCCGACCACAAAACCGCTCTACAGTTCGGCGTGCAGCACGCCGAGGTAGAAATACAGAAATGACAAGGAGACAGAACACCATGGCAGAACTCACCATGACACTCCAGCTGAGCGACAACGACCGCGCCAGACTGGACAAGCTGACCGCCGCGCTGGAGGCGCTGGCCGGGATCGTCCCGAACTGCGCCGGCTGCGTAGAGGCCGCGATCAGAATGACCCAGGCGACAACCCCCGCAGCACCTGCGGAGACAAGCCAGGAGCCTGCGAGCGCCCCTGAGGAGAAACCCGCAGAGAACAACACCCCCGAGCAGGACAAGCCCGCAGAGGAGCCCCAGCAGCCCCAGGAGGAGGCAGAGCCCGCCCCGGTAGAACCCGAACCGGCCAAGCCGTCCGTGACCCTGGAGCAGATCCAGCAGAAGGTGGTCAAGCTGGCCGCCGCCGGCAAGAAGGCAGAGGTGCGCGAGATCGTCACCACCTACGGCGCCAAGGTCTCCGACCTGAAAGACCAGCCCGACAAGTGGGACGAGGTCTGGGGCAAGCTGACCGCGCTGGAGGGTTGAGACCATGGGAGAGAGTAAGAACCAGGTCGTCTTTATCTCCGGCCCCATCACCGGCGTGCCGAACTACTGGGAGGCCTTCGAGCGTGCCGAGGACGACCTCACAGCCCTGGGCTATATCCCGCTGAGCCCTTCCCGGCTCCCGGGCGGTATGAGCGAGGCCGCCTATATGCGCATCTGCCTGGCTATGATCGACAGCGCCGACGCCGTCCTGTTCCTGCCTGGCAGCTCTTCCAGCCTGGGCGCAAACTGCGAGCGCGAATACTGCCGGAAAACAGGCAAGCCCGCGAGGGATCTGATGACCCACAACCTCTGGCGCTGGGAGCCCCTCACGACCGACGAACGCCGGGCACGTCTGAAGCATGATCTGGAGGAGGCGCTAAAATGAACGAGCTGAACAACCACGCAGAGCGTGCACACGCCCTGCTGAGCGCGTCAAGCGCCGCCCGGTGGCTGGCCTGCCCGCCCTCCGCTGTAGCCGCTGAGGCCTACCAGAACGAGGGCACAGACTTCACCCGAGAGGGCACCCTGGCCCATGAGGTCGCGGAGTGGGTCGCCAGTGGGAAAAGCAAGACGGACACCCTGGACAAGGGGCAGGACGACGGCATCACCCCGGAAATGATCGACTGCGCCCGGGGATACGCGGATTATATCCAGGAGCAGATCAAGAGCGAAACCGCCACTGTGCTGCTGGAGCAGCGGGTGGACTTCTCCCCCTGGGTGCCTGACGGCTT
>UZAT01148880.1_pt1 | contig 11991 bp, 9 predicted proteins | sample 2160861 | NCBI WGS metagenome assembly UZAT01 (sample SAMEA5138306, study PRJEB28736) | viral metagenome | reverse complement strand
CTGATCGACAAGCTGCGCGCCATTGCGCAGACCGGCAGAAAGACCGCCATTGAAAACGCCGCCGCGATGGTGGGCGCGCTGGTGCCCGTGCTGCTGGAGCGCCGCCGGGAGGATACCTACACCATCCTCGCCGCGCTGACCGGCAAGGCGGCGGAAGAGATTGCGGCGCAGCCCGCCATGGTGACGCTGAAGGAGGCGCGGGAGAGCATTGACGCGGATTTCCTGCGTTTTTTCGGCTGGTCCGTCAGTACGGCGGACGCGAAGTGATGCTATGCGCGGCATGTGAGCTGCGCGTGGTGACCGTGGCGGTGCTGGAGGCGCGGCTTGCGCAGAAGGCGCAGGAAGCGGAGCGGCGGGCGCAGATCGAAGGGGCGCTGCCCTACATGGCGGACATGCTGTGCATCCTCGCCCGGACGCAGGTGCCGGGATGGCAGATGAAGCCGTACACCCAGCTGATCCGCCCGGAAGCCGCGCCGCCCGAGGACAAGCGCACGGCGATGGAGATCATCGACGACGTGCTGGCCGCGCTGTGACGGAGGTGCTGAAAAAATGGATTTGTTTAAGCTGACAGCAAGGCTGACGATGGATGATTCCGGTTTTGCGGAGAAAGTCAAGGCGGCAGCAAAAGAGATGGACGCGGCGAAAAAATCCGCGCAGGAATACCGCTCTGACGTCATGAAGCTGGCCACGGAACTGCGAAAGACTGAAGGACTGGGCAAAGGCGACGCGCTGAAAAAGGCGTATGCAACCATCGACAAAAGCCTGTACGATCTCGGCGAAAAGCACGAAGAAGCGGCAGAAAAGGTCAAAAAACACTGGTGGCAGATGGGGAAAAGCGCGGGAGAGTACGCCGACACTCTGAGCGCAAAGACCATCGTCATGGGCAATCTGCTGACTGATCTGGCGCGCAAGGCTGTGGGCGTCGGAAAGGATGTGGTTGGTACCGGCCTGACCTACAACCAGCAGATGGAGGACTATACCACTAACTTCAAGGTCATGCTGGGCAGCCTGACCGCTGCTGAGAGCAAGGTCGAAGAGCTGAAGACGATGGCCGCGAAGACGCCGTTTGAAATGACTGATCTTGCAGAGGCGACGAAAGAGCTTTTAACGTTCAACGTAGCTTCCGGCAAGACCACTACGGTGATGACGCAGCTGGGCGACATCTCGCTGGGCAATGCGCAGCGGTTTTCTGGTTTGGCAACCGCCTACGGCAAAATTAACTCGCAGGGCAAGTTGACGCGGGAAACGGTCGACATGCTTATCACAAACGGATTCAACCCGATGCTTTACATCACGAAAGAGACGGGTGAGTCCATGTCTGAGCTGGAGAAACGCATGAGTGCCGGCAGGGTTTCGGTTGACGAACTTGACCTTGCGATGCGCCGGGCGACCAGCGAAGGCGGCATGTATTACAAGGGTATGGAGGAGGGCTCCAAGACCATGTCCGGCCAGCTGTCCACCCTTCAGGACAACTGGAATGCATTCCTCGGCGAGGCCATGAGCCCGGTCAGCGAGCAGCTGAGCAGCAAGATCCTGCCCAAGGCCATCGAGAGCCTGGACAAGCTGAGCGCGGCGCTGTTCGGCGTAAAGGGCGACGCCGATGGCGCGAAGAAGGCGCTGTTCCTGAATGCTGCCGGTGAAGAGATCGACCCGAGCGCGAATCTGCTGACGTGGGTGCAGGATCTGATGACCGAATGGACCAACGGCAAAGCGGAAGACGATACGACGGTCAAGGCCTTTGTCGATTCCTTCAACGAGAACAGCGAATCGATCAAGACGGCGCTGCAGGCCCGCATCGACGATATGAGCAACCCGATGACGCCCAAGGAGATGGAAGAGGCGAAACAGAGGATTGCAGACATCACCGCCATGCAGGCGGAGGTGGAAGCTCTGCTGGAAAAGCGTGCGGGCGGATACATCACTGCGGAGGAAGAAACGCGGCTGAACACGATCATATCCACGCTTCAGACCATGCAGGCGGAAGTGGAGGCCGCGGCGGGGTTTGAGGAAAATATCGTATCGCCGTGGGAGAGGTTCGTATCGGCAGCCGGAGACGCGTCGGCAGACTTCCTGACGAAGGCTGCGGATTTTCTGGTATGGTGTGCGGTGGATGGAGAGGGCGCAAACAAAGCGCTGGATGGTGCTGCGATAGCTCTGGGGGCCATTGCGGGCCTGAAGTCCGGAGGATTGATCGGTGCGCTTGCGGGTGGCGCGGCTGCGGCAATTATCACGAATCTGGACAAAATCGCGTCAGCAGCAAAACGAGCATATGATTGGCTGTCGAAACTTACGGGGGTAGAGGTAAGTTACAGCAAGCAAGAAGCTTACGATAACGGACTCGGAGAGACGTGGGGCGTCGATGAAGACACGGGGCGCATCTATTACATCAACGAGGATGGCTCCAAGAGCTTCCGCAAAAAGCATGCAACCGGTCTGGATTATGTGCCGTATGATGAATATCCGGCCCTTCTCCATGAAGGTGAAGCGGTGCTCACCAAGGCCGAGGCCCGTGCATGGCGAAACGGTGACGGCGTCACGGATGGCGGTGCTGTGCGCGATCTGATCGGCACTGTGCGCGACCTGATCGACGCCGTGAAGGCAAATCCGACGGTGCTCAACGTCAACGGCCGCACGCTGGCATATGCCACGGTTGGCGACAATGCCCGCGCCGGCAATGACCGGGCGCGGGACATCAATATCGGGAGGGTGAGATAATGGCGTGGTTTATCTTTAACGGCGTCGACAGCCGCGACATGGGCGTGATCGTCCGGCGGCTGCCGGACTTCCACCGCCCGAAGGAGGATGCAACGTACATCAAGGTACCGGGGCGCGACGGCCGCCTGCGGCAGAAATCCGGAAGCGTGGACAGCTATCAGACGACGCTGACGGTGAACTGCCACGGCAGGACGCTGGCGGAGATCTACGACTGGCTGCACGGCTCCGGCTGGCTGATCAGCAGCAACGAGCCCGCCAGAAAGATCGATATCGACCTGTACGCGCAGGGCAACGACGACCGGTTCCGGCTGGCCTCCGGCGCGTGCTGGGACGACGTGACCTTCTCGGTATACGCCCAGCCGTACCGGTATTTTGTCGACGACGTCATCGAAACGGCGGCAGCGTCGCCGGCGGTGCTGAACAATCCCGGCACGGCGCACTGCCGCCCGAGGATCACTATCCGCGGCTCCGGTGACGTGACGGTCACAGTGGGGCTTGCACAGATGGATTTTGCGGGCCTGACGGACGGTGTGGTGGTGGACTGCGAGCTGATGCAGTGCCTGAGCCTGGACGGCACGCAGCTGCTGAACGGCCTGACCACGATGGACGAATACCCGACGCTGGCGCCGGGGCTGAATTACCTGACGTTCACGGGGGATGTCAGTGAAATCACGGTGGAAATGAGGTGCAGGGATCTGTGATTACGGTACATCCGGCCAACGCGGACGATTTCTCGACGCTGGGCTTCGGTGCGCTGACGGAGACGGAAGAAGCGCCCATTGAAGAGCATGCCGGCGGAATGTACCAGCTGACCCTCGCCCACCCGATGGACGAAGAGGGCCGCTGGCACTACCTGCAGAAGTACAACATCATCAAGGCGCCCGCGCCCGTGCGCGAGGTGCCGTCCTTTGTGGTGCAGGAGGAGACGCCCGGCCAGACGGTGACCCGGCAGATCTACCGGGTGGACACGCCGTCCGGCAAGCGGCTGCACCTGCGCCAAAAGGGCAGTCTTTCGGCCAAGATCATCACCATGTACAAGCCCGGCACCGAGGTGGTGCGTCTGAGCGTGTCCGGAGACTGGGCCCGCGTGGTGGTCTGCAAGGGCGGCGCGACCGGCTACATGTGGGCGGATTATCTGAAGTACGTCCGCACCGAGACGGAGACCGTGCCCGGCACCGGCGGCCCCGGGAAGGTGATCCGGCCGAAGCAGACCCGGGAACAGCTATTCCGCATCACCCGCCCGGAGAAAGATGACGAGGCGCAGCTGATCCGCGTCAAGGCGCTGCACATCAGCTACGACCTTTCCGGCAATGCCATCCGCGGCGCGCTGGAGCTGGACAATGTTCCGGCGGACGAGGCCGTGGAACGCATCCTTGCGCAGGCCAACGACGAGCACCCGTTCTCCGTGTACTGCAACAGCAAAAAGCCCGTCTCCGGAGACTGGACGGGCAAGAGCATTGCGGCGGCTCTGTGGGGCGACGGCGGCGTGGTGCAGCAGATCGGCGGCGAGCTGATCCGCGACAACTTTGACATCTACATCCTCGACGATGCGCAGCGCGATCTGGGCGCGGAGGTGCGCCACGGAAAGAACATGCTGGGCGCGGTGGCCTACGAAGACGCGTCCGGCGTGCTGACGCGCATCATCCCTGTGGGCAAGAACAAGGACGGCAGCCGTCTGATGCTGGACGGCACGCCCTATGTGGAGAGCCCGAGGGCGGCAGAGATCCCCGTGATCCGATCCAAGGAGATCGAATACGACGTGCAGGTGGGTTCGGACGGCATTTCGACCGTCGCAGCCGCCCGCGCAAAGCTGCGGCAGCTGGCCGCTGCGGACTTTACCAACGGCGCAGACGGCACGGTGGTGGGTCTGGACGTGAACTTCGTGCAGCTGGAAAATACGGTGGAGTACGCGCAGTATGCCGACCTGCAGACGATTCACCTGTACGACATCGTGCATGTGATCAGCGGCCGGTCGGACATCCGCGCCGGCGTGCGCATGACCGGATACGTCTTTGAGGCCTCCGGCCCGGATCCGCACTATACTGCGGTCACGTTGGGCGAGATCACCGAACTGGAGACGACCATTTACGGCTACGACATGGCCGAGGGCTCCATGCCGGGAACAAAGCTGATCAACAATTCCGTATCCGGCGCAAAGCTGCGCAACGCGTCCATCGAGTACGCCAAGATTGCCACCGCAGCCATCGAGCAGCTGGTGGCGAACAGCATCACCGCCGTGCGGGCACACATCAACGAGCTTGTGGCCGGGAACATCACCACGGATAAGCTTTATGCGGATCTTGCCACGCTGGCGGCGGCACAGATCACGGCGGCGAAGATCGCCGAGGCGAACATTGACTGGGCGTCCATCGTGACGCTGCGGGCCACCATCGCCAGCATCTCAAAGGCGCAGATCACGGCGGCAAACATCGAGGAAGCCGACATCCAGTGGGCGGAGATCGATTCTCTGGTCGCCAAGATGGCCGAAATTGCGCAGGCGAAGATCGACAGCGCAGAGATCGACGCGGCAAAGATCAACGGTCTGGAGGCCGAGGTGGCGCGGCTGGTCAATGCCAGCATCAAGAACGCCGACATCGGTTTTGCGCAGATCAAGGATCTTGTGGCCGGTACGGCCATCATCACCCAGGGCGTGGGCGGCGAACTGTACATCTCCCGCCTTGCGGTGACCGAGGCCAATATGGTGAGCCTGTCCGTCGGTGAATTGATCGTAAAGGGCTCTGACGGCCATTTCTACGCGCTGGGCGTGGATGCGTCCGGCAATGTCACCACCACGATCAAGCAGGTCGTAAATGACGACGTGGCGGATCTGAGCATCAATGCCGGAGAGAAGATTATCGAGGGCACGGTCACGGCGGCCAAGCTGAACGTACAGGACATCTTCGCCAACAATGCAATCATCAAGCAGCTGATCGCGGCCAACATCGACGTGGCGACGCTGTTTGCGCGGGAAGCCACCATCGCCCAGCTGAACGCGGCGGATATTTCCGGCAACAAATACATCAAGCTTGCCGTGGAGGGCGTGGAACAGCTGGGGAACCGTCTGACCACGGCAGAATCGCAGATCAAGCAGAAGGCAGATTCCATCGAGCTTTCTGTGCTGCGTACGGAAGTTGAGGGCGAGATTGACGGCATTTCCATCGGCGGACGGAATCTGCTGAAGGGTACGCAGAACGACGTATGGGAGGCGTACACTGCCGGATTGCATTATGTGCGTCCGTACACGGAACTGGCTGCGCTGGGCGTGGCGGCGGGTGATGTGCTGACCTATTCGATGGACATCAAGGCAGACAAGTCAACGCGGCTGCGCATGATTATGACCACGTCCGCGAGTGATAACCGTGTGTTGGACGTGTATGGCGGTTGGCTTGATCCTGCAGAGGGCCGCGCATGGGTATCGGCAGAAGTTCCGGCGACGGCGACGCATGTGCGCATGTACATTCAGTCTGAAGGCATGGTCACAGTTGATGGACGATGGAAGGGCGAAAAGCTGGAAAAGGGCAGCAAGCCCACCGATTGGAGTCCTGCACCCGAGGATCCGGCGAAATCGCTGGTGACGGGAACGACGGTGAACATCACGGACGAGCAGTTCAACGTACAGACGAAGCAGGCGGCGTTTTCCATCATCGACGATTCGTCCGGCGAGGCGGAGGAAAAGCTGCGCATCGACGACGATGGTCTGACTGCAGAAGAGGCAACCTTCGGAACGGTTCACAGCGATTCGGTGGTGCTGACACAGGCGGCGGCGACGTTCACCCCGGCCAACGCGGGCGAGCTGCAGGCGATTCTGGACGGACTGCGCAACCGGTTTTTGCTGGGTGGTGTGGTCATAAACGCAGGCAATGTCTCCGGCGGCGAATTCAGTCTTTCCGGCGTACACGGGAACGGTGTTGTAGTCGTTACGGGCGGCGTATTCAACAGCTGGACGCTGGACAACTGCCGGGTGATGGTGCGCGTGCAGCAGGCGAAGTTCAGCACGTCCGGCACGGCGATTTCGGCGACGGCCAGCAATGTGCACATGTGGGACTGCACGATCAATGCGGGCATGGGACTGAACCTGAACCGATATACGGACGCCATTCTGGACGGCTGCACGGGAACGTGCACGACGCTGGCGGGGTTGAGTTATAGCTCGGTTCTTCGCGTATTGGGCAGCACTGTGCCATACGGCATGCTTGGTTCGGTGAATGGCGAGGTCTACAGCCCGATTGCCTTTGCGGCGGCTCCGTCTGCGCCCAGTGTGGAAACGGTGACCAGCGCAAGCCTTGCGGCGACGTCCACGCGGACGTGGAACGGCGGATGGATTTCCGGGAACGTGCTGTATCAGGGTAAGGTCGGATCCGACGGTCAGCTGCGCAGAGGCTGCATGTGGTTTGATACCTCGGCGATCTCCGGCAAGACGATTGTTTCGGCCACGCTGACGCTCAAGCGCGTGGACGGCATCGGCGGAGGCGGCTCCGTGGCGGTAGGCATTTACGGTACCACGGCGGCGTCGGCCTCCGGCACGCCTGCGGTGGGTACGAAGTATGCATCCGTGAGCCTTGCCAACGGCGCGACGAAGTCCGTGGACGTGACGGCGGCGGTGCAGGCGCTGGCAGACGGATCCATCAAGGGCCTGATGGTCTACGACACCCAGACCGGCACCTACAACAGCAAGAACTACACCTACGGCTACTGCAAGCTGTACGGCAGCAGCGACGGCGCGAAGCCCGTGCTGAGCGTGGTGTGCAAGTAAAGGGGAGAACGGAGGGGTTACGGCCTCCGGCGGCCAAGGAACCTGAGGTTCCTTGGATTCTCCCTCTTGAGGGGATTTATGATTTGGGGTGTTTCGTTTGGACGCGGCGCGGCGGTGGTCGCCGCTTGCGTCAGGAATGTGGACGTGGTTGTCGGTCGGATGTTGGGTTTTGAGTGAGGAGGGGTTTTGTGTTTTTGAATCTGAAACGGGTGATTCTGTCCGGCAGATACAGGCTGTCGGAGATGGTGGAAAAGATCAATGTGATGTGGGGCGAAAGCCTGATCACGGGCGAGGAGAGGGACGAGCTGCTGCATCTTGCGCAGGAAAAGCTGAATCCGCAGACGGAGGCCCCGGAGCTGATGGCGGCGTATGTGCGCGTGCTGGAAAAACTGGAGGGGCTGGAGAGGCGCGTGGCGGCGCTGGAGGGCACGGGCGGCGAGGAATCCGCAGAGGGCGGCGAGTGGCCTGTGTGGGAGCCTTGGGACGGCGTGTCGGACAAGTATCAGCCGGGTGCGAAGGTGACCCACAACGGCGTGAAGTACGTTTCTGTGTACGCCGGCCAGAACGTCTGGGAGCCGGGCGCGCTGGGCACGTCGGAGATTTGGAAAGTCTGGGATGGTGATGCCTGATGCCGCGCACCATTGCCTACGGGCATGAACACAGAGCAGAACAGGCGGGTGTGCTGTCAGGCATTGCAAGCGGCAACACGGCCAACGCAAACGCCTACACCGACAAGGCGGTGACGTTTCCGCAGGCATTCGCGGAGGTTCCGGTGGTGGTGGCGTGCTTCGCCACCGACTCAACCGCCGCAGGCATGGGCGGTATTTCTGTCAGCGTGGCGGCGCGGAGTACTACCGGGTTCACACTCAGGTTTTACAACAACACAGGCACCAGCCGCACGCCTCCGGTTGCGTGGATTGCGGTGGGGAAACTGGCGTAAGGAGGAATGAAATATGATTAACATCACGACGCGCAAAATCGGAGGCGATGTGATCGCCACGCTGATCCGTGGCGACAATGCCACGACGGCAATCCGGATCAATGTCCCCGAACGGGCCGACGGCGTGGATCTGTCCGGCCTTTCGTGGGCGGTGCTCATCCGCAATGCGGCTGGCGGGACGGACGTTTATGTGCCCGCAAAAGCCGAGCGCGACGGGCATTTTATCACGTTCGACTGGTTCCCCGGCGGCGTGGCCACGGCTGCGGCGGGCTTGACCGAGGTGATGATCTCCGGCACTGCACAGGCGGACGATCCGCCGGTATGGCAGTCTGCGACGTACTGTGTGCGCGTGGACGAGAAGGTGGATGCGGATCCTGCGGGCGATGATGCACAGAAACTGACTGAACTGCAGCAGCTGATCGTGTTCGTGCAGAGCGCTCTGCCGGACGTCATCGATGCGGGCAGAGCGGCGCAGGAAGCCGCGAACCGCGCCAACGAGGCGGCGAAGCGGGTGGAGAGCATTGAAGGCATCGTGATCGATGAAACCCTCACACAGCCGGGTGCGGCGGCGGATGCGGCTGCGGTGGGCGGAAAGCTTGACAAACTTTCTGAGGAGATGGCGTTTGACTATGCTGCATATGGGTTGCCCATCGTCTATCTGACGGGCGATATCACGGGCATGGATAAGGACAACGCTGTCTCGATGCAGTATGTGTACGGCGATAAGTCCGGCGAATGCGAGGTCAAGTGGCAAGGCACGTCCAGCCTGAACTACCCGAAGAAGAACTATACTATCAAGTTTGATAACGCCTTTGAAGCAGTCGAGGGCTGGGGCGAACAGAAAAAGTATTGCCTGAAAGCATACTACATTGATTACAGCCACCTGCGAGATCGGGTAGGTGCGATCATTTGGGGCGCGATTGCCAAGAGAAACACAGAAGTCACATGGACAAATGCGCTGCCTAATTGTGGCGCTGTGGCTGGCTTCCCTTGTATGGTGGTTATCAATGGAGAATACATGGGCTTGTATTCTTTTAATACCCCGAAAGACCCGTGGTTGTTTGGCTTTGCCGATAATGATGTCAACTGTGCCATTGTCGGCATGGCGAAGGACGGCAATGTTACGCGTTTCAAAGCGCCGACGGTGTTCAGCGATTCGGGTTTTGAGTATGAGCATCTTGCAGACGGTGTTGATGAAGCAACGATGACCACTCAGTTCGGGGGCATCTACACGGCAATACAGAATAGTGAGAATAAGTCGAACTGTTACAGTGCTGACTGCCTGAATAGCCGCATCAGCGTGCTGAACGTCATCCAGCATTTCATTTTCGCCGTTGTTTTTTCCCACAGGGACGGTATTGGAAAGAACACGCTTTTCGTTACCAATGACGGCGGCGCGAAATGGACTATTTCCGAGTATGACATGGATTCAACGCTGGGCAATAACGTCTACGGCGATTCGTATATCAACGGGAAAGATCAGACCTTTGCGAACTATGCAAACACGTCCAAACTGTTTGAAGTGGTCTATAAGTACGACAAATCTCGCGTGATTGCGCAGTATAAAAATCTGCGTAAAGTTGCATTGCTGGAAGCGACAGTTGCCAACACCATCCTCAATGAGGGTGCGAAGATTCCGAAGGCCGTTCTGGACTATGAGACGAAGCTGTGGCCCGGCATCCCCGGAACGAACACTAACAATGTAAACCAGATGCTTCTTAACTTCCGTGAACATATCGCCCAGTGTGATGCGGAAATCGAAGCGATGGAAGCATCGCTGGCCGAGTCTTAATCCACTTTCTGACAAGATGAACGCACCCGCGTAAGCGGTGCAAATAAAACCAAAGGAGGATTTTACAAATGGCTGTCTATGTGGGATCCGCAAGGATCGACGAAAACGGCAAGGCCTACGGCGGCGCCGCCGGCGACCAGACCGGAAAGGAACTGAGCAAACAGGCGTGGTACAAGCACAAAAAGGGGTGGCGGGTGTTCCGCGCGCTGGATCTGGAAGCGGCGCTGAAGATTGCGCGGTTTATGGATGCGGCCTGTGCCAGTCCGCTGATCGGCTATGACCAGTGGAACCGGCACACGCTGTACAATGCCATCAAGGACGTCGGCTTTGATCTGTCCAAGCTGACGAAGAAGGTCGAGACCGACTGCTCTGCGCTGGTGCGCACGGCTCTGGCTTATGCGGGCATCATGGGCATCCCGGAGAGCTTCCGCACGGGCAACATGCCGTCTGCCCTGCTGGGCACCGGCAAGTTCGTGGAACTGAAGGGTGCGAAGTACACCGATCAGAGCGCATACCTGGGCGCGGGCGATATCCTCGTCACCAAGACCAGCGGCCACACGGTGGTGGTGGTAAATAACGGCCCGAAGTACGAAGGCCGCGAAGTTGCGCCGAAGGAAACCACCCTCGGCGACCATCTTTTGAAGAACGGCGCGGAAGGCGCGGACGTGAAGGTGCTGCAGGAGTACCTGATTGCCCTCGGCTACGACCTTGGCAAGTGGGGCGCGGACGGCGATTACGGCGACGCCACCGAGCTGGCCGTGAGGAGGTTTCAGCGCGACTGCGGCCTCGACAACGACGGCGATTACGGCCCGCTGACGCATGCTGCGCTGATGGAGATCATTGAGACCCTGCAGAACGAACTCGGCCTCACTGTGCGCATCGAAGGCGGCGACTGCTGGGTGCGCAGCGCGCCGAATACCGACGGGGCGAAGCTGGGCGTGGTCAAGAGGGGAAGCGTGCTGCCCTACGGCGGCGAAAAGGCCGACAACGGCTGGCTGCTGGTGGAGTACAACGACCAGAACGGCTGGGTGTCCGGAAAATACGGAAAGGTGAGTGATTGACATGTGGGACAAGGTTGTGAAGACTCTCTGCGCCATCGGCGGCGCGATTGCGGGACTTTTCGGCCAGTGGCCGACCATGCTGACCATCCTCGTGGTGGTGATGTGCATCGATTACGTCAGCGGCGTCATCGTTGCGGCGTCCGGAAGATCTCCGAAGAGTGAATCCGGCGGACTGAGCAGCAAGGCCGGATTCATCGGCATTGCGAAAAAAGGCTTTATCATGCTGATTGTCCTGCTGGCGACCATGCTGGACCACGCCATCGGCGACGAGGCGATGCTGTTCCAGGGCGCGGCTGCCTGTTATTATATCGCAAATGAAGGCCTTTCCATCCTCGAAAATGCCGTCCTGATGGATCTGCCCGTGCCGGGCGTGATCAAAAGGGCGCTGGAAGAACTGCGCGACAAGAACGACAAGGAAAAGGAGTGATGCACCGGCACCGCGCACCGCAAGTATGAAGATCTGAGGACACTTGAGCCCTCGTATATCGAAGAACTGATCGGGCGGTCGAATCTGTCGGAGGACGACAGGAGGATCGCCCGGGCGGTCCTGCTGCACGACATGACCTATGTGGACGCAGGGGCCGAGGTCGGCGCGGACGACGCATGCATGCAATGGCACAGGACCACGGCCAGCCTGCACATGCGCAAAAAAATCGCGCCGCGGCTGCGCGAGCTGGTGGCACGGGATCAATCAATGACGGCAAAGGCCGGAGCGTAATGCTCCGGCCTT
>UZAT01497902.1_pt1 | contig 12003 bp, 6 predicted proteins | sample 2160861 | NCBI WGS metagenome assembly UZAT01 (sample SAMEA5138306, study PRJEB28736) | viral metagenome | reverse complement strand
TTGTGGGATTGTCCTTTTTCTGTATTTTGGGCTGGGTTTCTTTGTCTCTTAGTAGAAGAAGCTAAAGTTGTTTTTTACTTTTGCTTTCTCTTGAAGTACTTGAAGTGGTAGACGAAGTTGTGATGTCTTTTGCATATTACGCATTTCGAATGATTGTTGTATCATTTGTGGGTCTTCCTTGGTTGCTCTCTTGCCCATTGAGTCAACGTTCACAATATAGATTCCGTTATATCCCTTAATTGGTTTTTGGATTCCTGTTTTGGTTGCTGCTGCAAGGGTTCCGATTACTCTCATCTCTGGTCCTGCTTGAACGAAGTATGGGTCGCCAAATGAAACGTTTGCTGCTGTGTCAACGGCTGTGTTTTCTTTTAGTGCTATTGCGTCAAGTGTCTTTTCGCTTGCTATTAGTGTTTCGGCTTTCTTCATTAAGATTTCAGCTTTCTTTTCCATTCTTACCATGTTTTCAATATATGGTTTTACTTGGTCAAGTGGTAAGATACCTTTTTCTTTTATATCTTTTACTCCTACTACAAGGAACATATCTGTTAGTTCGTATATTTCTGGTGCTACATCGCCTTTCTTAGTCTCTTTGTTGAATGCCCAACGAACTATCTCTCTTGCATATGGTGTTCCGTTTAGTTGGTAATCCATTTCTCTAAGTTGTGAGGTTAGAATGTTTAGATTTTGTTTTTGTGCTGCTTGTGTGAAGTCTGCCATGTTTGATGATGCGCCTAAGAAGTTATTTGCATTATCACGGATTTCATTAACTGTTTTTTCGCTTGGGCGTATCTCCATAACAATTGTTGCAAGTTGTAGTTTGCTTACTGGGCTTGTCTTTCCTGTTACCTTAATTAACATATATCCCAATTCGTTTGGTATTTCATAAACAAATACTCCACTGATAGGGGTTGTGTTAATTAGGTTGTAAAGGTCTGATTGAAGTTGACCATCTAAGAGCCAGCCAGAATCTCCCATGTTTTTCTTTGCCTCAGGGTCGTCAGAGTATTTTGCTACATTGTTTTCAAATCCTGCTGCGTCTTTACTTACTATTGAATAAACGCTGTCTTTTAGTTTTGCTGCTGCTTCTTGATTTCTTTTTATTTCTCCTCCTGCATTGCTGTTAAGGATTAGAATTCTTGAGAAACGAATTGAGTCTGGGCGTGCTTGCATTGAGGTAAGTTTAGCCATTACCCAATTTCCTCCGTTTTGGAATGGAGAAATAAATTCACCTATCTTAGCTCTTGATAGTATTGAATCTGGGATTATTTGTTCAAATTGTTCTCTCTTATAATAGTTACTATCGTAGTATTGATCTGATACGCTTGAAACAAATCCTGCTATTTCATATGAAGGTGTTACTTTGAATTGTTCGAATGTGCTGTATACTGAATCGTTAATTGCTTTTATGTCCTCTGGTGATGGAACTATTGAGAATTTAACAAACTCAACATCACGCATTGTTTCGTTAAGCTTAAATTCGTTCTTATGTTCTGCGTAGTATTTCTTGTAATCTGATTCTTCAATCTTAATTGTATTATCTGCTATTGCTGCAAATGGAAGAATGGTATAACGAGAGTTTGTTGTTTTGTCGTAAACTGTGCTAAGGTGTGCTGCTATTGCTTTTGGCATATACATGCTCTTAGCTAGTAGTTTTTCGTATTTTTCTTGTAAACGACTCTTCTTAACGTATTTCTCGAAGTTTTTCCAAGATGCTTGTTCTTCTGCAGGAAGTTTATCGAACTGTGCAATGTATTGTGCAATTGCTTGTTTGTTATAGTTACCTGTTTGAGGGTCTGAGAAATTTTGAATAACCATTTGGTGGATGAAGTTCCCGAAGAACATATCGTTTAATTCTTCTTTCCCAACAGTGATACCAATCTTTTCATATTCACTTGTCAATAGTTTTTCATTTAAAAGTTCTTGATAAGCTTGTTGACGTACAGTATAGCTTTGCTCAGGATTTAAAGATTCTGATTGATATTGCTGTTTCATGTTTGTTTCAATGTTTTGAGACATCTCTTCAAACTCGTTCCTTGTGATTTCAACACTATCAATTGTACCTATGTTATTAGGTGCACTTGTGTTTTTTGTAAATATGTCGCTGAAAACAAATGATAAGATAGCTATTGCAATAACTGCAACTGCTATACCCGCTCTTTTTCTGATTCTACCAATAATCGCCATTACTAAATGTTATTTGTTGTTTTTACTTAATTTCTCTAAGACTTTTTTCTAATAGCTTGCAAAAGTAGGAAGAAAATCACTAATTAAGAACTTTTTAATTGAAAAAGTGCATTTAATACAATAAAACATAGTTTAGATTTGTTTGTTTGGAGTATCTTTGCTACAAATTAAACAATATAGTTCTATGCTACATAAAAGAATAATACTAGTTCTGCTTTCATTTATACTAATAGTTCCAACGCTTCAATCTCAAGAGGAAGATAAGGGTTTTGAACTATCAAAAAATCTTGAAATTTTCTCATCTGTTTATAAAAATCTTCATTTGAATTATGTGGATGATATTAACCCTGGTGAGCTGATGAAGAATGCTATTGATGCAATGCTAGCCAAACTTGACCCTTATACTAACTATATTCCGGAATCGGATATTGAAGATGTTAAGCTACAACTTATGGGTCAGTATGGTGGAATTGGTGCTTTAATTCACGCCAAAAACGGTCAAGTAATTATATCAGAACCCTACGAAGGGCTTCCCGCTGATAAGGCAGGGCTTAAGGCTGGAGATTTGATTTTGGAAGTTAATGGGCAAATTGCAAAAGACAAGAGCACAGACCAGGTTAGAGAATTTCTTAGAGGACAGGCTGGTTCGGAAATTAGGATTAAGGTTCTGAGAGATGGTAAAGAGGTTGAGAAAATCTTTAAGAGGGAGGAAATAACCCTTGAAAATGTTCCTTTTTACGGTATGGTTAAGAAGGATATAGGCTATATTAAATTAAATGAGTTTACAAAAGATGCTGCTAATAATGTTTCAAATGCTTTTAGGGAGCTGAAAAACAAAAATCCTCAAATGAAAGGATTAATTCTTGACCTAAGGGGAAATGGTGGGGGTTTACTTACCGATGCTGTTAACATTGTTAATATATTTGTTGATAAGGGTCAAAACATTGTTTCAACAAAGGGAAAGATTGTTGAGAAAAACCAAACCTTCAAAACCCTTTATCCTTCTGTTGACTTAAATATCCCTATTATTGTTTTGGTTGATAACTACTCTGCATCGGCCTCTGAAATTGTTGCAGGTAGCCTTCAAGACTTAGACCGTGCAGTTGTTATGGGACAAAGAACATTTGGCAAGGGATTAGTTCAAAACATTATTCCACTTACCTATAATGCTCAAATGAAGGTAACGGTTTCAAAATACTATATCCCAAGTGGTCGTTGTATTCAAGCTATTGATTATTCACATAGGGACGATAACGGCAGAGCAACGAAACTTCCAGATTCTCTAAAAACAGCTTTCAAAACAAAAGGAGGAAGAACGGTTTATGATGGATTTGGTATTGAGCCAGATATTGTGATTGAACCAAAATATGCAAGCCCTCTAATAATGACAATAATTACTAAGTTCCTTGCTTTTGACTTTGCTTCCGAATTTGTAAAGAATAACCCTACAATTCCTAGCGCTAAAGACTTCAAGATAACAGACGATATATATAAACAATTTACGGATTTCATAAGTGATAAGGACTATGGCTATTCCACAATAACAGAAAGGATGCTAAAAGAACTTGAAGAAATGTCTAAAAAAGAAAAGTATAGCGAAGAAATTGAAAAGACTATTGAGGACTTGAAACAAAAGATTGAAAAAGATAAGAGTAATGATTTAATCAAATTCAAAGATGATATTAAGGATATACTATTATCAGAAATTGTTGTTAGATATCATTATCAAAAAGGAAGGATAGAGGCTCTTTTACAATCAGATGCTGAGATTGAAGAGGCTGTACAATTGCTTCTAAATCCAAATCAGTATAATAAGATATTATCAAAATAAGGATTAACCATTAAAGATAACTATATAAATTAAGTGGGTATATGAGGAAGTTTTATTTATTATTTTGTGTTTCATTTCTTTTTGTTTTAAATGCTAATGCACAAACAAAGAATGCTTTATCTGAGAGGGAAGAAGAGGCAATGGGTTTTCTTAAAGCTTATATGCCGCTAAGCGATATTGCAGACTACGATGAGGCATTTTTCACTACTCAGGTTAAAACAGCGTTCCAGGCAAGAGATTATTTTGCTTGGGGTAAAACAATTCCAGAAGAGATGTTCCGTCACTTTGTTTTGGTTTATAGAGTAAATAACGAAAACTTAGATAGTTCAAGACTTGTTTTCTTTAATGAGCTAAAAGATAGGATAAAGAATATGACTATGTATGATGCTGCTTTGGAAGTTAACCACTGGTGTCATGAATATGTAAATTATAAGGGAGCTGACGGAAGAACATCTTCTCCACTAGCAACCATAAAAACCTCTCATGGACGTTGTGGTGAGGAATCAACCTTTACTGTAACGGCTCTTAGGGCTGTTTCCATTCCTGCACGACAATGTTATACTCCTCGTTGGGCACATACCGACGACAATCACGCTTGGGTTGAGGTTTGGATTGATGGCACTTGGTATCATCTTGGAGCTTGTGAGCCAGAGCCAGAACTTAATATAGCTTGGTTTGATGCTCCTGCAAAAAGAACAATGATGGTACACACTACTGTTTTTGGAGGAAACTATAAGGGAGAAGAAGAGGTAAACTACCAAACAGAACTTTATTCTAAAATTAATCTTCTTCCAAACTACGCCAAAACAAAAAAGATATATATAAGGGTTAGTGACAGTAAAGGCAATCCTGTGAAAGATGCTGAGGTAGATTTTGGCTTATATAATTATGCAGAGTTTTATCCTATTGCTCAAACAAAAACAGATAGTAGTGGTCTAACCTATCTAACAACTGGCTTAGGTGACTTAGTGATTTGGGCAAATAAGAATAGTGATTATGCTTATAAGAAGATAACCGTAAAGGAAACAGACACACTTTTTCTTGTCCTAATGCCTAATCAAAATAGAGAATATGAGGAATTGTTTGAAGTTACACCTCCTGTTCAAAGGGCAATCACAACAATTTCAGGTGCAAAGGTTAGAGAAAATGCAAGACGCCTACTCTATGAAGACTCAATTAGAAATGCCTATATTGCAACGTTCCCAAACGATGATTATATTAAGAACCTTGCTCTTGAACTTCCAGTTTTTGATTCAAGCAATGTTTCAACCATTATTAAGAATAGCTGGGGAAATTATAAGGAGATTGAAGCCTTTCTTAGAGAAAACAAGAATACAAAAGAGGCTTTAGATATCTTAAAGGTTATTTATGAGAAGGATTTAAGAGATACTCCAAAAGATATTTTGCAAAGTCATTTAGATGTTTATCTGAAAACTAAACCAAATCTAACTTATTCAAAAGATATTATTGATAACTATATTCTTAATCCAAGGATTCAACTAGAGCTAATTACTACTTGGAGAGAATATATCAATGAAAACAAAAAAGAAATATTCAAGGAACAAGATATTACCTCACCTTCTCAAATAGGAAAGTGGATTGAAGAAAACATTAACCTAAATACAACTGATAACTATTATGATTGTCAAATCTCACCTAAGGGAGTTATAAGTTTAGAAGAGGCGGATGAGGTTTCTATGGAGATTTTATTTGTTGCAATGGCAAGAACATTCTTTTTCCCTGCAAAATACGACTGGGCAACAGGTAAGGCTATGTATTATGATAATGGAGAATGGATAGTTGCTTTAAATAATAGGAAAGCTGAGGAGGATAGAGAGATTAATAATATAAGCAATGGTAAGTGTATTTTGAATGTTTATAATAATACTTCCACAAATAGGATTAAACCAGAGTACTCAACTCATTTCACTCTTGCCAAATTTGTTGCCGGGAAGTTTCAAACACTCGACTACGAATATGACCCAAAGTTTAAGAATTTTCCAGAGAAATTAAACTTAGAGGCTGGCTACTATCGTTTACTTACGGGTAATAGGGCAAATGATGGAACGGTTTATATTAAGACAAACTATTTTAATCTTCAAGCAGGGAGGACTGGAGATTTGTTTGTTGAGCTAAGAGAGATTCCTCAAAATCTTATTGTTGAAGGTGTGATGAAGATGAAAACTAAGGTCAATCTTCAAAATAAAGAGAAGACCACCCTAGCAGAGCTTTCTAATGGTAAGGGATTGGTTATTGCAATTATTGATCCTCAATCAGAGCCAACCAAACATATAATGGTTGATATTCCTCTTTTCAAACAAGAATTTGAACAATGGCAAGGTGGAGTCCTTTTCTTAGTTCCAGAGGATAAACTAAGAGGAGATTTTTCAGAAAGCAGCTATAAGAACCTTCCAGAACAATCTGTTTTTGCAATTGATAAAGGAAACAAAATCTTAAAACAAGTTCTCAAAACTACAAAGAAAGATATTAAAGATAATCTTCCAATAATCCTTTTAATCACAAATGAAGGGAATATAGTTTTCCTTTCAGATGGTTATAGGATTGGCTCAGGGGAAAACCTAATTAAAACAATTTACCAGATAGAAGAAAAGAAATGAGAAATATAATTCTAAATAGACTAAAAGGATTTTTGCTTTTAGCCTTTGTATTGCCTTTGTTTTTCGGCATAAACCTAATGGCTCAACCAGTTAAAAGCACAGTAGAAACCTCAAACCAACCATGGAGATACGGCATAAGGGCAGGTGCCAACTATGATATAGCGACCCTTCAACAAGGTGGAGAGTATAAATTTGGATGGAAAGCTGGTTTTGTTGCAGAGAAGAGGCTAGTATATAATATGTATTTCCAACCCTCATTATCATTCCAAAACAAAGGTTATAAATATGAAAGAACCTTCAACGATAAGGGTAATGTAAATGCGTATTTGATTGAAGGAGTTGCAGGAATCTTAATGAAGTTTGGAGACGAGAGGATTGGAAGGGGATTAATTATTTCAGTTGCACCTTATTTTACGTATGGAATTGGAGGAAAATCATCTTTTGAAGACCTAAGAGACACATCGGCAAACAACTTTTATGGTAAAATAACTGAAAATACCTTTTCGGACAATAGGTTAAAGGCATTTGATCTTGGATTTCAACTAGGTGTTGGTTATGATATTAGCCATAGATGGGAATTAGGAGGGACTTATGTCTTTGGACTTCATAGAATGATGACCTATACAAATTTCCGATGGAAAGGCTTCCAAGTTCATTTAAGCTATTTCTTTTAAGGAAGAAATGAATCGCTGAAACAATTTACTGAATCAAAGAAAGAAAATCTTGAATCAAAGAAAGAATTTCTTAAAACAAAGACTTAGAAAACAAGCTCTATTTCCTGATAAATTTATCTTGATATATGTTTTCTGGTCTTTTATGTTTCCATCTCTTGTGTGACCAAAGCCAATAAGGGGGTGCTTGTTTTATCGTTTTCTCTAATTCATTAAGGTATTTAAGAGTAATTCCTCCATATTGAGTTTCTTGTGGCTTGTCTTCAAGTGGGATTAGCTCAAATGAATAATAGCCCCTCCTAATTTTGCTTACCCTATAATAAATTACAGGAAAGCCTTCCTTCTTTGCTAAGTTCTCAGGACCGAAAATTGCTGGCGTATCTTGATTAAGAAACTCTGTCCAATAACATTTATGCTTATCATTTGGGCTTTGGTCTGCAAGTAACATAAATATAGTAGGCTTTTTCTCTTGTTTTTTTTGCTCAATTAAAGCTTTAACATTATCCGAGTAGCAGACCTCTGTTCCATAACGTGTCCTTCTCTTATGCATAAGGTCTCCAAAAACTTTATTACTCATCCTTTTCCCAACTCCAACCCCTTGAAACTCGAACTGCATACCAAGCGATAAGACCATATACTCCCAATTATTATGGTGAGAGGACACAAATATTAAGCTTTGTTTATTCTTATAATACTTATCAAGAACTTCTTTGTTTTGACAATAATATCTCTTTATTAGATTTGTTTTAGAGATGGTAAGCATCTTCAAGGCCTCCATAAATACATCTGAAAGGTGGTTGTAGAATTGGTTTTTAATTATTTTTAGTTCTTCTTCTGTTTTGTTAGGGAAGGATTTCTTAAGGTTTTTCTCCACAACCTTAACTCTATATTGCAATATGTGTTGAAGGATGAAACTTATAAAATTAGAAATACCATATAGCATCCACATCGGCAAAAGAGATAATGGGACTAGTAGGCAATAGAAAACAAGGTAATATCCAATTTTATTCATATTGCAACGATAGTTTTTTTAGTTCTTGCTTTCAGCCTTTGGCATTGTGAAAATGAAATTGCTTCCTTTGCCTAATTCTGATTCTACCCAAATAAGTTCTTCATGTTTTTGTATAAGCTCTTTAACTATTGATATGCCTAATCCTGTGCCTTTTTCTCCTTGGGTTCCTTCCTTTGTTTCGTTAGAATCGCTAATAAATAATTGATTTGCAAATTCCTGATCCATTCCAACGCCGTTATCCGAGATGGTTATTTGAATCTTATTGTCTTTTTCTTCAGACCCAACTTCAATTACTCCATTTTTGTTGGTGAACTTTATTGAGTTACTTACTAGATTCCTCAATATTGTTTTCAATATATTGATATCAGCTTCAATATATAAGTTGTCTGGAATTGAACAAGAAAGGGTTATGTTTTTAATTTGAGCATGTGTTTTTAGATTTTTAAAAGTATGTAAAACAACTGGTTTAAGTTCAAATTCTTTCTTGTCAACATCCATCATGCCTGACCTAACCCTAAGCCAAACAAGTATTTCTTCCATTAACTTATATCCCTTTTCAGAACTGTCGTTTATGATACCGGTAAATTCTTTTAGAGTCTCTTTATCTATTTCTTCTAAGTTATCTAAAATATATTGTGAAAATCCTATTATGGAAGTGAAAGGGTTCTTTAAATCATGAGCAAGTATACCAATAAATTTATCTTTATCGGAGTTAAGCTTTTGAAGGTTTTTAGTAAATCTAATTATTTGCTTTTCACGCTTCTTTCTTTCAGATATATCTAAGAAAGTAACAACAGATCCAACAATTATTCCATCATGCATTTGTATATAAGAGAAGTATTCAACCGGTAAGCATGAGCCATCTTTTCTCCAAAAAACTTCCTTATCGGATGTCATTCCTTCTCTATGATTAATAGTATAATTAATATTGCAGTCGTGAGAACTCATTGGACTACCATTTGCATAAGAATGATGAATTAGATTATGCATATTTTTACCAAGAAACTCTTCCTCTTTTGCATATCCTAGCATATCTAGACAAGATTGATTAGCAAATGTGCAATTCCCGTTATTATCTATTCCATAAATACCCTCAGCAGTTGAGTTTAATATTAGATTTATCTTTGCTTCTTTTTCTCTAATAATTTCTTTTTCCTTTAATAAATCTGTAATATCCCGACTTATGCTAATAATTCCGATAACTTTCCTATCATCGTCAAATAAAGGAATTTTATTAGTCTGTTCATGTCTAATCTCTCCATCAGCGTCATAGAACAAATTTACCTTTCCTTTTAGTTGTACGCCTGTTTGAAAAACATTATCATCTTCTTCTTGATACTCTTTTGCTTTATCTTTAAAGGTAAGATCTTCATAGCTTTTGCCAATAATATCTTTCCAATTGCTATATCCCGTAAGTGTTGCAAGACTTTGGCTACAAAAAATTATTTTTCCATATTCATTTTTGAAGAGTACATAATCAGTTATATGCTCCAAAAAAGTTTCGAAATAGCGGTTGAATAATAAATATTCTTGTTCTTGTTCTTTCTCACGAGTTAAGTCTTCAAGAGTAAGGAAAACCCCATATCCTTCAACCTTTAGAGGTTCTGAGCTGAGCCCAATCCATTTGATTTGGTTTTCTTGTTGTAATCCAACTTCAAAGTTAGAAATAGAAATTCCTTTTTCCAATGTTTTAATGCCCGGACACTCATCATCAGGAACAGGGCTTAGGTTAGGATAAATAAAGCTAAAGTTTTTCGAGTGAAGATTAACGCTAAGTAAATCCTCTTTTGAAGCTCCTAAAATATCTTGGCTGGCACTATTACAATCAATAATGTTTCCATCCTGGTCAGTAAGAATAACCCCTTCATTAAGAGTATTGAAAATTGTTTTATATTTCCTTTCACTTTCTTCAACCTTAACGAAAACTTCCTTATAAGCGGAGTTTAATGTGTTGAGTTGATTATTATTTTTATCAAGTTTTTTTACCAAATTTATAAAAGCTTTATTGATATAACTTATTGAACCAATTAGTATTATTGAAGTAATAACTATAGTAAATAGTCCATATACCCAGCTTAGTATATCTTTGTTAAATGTATTAAAGTCTATTTCCCTAACAATTATATTATTTAAGACAATGTATTGGTTAAGAATATATCCTAAGAGTGTAATAATAGAATAGATTATTCCTAGTCTTTTACCATATAAAACAGTAATTATTGCAATACCAATAAGACATAAGTAGTGACCTCCAGAAAATGCAAAGAATAAATTCCCTATAAATCCTGCAATAATGAATAAGGAAGCAATCAAATGTGATTTAAGTTTAATAGATAGTTTGTTTCTGAAAATAAAAATAATTATCGCAAACAAAACTGCAACGCAAAATAATACGAAATTTAAAATTGGTCCATTTTCAATAATTTGAATTATGGAGAGAGCAAACGCTGGAACTGCTAAAATGATTAAACTCAGAATTGAAATATTGAATAGTTTGTCTCTGGCTGAATTGGTTTCTGTTGTTAAATCTTTCATAAAGCTAATTAATTATGATGGTAATGTCAAAGCATTCCTATATAATGTGCAAAAGTACAAAATTATTGAGATATAGATAACAAAAAAGCCACCTTAAAAGGTGGCTGAAACGATTATTTTCTTGAGGTCTCTTCCAGATTCGAACTGGAGTAGACGGTTTTGCAGACCGGTGCCTAACCGCTCGGCCAAGAGACCTTGTTTTAATCAGAGTGCAAAATTACAACTTTTTTTCATATTTCCAAAATCACAAGCATTTTTAACTAAAAACCGATTAGGTCTTTGGTTTTTTATATCTTTGCAAGAGGAATAAAATTACAATAAGATATGGAATTTACTGCAGGACAAATATCCCAAATGTTGGGAGGAGAAGTAGTGGGAAACGATAACGTTGTCGTTAACACTCTTTGTAAGATTGAAGAGGGCATAGAAAAAGGGATGTCTTTCCTTTCAAACCCTAAATACGAACATTATATTTACGACACAAAAGCTTCTGTGGTAATTGTGAATAAAAGCTTTGAGCCAGAAAAAGATATAAAGACAACTATTATTAAGGTAGATGATGCTTATGCTTGCTTTGCTAAGGTCTTAGATATATATAATGAATATATGCTAAATAAGGAAGGAGTTTCTTCTCTTTCATTTATCTCAAAGACTTCTACAATTGAGGGTGAGCCTTATATTGGAGAGTTTGCTTTTATTGGAGAAAATGTGAAAATAGGGCAGGGGGCTAAGATATATCCTCATGTATATATTGGCGATAATGTTCAAATAGGTGATAATGTTACTTTCTTTTCAGGAGCAAAGGTCTATCATTCTTGCGTAATAGGGAATAATTGTAGCATAAATTCAGGAGCTGTTATAGGAGCTGATGGCTTTGGTTTTGCACCTTTAGCAGATGGCTCCTTTAAGAAGATAGCTCAAATCGGTAATGTTATTTTAGAAGATAATGTTGATATTGGCGCAAACACAACAATTGATAGGGCAACAATGGGTAGCACAATAATTAAAAAAGGTGTGAAATTGGATAACCTAATTCAAATAGCTCATAATGTAATCATTGATGAAAATACGGTTATGGCTGCTCAAGCAGGAGTTTCGGGTACAACAAAAATAGGGAAGAACTGCTTTATTGGAGGTCAAGTTGGATTTGCA
>UZAT01513994.1_pt1 | contig 12021 bp, 12 predicted proteins | sample 2160861 | NCBI WGS metagenome assembly UZAT01 (sample SAMEA5138306, study PRJEB28736) | viral metagenome | reverse complement strand
CCCAGCTGGTGGCGCACTGCTACATGGTCAAGACCACGAGCAACGCAGACCTGATCGCAGAGATCAAGGGCGGCATCAAGAAAGAGGGAAGCGTCAGCTTCGCGCCGTCGTCTGCGATCTGCTCGATCTGCGGAACCGACAACGCGAAGAGCTACTGCAGGCACTGGCCTGGCAAGGACTACGACAAGGAAGGCGGCAAGGAGACCTGCGTCTTCAAGCTGTCGGGAGTCCGCGACGCCTACGAGTTCAGTCTCGTGGCTGTCCCCTGCCAGAGAGCGGCAGGAGTCCACAAGAGCTACACTGGCGAAACGGTCTTCGAGAAAGACCAGCAGGACGACACAGCCCAGGACCCCGCCCTGGATGAAAACGGGGACAAAATCAAACAGCTGACACTCCGCGCCCGCCTGGGAGCAGTGAAAGCAAAAACTACTTCATCTACCTGACAAGGAGGAAAACAACATGACCAAGCAGATGAGAGAACTGCAGGCAAAGATCCTGCAGAAGGCAGAAGAGGCGAAGGGCCTCATGGAGGGAGAGAACAAGGACCTGGACAAGGCAGCAGCTCTCCTGGACGAAGTGGATGCACTCCAGAAGGAGTTCGACATCGCTGAGCGTCTTGAAAAGACCGCAAAGGCAGGCGTCCCTGAGGACACCAAGCCCGCTGGCAAGGTGAGCGGCCTGAAGGCGATGATCAAGATCCTCACCAGAAAGTCCCTCAACGACGAGGAGAAGGCCATGGTCACGGGTGAGAACGCGACCAACGGCGAGAACTACCTCATCCCTGAGGACGTTCGCGCGCAGATCAACGAGCTCCGCAAGACCTACATCTCCGCGAAGAGCCTCGTCAACGTCGAGACCACCGACGCGCTCGCTGGTTCCGTAAACTACGAGGACGGCACTCCGACCGAGCTGGCTGACTTCGAGGACGGCGGCGACCTTGCGGCTGGCGATGAGCCCAAGATCGTCCAGAAGAAGTTCGCAATCGGCTTCAAGGGCGTGCTCATCCCGATCTCCCGCATCCTTCTCGGATCCGAAAAGGGCGGCCTGATGGGCTACATCAACCGCTGGTTCGTCCGCAAGGCGGTCCTGACCGAGAACAAGAAGATCTTTGCAACCCTGAAGGCAGGCTACAACGGCGGCGCTCCCAAGGCTGTTGCAGGCTGGAAGGCCCTGAAGAAGTCCATCACGAAGGACCTCGATCCTTCCGCACTGATCGGCGGCGTGATCGTCACCAACCAGTCGGGCTTTGCTTGCCTTGACGAGGAGGAGGACAAGGACGGACGTCCCGTTCTTCAGCCCAACCCCGCGCATCCTACCGAGAAGCTCTTCCAGGGCCTGCCTATCAAGGTATTCCCTGACGCACAGCTTCCCAACATCGACGACACTCACTTCCCGATCATCTACGGCAACACCGTGGCGGGCGCGACCTTCGTCGAGCACACGAGCCTGGAGTTCGGTGTTTCCGAGCACTTCTACTTCGGCAAGAACCAGAACTGCCTCCGCGTGATCGAGGGCTTCGACGTCATGAGCACCGACACCGAGGCCTACATCTACGGCAGCTTCACCGCTTCCGTCTAAGACCTGACGAAAGGAGGCGACCCGCATGGTAACACTGGAAGACGCGAGAGCCTATCTTCGGATCGACTACACTGACGACCAGACGGACTTGAACGTGACCCGCGCTCTAAGATCGGCGCATCAGCGGATGCTGGGCGCGGTCGGCTCCGATGTCGAGACCTATTTGCCCGACGATCCACGCATCGATCAGCTCGTGCTGATCTACACACAGGAGAACTACGACGGGAGCGCGCTGTCCGAGAAGGAGATCCGAGCTCTCAAACGACTGCGGGAGGATCTGGAGCCCCAGCTGAAGCTGGATCTTCGGGCGGCTAAAGAAGCGGCGGAGGTGATCTAATGGCATACGACAAGCCGATCACTGTGCAGATGCAGGACCCTGACACTGAGCTGTGGGTGGACAGACTGCATCTGCACGCCGAGGTCAACAAGACAGGGGGAGGGACCTCATTTAATGCGGGGGCGGATCAGTACAGATCCACGCTCACCTTCAAGGTGAGATACACCCGCAGGCTGGAGGACCTCGCCAACGGCCCGCAGCCGTTCCGCATCATCTACCGCGGCCGAACCTACAAGGTCGTGGACTATGACGACTACATGGAGCGACACAGGGACGTCAAGCTGACGGGTGAGCTCTATGGGTAGAGTCACGATCACATCCGACAAGCTGGCGGACGCTATCGAGAAGGAGCTGACGATCTACCACGAGGACGTCACCGAAAAGCTCCGCGGCGTCACTCGCAAGAGCATGGCGAAGCTCGTGAGAAAAACCATAGATACCGCTCCCCTGGGCAAGCGTCGGGGCGGGAACTTTGCCGCATCCATCGCGGGGGACTTCCGTGGCTTGAAACGCGGAAGCCGCCACGTGAGCGCGACGTGGTACGTTAAAGCGCCCAACTATCGCCTGACCCATTTGATCGTGAAGGGGCACGCGACCAAAAACGGAGACCGCACCAAGGCCAACCCTTTCCTGCAAAACGCGCTGGACGAGGTGCTACCAGAATATGAGAACGAGATCAAGGAGGTGCTGAAAAATGGTAAATGACATCTTGCGCAAGGCTGGCGTTAATTACCGCAAGACGCGCTTCCCCCAGCCTCCCGCTGGCACCTACGCCGTCTATCTGGACGACGTGAGCACCGACGGGCCTGATGGTCTCAATCTCATCCAGACCCACGACATCACCGTGGAGCTCTATGAGCCCGCACCTGACGACGCAACCGAGGTCTCCGTGGAGGAAGCCCTGGATGCCGCTGGAGTGCGTTGGCAAAAACAAGACCGCCTCTGGCTTCAAGACGAGCAGAGGTACCAGGTCATCTATGAATTTACCCACTACACCAAAAGGAGGAACTAACCATGGCAAAAAGAACAGGCGACCCTATTACCCTGGGGTCTGGCACTTTTTACCTGTCGGAGTACAGTGACACCGTCCCCTCCGACATCGCAGCCGTCAAGGCGCTCTGTATCGACGGCAACCGTTTGGGCTATACCAAGGGCGGCGCGGAGCTGAGCTACACGGAGGAGCCCTACGAGGAGAAGGACGACCTGGGCTACGTGTCCAAGATCATCACTACTTCCGAAGAGGTGCTGCTGAAGGGCGGCCTGCTCACCTGGACGGGTGAGACCATGAACAAGCTGGTGGACCGCAGCAAGGTCACCACTGGAACGGGTGCCCGCGTGACCAAGATCGGCGGTGCAGGCAACGCAAAGGGCAAGTATTACGTGATCATCTTCCACCACCACGACGCCACGGACGGCGATCTGTACGTGGTCATCGTCGGCCGCAATACCGCGGGCCTGACGCTGACCTTTGCAGCGGACGCTGGCACCGTGCTGGAGCCTGAGTTCAAAGCCAAGCCCCAGGACGATGACGGCACTTTGGTCGCCATTTACGAGGAGCTTGACGCGTAAAGCACACTACAAACGGGCGGGGGAGCTTCGGCCCTCCGCCTGTTGCTATAAAGAGAGGAGAGCCATCATGGCCAGAGTATTAGATTTTAACAAGTTCGAACAGCCGACCCTTCCCCTCGTTATGAAGGACACGGACAAGACCAAGTTCACAGTGGTCGCGCCCTCTGTGGAGCTGATCCAGAAGCTGGAGGCGAACCAGGAGGACATCGAGAAGGCGCTCAAAAAGGGCGACGAGAACAGCATCGCAAAGGCCTGGGATCTTGCGGCCGAACTGATCAGCTGTAACGAGGAGCGCAGACAGGTCACTGGGGCGGAGCTCCAGGAGAAGTACGGCATGGACTACGTCATGCTGTTCGCATTTTTCAAAGTGTACGGCGAACTGGTCGCCGAGATTGAAAGCGCAAAAAACTGAAACTGCCCTACTACCCCATGGGTAGCCAGGGCGGCCATCAATATACAACCACATCCTACTGGGTGCACTTGGTGTCCGAGTACACAGGGCTGAACTTCTTGGAGGTCCTGCGGCTGAACTACATCAAATACCTGACCTGGAGACGGGACGCCTTCATCTGGTGGCTGTCACGATCGGAGAAGGGCACGGAGTATCTGGACAACGCCTGGAGGATGGAACAGACAGAGCCTGACCGCAAGGCTCTGCGGAAGAAGTTCGGAAAGGAGGGCGGCAAGAATGGCGAGTAATACCATCAAGGGCTTGACCGTCGAGATCGGCGGCGACACCACAAAACTGGGCAAGGCCCTGGAGGGCGTCAACAAAAAGAGCCGCGATCTGTCCGCCGAACTGGGACAGATCAACAAGCTCCTGAAGATGGACCCAGGCAACACCGACCTGCTGGCTCAAAAGCAGAAGGTGCTTGCTGAGGCCATCGCAAACACATCCCAAAAGCTGGACACCCTGCGCGACGCTGAGAAGCAAGTGCAGAAGCAGTTCGAGCGCGGCGAGGTGTCCGAGGAGCAGGTGCGCTCGCTCCAGCGTGAGATCGTAGCCACCACCAAGAAGCTGGACAGCTACGAGAAGGCGGCCAAAGATACCGAGAAGGCGATCAACGGCATGGGCGACGAGTCCGAGGACCTGGAGGACAGTTCCAAGAAGGTCAAGAAGGGCGCAGATCAAGCGGAGAAATCCCTCGACGAGTACGCAGACAGCGCCGAGAAGGCCGAGAAGTCCAGCGGCAAGCTGTCGAAGGTCGGCGGGGCTGTAGGCAAGGGCCTGGCCGCTGTAGGTGCTGCTGTGGCCGCGGCAGGCGCGGCGCTGATAGCATCCGCGGAAGCGTCCCGAGAATACAGGCGCGAGATGGGCAAGCTGGACACCGCGTTCACGACAGCGGGCCACAGCTCCGAAGCGGCGACAAAAACCTACAAAGCCCTGCAGGGCGTCCTTGGTGAAACTGATCAGGCGGTCGAGGCGGCCAACCATTTGGCCAAGCTGACCAAAAACGAGAAGGATCTCCAGAAGTGGACAGACATCTGTACAGGTGTCTACGCAACCTTCGGCGCTTCTCTCCCGATCGAAGGACTGACCGAAGCGGCGAACGAGACCGCCAAGGTCGGACAGGTGACTGGTCCGCTTGCGGATGCGCTCAACTGGGCGGGCGTGAGCGAGGACAAGTTCAACGAGAGCCTGGCCGCGTGCTCTAACGAGCAGGAACGCCAGACGCTCATCATGGAGACCCTCAACGGCCTCTACAACGACGCGGCGAAGAAGTACAAAGAGACCAACGCCGAGGTGATCCGAGCCAATCAGGCGAACGAGGAATGGGCGGCCGCGATGGCCGAGATCGGCGGGGCTGTCGAGCCTCTCCTGACCGACATCAAGCTCCTGGGCGCGTCCCTGGTCAAGGATCTCGTCCCTGGAGTGAAAGAGGTGACGGGTGCCTTCCGTGCTATGCTCGGCGGAGACGAAGAGGCTGGTGCGAACCTGGGCGAGGCGCTGTCGGGTCTTATTTCTAACGTGCTGAACAAGATCACCAGCATGCTCCCGCAGGTGGTAGAGGTGGGGACCAGTTTGATCACCACTCTGTCGACGTCGATCATCCAATCCCTGCCCCAGCTCCTGAGCACGGGCGTCCAGATCGCCGTCAACCTGATCAACGGCCTGCTCTCCGCGATCCCGCAGGTGCTGACCGCGGTGACTTCTGTGATCCCGCATCTGGCGCAGGTTTTGGTGGAGGGGGTCCCCCAGATCGTCATGACACTGGTCGACGGCCTGCTGGTCGCAATCCCTCAACTGATCCAGGGCGCGGTGCAGTTCCTGTCCGCTATCGTTCAGGCCATCCCCCTGATCTGTCAACAACTGGCGCCCCAAATCGCGCCTATTATCACCACGATCTGCGACGGCCTGTTGGTCAACATCCCGCTCCTGCTCGACGGGGCGCTTCAGCTCCTGGACGCTATCGTTCAAGCCATCCCCCTGATCTGCGAGGCACTTCTTCCCGAGGTCCCTCGGATCGTGAAAACACTGACCGACAAGCTGGTCGAGATGGTGCCCATGCTCCTGGACGGGGCGATCACGCTGCTCTTCGCTTTGATCGACGCCATCCCGATCCTCCTCGACTCGCTCCTTCCCCAGATCCCCGTCATCGTGGACTCTGTGGTTCAGGCGCTCATCATGATGACCCCTGTGCTCCTTCAGGCGGCGGTCAAGCTGTTTTTCGCGCTGATCACAGCGGTCGGCAAGATCGTGGTCGAGCTCGGAAAGAGCCTCCCCGACATCCTGCGAGCAATTCAAAGCGGGCTGGCCGCGATCCCGCGCGTGCTCTGGGGCATACTCTCCCAGGCGCTCAGCAAGGTGGGCCAGTGGGCGTCCGATCTCGCGAAGAAGGGAACGCAAGCCGCGAAGAAGCTCCTGGACTCTGTGGTCAACGGCCTGAAGAGCCTGCCAAAGAAGATCCTGAGCATCGGCAAGGACCTCGTGACTGGGCTCTGGAACGGCATCACTGACAAGGCCGACTGGCTGAAGAATAAGATCACGGGCTGGGTCGGAGACGTGACCGACTTCTTGAAGAACCTCTTCGGCATCAACTCTCCCTCCAAGGTCACGTCCTGGATGGGTGAGATGCTCGACGAAGGCCTCGCCAAGGGTGTCGAGGATAACACCAAAGCACCTCTGGACGCCATGAGCAAGCTGTCCGACGACATGCTGGACGAAGCGGGCGACGTGGACGGCCTGGCGATCGAGCGACAGATCAACCATTCCTACCACGCGGATGCTGTCGCGGCAAACGCACAAAGCGCGAGCATGATCGGAAAGCTCGACCAGATCTTGCAGGCTATCGAGCGCGGGCAGATCCTGACCATCGACGGCAATGCTCTGGTGGGCGCCACGGTCAACACAATGAACAACGCACTCGGCCAGCGTCGCGTGCTGGCGGGAAGGGGGGCCATGTAAATGCAAAAACGGAAAATTGTTATAGGCGATTATGACACCGCCGCGCATGACTGGACCCTGACAGGATGGAGCCTGACCGCCGCGGAACAAAAGACTAAATACCTGGAGAAGCCGAACGGGGACGGGTCGTGGGATCTATCCACGGCCTTGACCGATGGCATCCCGAAGTATAAAGACCGAAAGCTGACGATCACGCTGGAGTGCTCCGAGGGCACCCGACTGGAACGAGAGACGGAGATCCGTCGCATGATCAACACGCTGGACGGGCTGTCCTGGGAGATCCGTCTCCCTGACGACAGTCTCCACTACATCGTCGGGCGAGTCCACGTGGCCAGAGAGTACAACGACCTGGCGCACGCCGCTGTCACTGTGACGGCTGTCTGCGAGCCTTGGAAGTATTCCAACACGGACACGATCGTCACACTGGCGGCGACCACATCGAAGCAGACCGCCGTGCTGATCAACAGCGGCCGCAGAGCGGTCATCCCGACCTTGACGGTGACGGGCGGCTCTGTGCTGCTCGAACGAGGGACGATGTCCAAGGCCCTGGCTGCGGGCACGTATAAGTGGACCGATCTCCTGCTGACGCCTGGAAGTCATCCGCTGACCTACAGCGGGGCGGGCTCGGTGGTCATCTCCTATAGAGAGGCGGTGCTGGAATGATCCAGATCTACGCGAGCGGCGAGCTGACTTATGACAGCCGCCTGGAGGAGTACGATCTCCAGGGGCTGAAAGTGACGAGAGGGCTCAACAAAGGCGGGACGGCGGAGATCATCATGCCGCCCAACCATCCCGCCTATGAAGCCTACACCAGCTACAAGACCATCGTCGAGATCTACCGCGACGGCCTGCTGAAGTTCCGAGGCCGCGCCCTCTACCCCTCGGACGACTACTACAACCAGCGGACGGTGGTCTGTGAGGGAGAGTTTTGCTTCTTCCAGGACGCAGTCTCCCGCCCGTACCTGTACCAGGACACTCCCGCTGCTGTGTTCTCCGAGGTGATCGGTGTCTACAACAGCCAGGTGGAAGAGGTCAAGCGCTTCAAGCTCGGGACCGTCACCGTGACGGATCCGAACGACTACATCCGCCTGGAGAGCGAAGGCGCGGAAAGCGTGCTCGACACGATCAACAAGATGCTGGGGCGGTGCGGCGGATATATCGTATTTACCACGGACTCCGATGGCGCACGGGTGGTCAACTGGTACGCATCTCTTGGCTATCGGAGCGAGCAGGTCATTGAGTTCGGCGAGAACCTCATGGACTTCGCTCGAAGTGGTTCCAACACGAACCTGGCCACGGCCGTGCTCCCATACGGTGCGAAGGACAGCACCACAGGGGACCCCCTCACCATCGAGAGCGTGAACGGCGGGAAGGACTACATCCAGGACGATGAGGCTGTGGCGCTCCGTGGCTTTATTATCAAGCCCGTCTCTTTTGACGACGTGACTGAGCCCGCCAACCTTCTGCGGAAGGCACAGGAGTGGCTGAACGCGAACCGCTACATCATCACGTCCCTGGTGCTGTCCGCCTTTGATCTGTCTCTGCGGGACAAGGACATCGACAGCTACCAGGTGGGCGACACGATCCGCGTGAGATCCAAGCCGCACAAAGTGGACAAGGATTTCTTGTTGACCGAGCACGCCGAGGACCTGCTGAACCCTGAGAACAGCCTGATCACGCTGGGCCAGGAGCTCAGCACCTTGACAGGTGCAGACGTGGCTGGCGACAGCCAGAGCCGCGCAGAACTTCAAAAAACCGCGCGCCAGATCACCGCAGACTATCTCCTGAACAGCGCCAATATGGTGAAGGAGACCGAGAAGCAGATGACCTCCCTGATCGAGCAGACCAGCGAGGCGATCAAGCTGGAGATCACCGAGGCCTTCGTCACGAACGACCAACTGGTGGAGGCTGTGTCCTCCCGCATGACCCAGCTCTCGGATCAATTCCTTTTCGAGTTCGAGACGCTGAAGTCCGCAGTGGACCAGAACGATGCGGAGGCGCGGGCGCAGCTCACCGAGATATACAAGTATATCAGCTTCGACAACGGCGACATCAAGCTGGGCTCCAGCGATAGCGCGATCACGCTGACCATTGAAAACGACATGATCGTGTTCAAGAAGAACGGCGCGCAGTTCGGCTGGTGGGACGGCGTAGACTTCCACACGGGCAACATCGTGGTGGAAGTGAACGAGCGGGCCCAGTTCGGCAACTTCGCTTTTGTCCCGCGATCCAACGGGTCGCTGTCATTCTTGAAGGTAGGAGGATAAAGCATGGCAACAAGTGGAAGCACAAGCGTGCGTGTCACGAACTGGGACACGCTGAAGTTCTCCTGGTCTGTGAAGAGCCAAAGCGTCGCGGGCAACGCGACCACCATCAACTGGACGCTCCAACTGATAGCGACCAGCGACGGAGCCATCAGCTCCAGCGCGGCCAAGTCCTGGTCGGTCACCGTCAACGGGACGAGGTACAGTGGCACCAACACCGTCGGCATCAACAACAACAGCACCAAGACGCTGGCAAGTGGAACGACGACCATCCTCCACAACACTGACGGGTCCAAGACCTTCAGCTATTCCTTCAGCCAGCAGTTCGACATCACATTCAACAGCTGGATCGGGACGATCTCTGGATCTGGAAGCGGGACGCTTGACACCATCCCGAGAGCCTCCCAGCCGAGCTGCATCACCTGGCCAGAGCACACCCAGAACGTGAGCTCCTTCGGGGACACCATCAGCATCCACATGAACCGCGCGTCGACGGCCTTCACCCACACGGTCCGCTATCAGTTCGGGAGCCAGTCGGGAACCATAGCCACTGGAGTGACGACAGGCACCACCTGGACGATCCCCAAGAGCCTGATGAACCTGATCCCGAATGCTCTCAGCGGCTCGGGCACGATCTACGTCGACACCTACAACGGGAGCACCAAGATCGGGACGAAGTACTGCGGCTTCACTGCCACGGTGCCGACCAGCGCCGACTGCTCTCCGACGTGCAAGCTGACGCTGGAGGACACAACGGGCTGGGACGACACCTACGGCTCGCCCGTCCAGGGGCTGTCGAAGATCAAGATCACGGTGACGCCTACGCTCGCGTACAGCTCGCCCATCACAGCCTACACGATCAACGTGGACGGGACGAAGTACACCGCGTCCACAGCGACCACGGGAGCCCTGAAAAACGCGGGAAGCTCTCCCGTCACTGTTACGGTCAAGGACAAGCGTGGCAGGAGCGGATCCGCGAGCTACACCATGAACGTGCAGGCCTACGCCCTGCCGAGCGTCTCCAAGCTGACGGTCAACAGGTGCGACGCTGATGGAACCGAGAACGAACAAGGCGAGTACATCAAGGTGCTTTTCTCCGCGGCCATCACGGCGCTGGGAAACAAGAACACGGCGGCCTACACGCTGAAGTATAAGAAGACCACAGCGTCTTCCTACACCACGGTGGCGCTCACGAGCTACGCCAACACCTACACGGTCAACAACGGCACGCACTTCTTCGCGGCTGACAGCAACAGCTCCTACGACGTAGAGATCGAAGCAAAGGACCGCCACGGGACGGCGACCAGATCCACCAGTGCGTCCACGGCGTTCACCCTCATAAACTGGGGCGCAGACGGGACCAGCATGGCGATCGGCAAGGTGGCCGAAAAGGAGAACGCGCTGGAGATCGGGCTCAGGGCCTACGATCAGTACGGGAAACACATGAGCAACGGCATGAGCCTCTACGGTGGCACCAGCAATCACATCGACGCGAACACGACCACGGAGCACCTGATCCTCACGGCGCTGAATACACCGACCAGCTCCCTCTGGTACGTCGAGACGATCTTCTACAGCACCAAGCTGACCACCAGTGACAGGCGGCAGACCGCCATGCCATACAGGCGCGGCGGCGCGACCTATAGCCGCTACTACACTGGAGGAGCGTGGAGCGCGTGGGAGAGTGAAGCCCTGGCGGCCTATCCCGTCGGGAGCATCTACATCGCGTACAACCACACCAACCCTGGCACGCTGTTCGGCGGCACCTGGACGCGCATCTCGGGCGGCTTCCTCTGGGCTTCACAGGCGGGCGATACCATCGGCCAGACGGGCGGCGAAAAGACCGTCACGCTGACCGAGGCACAGATGCCCGTGCACAACCACGGCGGCACGTACACCAACGCAGGCACCGCCAGGACGCACGCTTGGCTGGCCTCGGGTGGTAGCGCCATGGGCTACGACACCGTGGAAGCTGGTGGCGGGCAGGCGCACAACAACATGCCGCCCTATATTCAAGTATCAATCTGGCGCCGAACGGCGTAAAAAACAAACAAGGAGGCGCGAGCCATGAACATCAAAGCAACATTCCCCCCAGGCGTGACTGAGCAGACCGTCCACGGTCTGCACCAATGGGACTACGGGCGGAAGCTGGAGATCCAGGACAACGACTTGCCCGCGGTCGTGGAGGTGCACTTCGCCTGCGCGGGCATGCGCGACGCTGTCGTGCGCGTCTGCTCGATCGAGGCTGGAGTCGGCACGGCGGTGATCCCCGACAAATGCCTGGAGCAGACCTCTCCGATCTACGCCTGGATCTTCGTCGAGGACGAGACCTCTGGGATGACCGTCAAAACGATCATTCTGCCGATCGTAGCAAGGACACAGCCCCAGCCCTCCCAAGCAGAGCCCGAAGACTTCACCGATCAGTGCAACCAACTGATCGCCGCGGTCAACGCGCAGGTGGAGGCGCTGAAAGCGGGAAACGTGATGGTCAGCAACGCACAACGGGCAGAAAGTGCACAACGGGCAGAAAGTGCACAATGGGCCGATAACGCCCTTTATGCGGAACACGCGGTCAACGCGACAAACGCCGACAAGGCGACGAACGCGACCACGGCCGACAAGGCGACGAACGCGACCACGGCCGACAAGGCGACGGTCCTCAACGCCTCCTGGGTGTCTATCAACGGGGGCTCTGTGGTGAACGTGTCCGACGGCACGGTCTTCGTGACGGACAACGCTCTGCAGTCTGGCGGGACGTATCTGTTCAGGCTCATGGCCTACGGCACGAGGTACGCGGCCACCGTGCTGCTTGCCGTGGGAACGGGCCAGCACTCCAGATCCTCGAAGTCGAACCTGAACGTCCAGCT
>UZAT01243870.1_pt1 | contig 12069 bp, 16 predicted proteins | sample 2160861 | NCBI WGS metagenome assembly UZAT01 (sample SAMEA5138306, study PRJEB28736) | viral metagenome | reverse complement strand
ACGTTTGCAGCGGATTTCAAGACCAAACAATCATTTAAAGTCACTTTTTAAATTTAAGATTATGCGTTACAATTTTAACAAAATCGGCCGCGCTTTCAAGTGGGTAGCTGGCCTTGTGTTTGAGCTCTCTTTGATGGTGCTTTTCTCCATCATGTTTCTTTACACTTGCTTCGAAGTTTCACTCTAATAACAACTATCATTATGAAAGAAATTACCCTTGAAAATTTGCTGGACACCGAAGAGCACGTTTCGGAGTTTACCGCGGATTTGGACACCGTCCAACGGGATACAAGTAACACAGCTAACACGCTTTACCGTGTCGCAGATCTTGTAATGGAAAGCGACAAGGAAAACGACCTTGTTCTGGAAAAGCTTCAAGATATTGAGTCTTGGTGTTGCCAAGGTGACGTGTATAAACTTAGAATGGAATGCAAGGATTATTTCAAAGCTCTTGTGTGGCTTGTGAAGAATACCACTATCTGCGAGCAGGTAGCAGCCAAGTTCCATGATACCTTGAAGTTTAATGTAGAACGAGCAGCCGCAAAGATGCTTGCTGAAATCCAAGAGTATGACAGCTGACCAATATCAACCTACATTCAAGTGTAGGGACTGCAAACATTTCCGCTTCATGCAACAATGGTGCATGAAGTGGAATTCGAGAAAATATCCTAATCAATATGCCTGCAAGGCACTAAATTTGAAACGAATATGAAAAACTTTCATGTACTATTGCAAACACTCATTGATAATGAGGCAAAGCCGAATTCAATCCTTTGTTTCTGTAGAGATTTGTATGAATACAAACAAGCTGAATTCAGTTACAAAGAAGCACCCACAAGGGCAGTACAAAGGAAGTGTTATAAAGAAGTTAGCAAACACCATGCGAATGTAAGAGACTGGTTGGTAACATTACGTTTAGACAGTACTTATAGACCCGAAGACTTTATTGACGAATAACTATGTTTGGAGATAATATTTATACCGTCTTTCCCAAGGGTGACGAGGAAAGAGTTGGCATCATGGCGCCAGGCGAAAAGGCCATGAGATTCTTTCATCCCGAACTCTTCGACGATGACTACGAAGAGGATGACGAAGAGGAAGAAGATAACTAAACTTAAATACTACAATTATGGCAAATCACTATCCTATTCAAGATTGTTGCGACTGCGCTCTATTCAATGAGTGCGACCCTTTAGACAACCGTTATGCCTGCGGCTACAACGGCATGGACTACAACGATTATTTAGTGGAAAGTACGCTTCGTGCTGAAGAGCAAGAAGCGGATCGAGAATTTCATCAGAGTTATGTATGAAGGTAGAAATGACAGAAGAGGCTATTGTGTTTTGCGATGGGATCACTTGTGACCCTCAAAAACACATGGCTTGCGAAAATTGTCCTTTCAGGCCGATTTTCAGAGAATTCCTAAGTCAAGCATTTAAAAACATACGATAATGGAAATGCAACCGATACCCGAGATTAAGCACGATGTAGAGGGCTTGGAGCAAGCCCTTGGCGAGCGTGTTATACAGTTAGTTTTTTACAAACTGGACGGCACTATGCGCACGGCTCACGCCACGCGCTGTCCGAGCGAGATACCTGAATCATTAGCGTCAAAAGGAAAGCGTGCTCCATCAGAATTGGTACTCACCTTCTTTGATGTAGATTTAGGCGAATGGAGATGTTTACGTAGAGACAGGCTAATAGGATATATAGACGTATGACAGCATGGAAAAGTGGTCTCTATTCAATGAAGATTACAGCGTAGAGGTAAGCTCTAAGGGTAGAGTGCGTAATAGAAAAACCAAGCGCATCCTGAAGCTCTATAACGACACGAACGGATACCAATGCGTCCGTGTATACCGCTATAGTGACAAAAAAGGAATAACTCTAAAAGTACATATCCTAGTTGCTATGGCATTTCTGAAAAAACCAAAAGAGGGCTACGTTATTGACCATATAGACGGGAACAGAGGTAACAATAAATTAGACAATCTAAGGTGGGTTACAGTCAGTCAGAATAATGCCTATTCCAAAAAAAAGCATTGTACTCCGGTTATAGTATGCGCAGAGGGTTTGAGTGAATTCCTTCAAGAATTCGATACCCTGACAGAAGCCACGAAATACGTAAACCGTTCCTTTAGAAATGCCATAACGCCAATGACCACAAAGGATGGCGTTTGGGCTTGCAAGACCTATGAGTAGAAAACCAAGAAAATACAACGACCAAAAGAGAAGCGCGGTGGATGCCTATCTACGGCGCTTCTGGTCGTGGTATTTCGAGAACGACGCAGAGGGCTTGCATCCCGAAATGCTTCAAGCCTTAGTGCGCCTCTATGAACGTCAAGAGGGCGAAGCGGGCGGCAGCTATATTGTCATAACTAATTACAATGAACTGTCGAAATTGAGCGGTTACGACTGGCGTACCGTCAAAGCCTCGCTTGCCATCTTGGAAAAGTACAAATATACCAAAATGAAGCAAGAGGGCTACAAATTGTATATAATGCTATGTGTAGCAGTCTATTGCGAGAATTTTGATATAAAAGAACGAAAAGAAAAACGAAAAAAGATTTCCCCCGCACCCCCTTTCAATAAAGAAAATAAAGAAAAGAAAGAAAAGGGTGTGGGAAAAGCGGCTTCAACGGAAGCCGCCACGCACGCTACTTTTCGCTCCGCTGTTTTTCAAAACGAGGGTGTCGATGCTGGGTGGCAGCGCTTACAAAATGAAATTGCGCCATACGTGCAGCAGTATGGGCGCGAGATGTGCAACGAGTTCTTTGCCTATTGGGCAGAACCGACACAAGACGGTGGGCGGTTGCGCTTTCAGTTACAGAAGACGTGGAGCACCGCTCACAGATTGAGCAAGTGGAAAAAGTACGAGCCTGCCATCATGAGAGAGAAAACGAGGAAGACTGGTTCTGCGCCCGCAGATCGAGTCAACGAGATAAACAAACGAATTGAAGAACAAGAGAGGCAGCGCGAGCGCAAAGCGCGTGACGAAATGAGGCGGGGTGCTGCGACTCCAGAGCAGATCGCCGCAATATTGGGTCATAAGCTGGGCGAAGCGCCTGAATGGTTAAAAGATAAAGAAGATGGAAAATAATGAAGTCTATTGCAAGAATATGTACTGCAGGCGGCAAGTACATGGCTGTCCTGACTGCCCCTTTGTGAAGCGCCGAATGGGTAGGCCTAAGAAGCCTATCAGATTCAGCACGGAGCAAGAAAAGGAGTGCGGCGGGGGTTTCGAAGATATCATAGCCTATCTAAATGAGAAGCCGACTGCATAAAATTTCGGCTATTTCTTGGAGTATCATCAAAAAATTCGTATATTTGTAAAAGTAGTGCTACAACCTATCTATTTATTAACTCTAAATCTATTTTCAAATGGCAAAACAAATTGGAATCATCCGATTCTCTGGAAAGCTCGGTGAAACCGTAGGTCGCAAGGCGAACTTCAAGGGCACCGAAACCATCGGCAAGCGTGCCGCCAGTGTACGCAATCCGAAGAGCACCCTGCAGTGTGTGCAGCGCATGATTTGCGCCACCGCCAGCGGTCTGCTTAGTGCATTCTCCAACGTCCTCAACAACTCTATCGAGGGCACACAAAAGGGTGCAGCCTCTCTCGCCTATTGGCGTAAGGAGTGGATGAACATGTTGCGCACAAGCGACATTCTCACCGCTCCCAATGGCTTCATCTACGCCAAGAAGGGCGACAACTATCCTGTTCCCAACCAGCTGCCTGTCAGTAAGGGAATGTTGGAAGGTCTGCCCATCGATACCGTGGACGGTAATGATCTTCTCATTACGGGCACGAAAATTGCAGTAGACGGTGAGAAGAATCCGACAGCTGCTTTCGCGTCTTGTAACTACACGCTCGGCGACCAGATTACCATCATGCTGCTTAGCGGTATCGATGACGTGGCCTATCCCTCCGTCCTGCGCTTTGCGTTCAACAACGACACCAAGCCCGCTTTCGTCCTCGTTGAGGGTAGCACGTACAAGCTGAACACCGAGGCTCTCGACCTCCTCAAGTGTGAGGGTCGCTTTGCTGACGTGAAGTTTGAAGCTGCTCAAAACGGCACTATTAAAGTCTTGGATTGCGTGAACTACGACTTCCTCTTCGCTGCTGCTATCATCATCAGCCGCAAGGAAGGTCAGAAGCGCTCCACATCTTCCTTCGTGGTTGCCCAAGACGTTGAGCTGCCCGGCTTCAACGCTGCCGATGCAGTCGCAAGCTACTCTGGCGCAGCTACCAGCGTAGAGGCTGTAAGTGACATCTATCTGGACAACTCTACGCAGGCGGTGACAGTGCCGCAACCCGAACCTGAACCTACGGAACCCCGTCTCACTGCTATTTCTTTTGATGGCGTAAACCTTGAACGAGGCGAGAATGAGATTACAATAGCCGCAGGCAATGCGGCTGTTGTGGCTGCTATGCAAGGCGCTATCTCTGGTCCTACCTACTCTCTGCGTTTTGTTGGTCGCGCTGGTGCTAGCTCGAAGTCCTTCGACTTTAATAGTGAAGGTACTATCAATGCTGAGTGGGAAAATGCGCGTTCTGGTGTCTACGACATTATTCTGATTGAAGGTGCTGTAACCCTTGATAATTGGGGCTCAGTGACAATCACAACCACCTGATAATCTAAACTCCGCACCCAACCAACGCGCAAGCGTGGTGCGGGTGCGGAGTCATTAAATTCGTAGTGAAATGAACGAGAATCAGAAATCAGCGCTTTGGCGCTTCATTTGGACGGTACTCACGTCCGCGGTAACCGCTCTTGGCACCATCCTCGGTGTCGGGGCTGCAAACTAAATCCTAACATGTCAAAAGAGACCCGCAACAACATCCAAATTACGAGCGCTATGCTCCTGCTGGCGTTCGGAGCTGGCATGTCAGTTGCGGGTTTTATTGTCGAGCCAGTAGGCGAGATTAGCAACAGCGTGTTGATGATATTTGCGCAGTGTCTCATCTACGCGGGTAGCGCGTTGGGCATAGACTACTACGTGAATATGAAGCTACAAGATAAGGAAGTCAGAAATGCGAGAAATCAGTGAAATCATAGTGCATTGCACGGCTACGCCCGAAGGGCGCAGGGTGACGGTAGAAGATGTCACGCGCTGGCATAAACACGCGGGCATGGTGACAATCGGCTACCACTACCTTGTTTCGCTGGACGGTGAGGTCTGGAAGGGCAGACCCGAAAGCCAAGAAGGAGCTCACTGCAAAGGTCACAACAAACAAAGCATAGGCGTTTGTTACGTCGGCGGTCTTACCGCAGACGGAATGACGCCAAAGGACACAAGGACAGCGGCGCAAAAGATAGCGCTCAAGTCCCTCTTAAAGAGACTCAAAGAGCGCTACCCAAGCGCCAAGATATACGGGCATAGGGATTTCGCGAGAAAGGCGTGCCCATGCTTCGATGCAAAAAGTGAGTACACGATGATTGTTTAAAGATTAGTTGTGTTTTATAGTCGTTTTCATGGAATTAATGGTCTGAAAAGAACTGCGTTGTGAAACGCGGTTCTTTTTTATGGTCTAATAATTTATTTTTTAAGAAAATAACGTCCAACGATTCAAACGATCGATTGAATTGATTCGTTGGATCGTTTGAATCGATGGACTGGATTTTAGCAACTAAAAATGCAGGGTGACAAAGGGTTGCGCTAATCAAATAGCTCAATGGTTCCGACTTCTTCCTCAACATTGAGGCTCGGTACTTTCTCTACTATTCTTGTTGTGCCGCTTGTCTTATTGACATAGAAATGCACAAAGGCTCCTGTGTAGCTGCGGAAGATCACTTGATACGCAGAGTCCGTCTCTTCGCCCATCGTCAGATACATGATGTCGGGATTGTCTTCAGCAGCACTCCAGTCATACGCGCTATGGCAATAGTTACTCACGCCCTCGTAAGCCATCTCTGCCGTAATGGTTCTTAGCGTATCTTCTGTTTGCACATCTGACGATGGCGCCACGCCTGCCTGATTATTACGGCAGGAGCATATAGACAAGGCTATACAGATGAATGCAAAGGCAATATACCTCATTGGATTTCTACTGAATGGTTGCTGTCATAGCATCGCCTCGATGTCCTTCTCGAAGTCTTTCGGCTCTGTCGTTGGAGCGTAGCGCTTGATGATGGTGCCGTCCTTCGAGATCAGGAATTTGGTGAAGTTCCAGAGGATGTCGCTGTCTTTCTCCACACTCTTGCTAAGTGTCTTGAGGAGGGCGTGTGTGGCTTTGGCCTTCAGACCGTTGTACTCCTCGGTGGGCGCCTGAGCTTTCAGATACTCGAAGATGGGTTCTGCGGCGGGACCGTTGACATCGCCTTTCTTCATGATCTGGAAGGTCACGCCGTAGTTGAGTTGGCAGAACTCCTCGATCTTGCTGTCTTCACCCGGATCCTGTTCCTTGAACTGGTTGCAGGGGAAACCGATGATGACCAGTCCCTTGTCTTTATATTTCTGGTTCAACTCCTCCAGACCAGCAAACTGAGGGGTGAAGCCGCATTTGCTGGCGGTGTTGACGATGAGTAGTACCTTACCTTCGAACTGTGCAAAATCCAGTTCCTTTCCTTTGCTCGTCAGAGCCTTGAAGTCAAAAATCTTTGCCATAATGGTTTCATTTAAGTGTTGTTGAGTTATTTTCGGGAAATAAATCCTTTAACGATGATTATTCACTATAGTTATGATCCACCACGACGATGACTTGCTGGTCGGGGACTATCGGCTGAAGCTCTGCTGTCAGCTGACTGACAAAGGCGGCATCGTCGTGGACGGAGATATCCGGCACCACATCGACGGAGAGATAATTGTCCTTCTCGGAATAATAGAAACCATGTACCTGGACGATGTCCTGATGGGCCGAGAGGGCCTGCATCACCTTAGACTGCAAGTCGGCACGGCGGTTTGCGCCTGTGGCGATGGCATAGACACCAACGGTCATAATGATGCCGTGACGTTGGAACATCGCGATGGAAATGCGACGTGTCAGGCCATGTATGTCGTAGGCCGACATGGTGTCATAGACGTTGATGTGCAGCGAACCAATCTTTACGTCGGGGCCGTAGTTATGGAGGATGAGGTCATAGACGCCATGAACGCCCTCGAAGTCGGATACCTCTTTCTTGATCTGATTGGTGAGTTCGGCGGAGATACTGGTACCTAACAGTTCGTTGACAGGCGATGCCAGCATCTCGATACCGGCCTTGATGATGACAGCTGATATGAGTGCGCCCAGAATACCATCCAGCGACACGCCCCACAGTAGCATGACTCCGGCAGAGACAAGCGTTGCCAGCGTGATAATGGCATCGAACAGGGCATCAGAGCCAGAGGCTATCAGCGCGTCGCTCTTCAGTTGCTCGCCCTTGCGCTTGACATACTGCCCAAGGATGAGTTTGACAATGATGGCTACCACAATAACCACCAGCGTCACCGTCGTATATTCCGGCTCCGTGGGGTCGAAAATCTTCTTCACCGACTCGATGAGCGAGGTGATACCTGCCGACAGCACGATGACGGCGATGATAATGGCGCTGAAATACTCGATGCGTCCAAAGCCGAAGGGATGTTTACGGTCTGCAGGCCGCTGAGAAAGCTTGGTGCCCACGATGGTGATGACGCTCGACAGCGCATCACTCAGGTTGTTGACAGCATCCATCACAATGGCCACGCTGCTGGCCAGAATACCTACTGCGGCCTTAAAGCCCGCTAACAACACATTGGCGGCAATGCCGATCCAACTGGTGCGTATGATTTCTTGACTACGATCCATCATCTATTCTAAATTCTGATGCAAATGTACGCAAATAATCTCTAAGCGCGATGATTTCGGCTTGGGATTTATAATTTATTGGGAATTACTTTGTACCTTTGCAGGCGAAATTAAGAAAGACGATGGCAATACAAGATGGAATATTCAAGCGTGCGGAACTGCTGCTGGGCAGCGAAGCCATGGAGCTGATCGCACAGAAGCGGGTGATTATCTTCGGTGTGGGCGGTGTCGGCTCGTGGTGCGCCGAGAGCCTGGTGCGCAGCGGTATCCGTCAGTTAACGATTGTGGACTCTGACCGCGTAAGCATAACCAATGTCAACCGCCAACTGATGGCGACTACTAAGACGGTAGGACAGGTGAAGGTGGAAGCCCTGAAAGAACGTCTGCTCACCATCAATCCGGCAGCAGAAATCACCGCCTTGCAACAGATCTTCAGCGAGGAAAGTGCTTCCAAATTTTGCCTGGAGGACTACGACTATATCATTGATGCCATCGACTCTCTGAAGGATAAGGCGGCGCTGATATTGTTAGCTTGTCAGACGAAAGCCAAGTTCTTCTCCTCGATGGGTGCAGCGCTGAAATTGGATCCCACACGCATTCAGATCACTGAGTTCTGGAAGGTGAAGGGTGACCCGTTGGCCCGTGCCCTGCGCAACAAGTTCAAGAAGGAGAAGCTGTTTCCCAAACGCAAGTTCCAGTGCGTCTATAGCGATGAGCTCTTAGAGAACAAAATGCCTATTGACCCCGACGATAGAGGTAACGGTAGCATTGTCCACATCACCGCCATCTTCGGCCTCATGCTGGCAGGGCTGGTCATTCAGGACGCCACCAAGCTATAGGAGCTACATTATCATACGTGTATCTTTTTATTCACTAGTGCTATATGTATGTACACTAGAGCCTTGAGCAGAGGGAAGGTAATTGATACCCCACCAGCACATCTGCAGGAGGACGAAGGAGAGGATGAGCATCCAAAGGGACAGACGAGGAGAGAATGACGGATGACGAGGAGAGAATGACGAATGACGAGGAGAGAATGACGAATGACGAGTGACAAATGACGAATGACGGTAATGTATATAGACGAGATAGGCGAGCCAGGTGATGGCCGCCCACGTCTCCTTGGGGTCCCACGACCAGTAGTGACCCCATGCCTCCTTGGCCCAGAAAGCGCCAAACATCATGCCGAAAGTCATGAAGATAAGGCCAACGTAAACGATGGAATCTAATTGATACATGAAACCTGGATCTTGAAACCGCTTCTTAATGAGTCCATAAATGGCTAAGACCGCTGCCACACCCATGAACGAGTAACATACGATATAGATGAGGATGTGGGGGAAGAACCACGGGCTCTGAAGGGCTGGTACGAGAGTGGTGGAACGGATGACTGGTATGAGGTAGCTGACGATAGCTAACGCGATGACCAGTAGCGCCCCGATGGGCAGCATCCGCTTCATGCGCCAACGGGTATAGACCACCAGCAACAAGGCTCCTGCCAACATCATATAGAAGCCTGCATAAACCCACGGCAGCCACGGGTCGCGCACCAACTCCAATATCGAGATCCGGCTCTGTGCACCCATCCGCGTATCGTAGCCAAATTGATAGATCTTCCAGCCTTCCACCTCATAGGGTTTGTTCACATCGATGGTGGTCTCGATATTTTTTCCGGATTTCGTCAAGATCTGGATCTCGGAGGCAAAGCGCTTGGGTTTGCCATCCTCATAACTTTCCATGATGAACTTCTTCAGTTCGATGGTTATCGGCATATCCTTGACAAGACCACCCTGCCCCATTGCTCTCCACTCAGGCTGGCCCACGCTACAAATCATCTTCACCCGCTGAATGTCGGCGCTACCTAAAGTGGCTGTGGTAAGGGCCAGGAAAAGGCCAAAATGATTGAGAAAAAAGGGAAGATCCTTTTTTAAATGGACAATGGACCGCTCGGCCCGAAAGGACGCTTCACACTTGAAGAATGGACAATGGCAAAGTCGTCGTAGGATGATGAGGCCCAGGATGAGTGTGATATAGACGTAGATGAGCACGAAGGGCCAGAACGACAGCATATTGTTCAGCCATGTGCCGCCCTCCTGCTGCCGCGTCAGTCCCATGATGATGGTTAGCGCTACAGCATATACCATTGCCGGTATTGCCGCCCTATAAGTGGAAATAAATTGAAACTTTCCAAGAAAATAGATGAGGGCGATGAGCGTCAGAAATCCTGCCAGTACGAAGGCGTTGACAGGCCACGCAAATGCCTCCCACGCCACAGGGCCGACGCACAGTTGCAGCACCAGTCCTATAAGGATAAGGCACCCTCCAATGAGGAAGCCCTCCTTCATTGTCCAGGGTTTATTCCACTTACTGCCCAAATTGCTCTCGCTGCTCCGTTCTTTCATGGGTTAATAACGATAACTCTTTTCACACTTACAACACTATTTCCATCGTCGTTTTCTGTACTTTCATGCCCATGTTCCGATAGAATGATGATGCAGCATCGTTGCCATCCCATACGTTTAGGGTGATGTTGTTGCAGCCAATGGCCTTTGCATAGTCACGGACATACTCATATAAAGCTTTGCCAACATGCTGGCCGCGAGCTTTTTCATCTACACAGATGTCATCAATATACAGCGTCTTGATGTCCTGCAGCAATTTGTCGTTCTTGACTTCGGTTATCATACAGAAGGCATGACCCAAAATCGCGCCGTCGTCGAAAACAAAAATGGGTTTGCTGTCATCGCCCATCAAGGCTTCAAGTTCTTTTTCGCTATATTTGGTTGTATAGGGCTTGAACAAGTCGGGGCGCAGTACATGGTGCACCATATTCACCTGATGCAGCAGTTCAATGATACCGGGAATGTCTTTAATTTGGGCTCTTCTAATCATAGTCTTCCATTATTTGATGCCGCAAATGCGAGGGTGATTAGTTTTTTCATATCAATTTTGTTTATTTTGGAAAATACCTTCCGACGCGTTTCTTATAATCAAGATATTCCTGTCCGAAATCCTGCGCCAGTCAAAGCTTTCCCTTGAATGTATAACCGATACCTTCGACGGCTGCGCGGATGCTTTCTTCCGTAGCAGGGCCTTTGATGGTGAGGGTGTTGGCAGAGGCACTGGCCTTGGCGTTCTCTACACCAGATACTTCCTCGACAGCACGGACTACGGCGGCCTCGCAATGGCTGCAATGCATATCCTCGACACAATAGACGGTCACGTCGGGGTCTAACGGCTTATTGCTGGTAAACTTGCTGAAAAACTTCATCATAAGAGCAAATATAATTAATAATGTTAATACGGTAGCGCAAACGATTTTAAACGGACTTGGCAGAGCAGATGTGCTCATGCAACAAGTGGCATGAGAATTGACAATTGATAATTGAGAATTGAGAATTCCAGTGGCATTGAGCAGCAGGCCGAAGAGGATGGCAAAGCCCACGATGGTCATCAGATAGATCGAGGTGAAACGCCGTCCCATCGACTTATGAACCACGAGGATAGAGGCGAGATTGACCGCAGGACCAGCCATCAGCATCACCAGTGCCGCACCTGGCGAGAGTCCTTTCATCATCAGGGCTGCAGCCACAGGGATGCTGCCCGTGGAGCAGATATACATCGGCACGGCGATGAGTAGTATCACCAGCATCTGCACTAACGGTTGATTGCCGAAACTGAGGAAGAACTCGTCGGGCACAGCCACCTGAATCAATGCAGCCACAACAAGACCGATGAGCAGTCGCAGACCGATGTCGCGAAGCATGTCATAATAGGCATACTTCAGTACACGCCATACCTTGCGTGGAAAATTGAGAGCGGAAAGCGGTGATTCACACGAATTTTCAGTTTCCAATTCTGAATTATCAATTCCCGCAAACCGGTTCACCAACAGTCCGCCGCAGACACCTGTGATGAGTGCCGCCGCAGGACGGATAATGGCAAATCCTAACCCCATCAGCGAGAATGTAGCCAGGATAGAGTCGATGCCTGTCTGCGGTGTGGCAATCAGAAATGAAGCGATAGCTCCCTTCGAAGCCTTCTCATTTCTGAGTCCGATGGCTGTTGGTATGACGCCGCACGAACACAGCGGAAGGGGTACGCCCAACAGCGCTGCCCAAAGCACTGAAAACTTGTTATTCCGCGAAAGATAATTGGCATAGAACCTCTGCGGCACGAATACATGTAGCACCCCTGCGATGAAGAATCCCAGCAGCAGATAGGGAGCCATCTCACAGACAACGTTCAGAAGTGATATGAAGAAACGCTGTATATCCATCGGGTGTAAAGGTACAGTT
>UZAT01032249.1_pt1 | contig 12095 bp, 15 predicted proteins | sample 2160861 | NCBI WGS metagenome assembly UZAT01 (sample SAMEA5138306, study PRJEB28736) | viral metagenome | reverse complement strand
GAATATGATCCTTACTAACGACAATTATTATTCTGATATAGCAAACCAGACGTACATGAGCGTTTCGCAGTACAAGTCCTTTTGTAAATGCGAAGCTGCTGCGATGGCTGAACTGAGAGGGGAGTGGAAACGCCCTGCTACGACAGCCCTGCTCGTGGGTAGCTACGTCGATGCCTGGTTTGAGGGTACTCTGGAGGAGTTCACATCGAGCCACCCAGAGATCTACACTAAAACCGGTAATCTGAAATCCGATTTCGTCCAGGCCGAGGAGATCATTGCCAGAGTGCAGCGAGATCCGATGTTCATGCGATACATGAGCGGTAAGAAACAGGAAATCAGAACTGCCGAAATGTTCGGAACACTCTGGAAAATTAAGATCGACAGTTACCACCCGGACAAGATCGTGGATCTGAAAGTCATGCGGTCTATGGAGCGGGTCATGGGCAAGTCGTTCGTAGAACACTGGGGTTACGATCTCCAGATGGCGGTCTACGCTGCCGTCGAGGGTCGTGATCTCGCAACCTACCTGGCGGTGGTTACGAAACAAATACCGGCAGACATCGAGATTATCAGCATCCCCAGATGGCGGCGAGTTGAGCTGCTGGAGGACGTTGAGAAAAATATGCCTCGCATCCTGTCGGTTAAGTCCGGCAAGGTTCCGGCACACCGGTGTGGTGTCTGTGAGTATTGTCGGAGTACAAAAGTGATTGAGGAGCCGATTGACTTCGAGCTGGTGGGTTTATCCCTAGCCGAGCGACAGGCTCTTTTTGGTCGAATCTAATAGTCCAATTGGACTACGAAAGGAGAAATCATGGCGGTAACTATGATTTGGGGTGGCCCAGGCTCCGGTAAAACGGTCGCTGCTACGGCTGCCAAAAACCAGAAAATCTTGCACCTCTGCTCCGATAACTCGGCAGTGGTGTTGGATATGTTTGATCGCAAGAATGTCACCCGAGAGAGGGTGGAACACTGGCTCGATCCGGGCGATGGTAAGAACTACTTCACCAGACAGTTCGAGAACGCCCTGGAGTCCGGCAAGTACAGTCTGATCGTGGTGGACAACCTCACCGATATCAAGGAAATGGCCCTGCTGGAGATCGACGAGGAGGGCCGTATCAAAGATATCCGGCAAGTCTACCAGGCAGTATACATGGCAATTAAGCGTTTGACTCGCATGGCTGCGAACGCTAAGTGCCACGTCACATTCACGGCCTGGGACGATACGGAGCAGATCGAGAAACAGGACGGAACTATGGCTATGCGACAGTTCCCGAATCTGCCTCGTAAGATTCTACCCCAGGTACTCGGCCTTTGTAACATCGTAGGTCAGATGGCGAAAGCCAAGGATAGCAAGGGTGAGATGCGGTGGTATCTGATTACGGAGGATTCCGAAACCCGGTACGGCTGCAAGGATCAGCTCTACGGTCGTAAGAGTTGTATGCCCGAGAATCTGTTTGAAGCACCGGAGGCTAAGAAGTGAATCGTAAGGAAGATTTTATTCGGCTGTTTACGCAGCACATTAAGCGTCCCGGTGCGGACAAGCTGCTGGCATGGCTGGAGGAGTCCGACTTCTTCCAGGCTCCGGCCTCCACGCGATTCCACGGCAACTACGAGGGTGGTTTGTGTGAGCATAGCGTAAACGTGTGGGAAGAACTGGTTCGCCTCTTAAAAGCCTACCCAGAGGTTCGTGTGACGGCAGAAACGGCTGCCATCGTTTCTCTTTGCCACGATCTGTGTAAGATCGGTTGTTACAAGGTCGAGCTGAGAAACAAGAAAGAGGGCGGCGTGTGGCGCTCCGTACCTACCTACGTTTTCCAGGAGGACTTCTGTTTCGGAGGCCACGGCTCTAAGAGCGTGTACCTGGTTCAGAAGCACATGAATCTCACTGATACGGAGGCCGTTGCGATCAACTGCCATATGGGCGCTTGGGATCGGAACCCCACCGATTATAGCGTCGGCAGTGCCTACGAGGAGAACGCTCTGGCTTGGCTGCTCCATGTAGCTGACGAGAGTGCAACCTACATTCGTGAGACCACAGTGTAAGTAGGAGTAGGAGTATAAGCATATGAACGAAGCTGCAAAACAGGCTGTCTTGGCAATGGGCGCTCTCGCCGAGTTGTGTGCCGAGCTGAAACGACAGCTTATTAAAAATGGTTTCACGGAGAAACAGGCTCTCGATTTAGTCGGCAAGTATCTCACGGCAACCGTAACACCTAACAAAACCAAGGAGGATATGTAACATGGCGAACTGGACGTTCGATCCCAGTCAGTACAAGGAAAAAAATTTCGAGATCATCCCCCAGGGTGACTACCGCGCCCGTATCGCGGACGTAGTGGAAAAGACCTTTAGCTCCGGCAACTCCGGCTACGAGATCACCCTGGATATCAACGGTTACAACAGTAAGATGTGGTTCTACCTGGTGCTGGATCACAGCAACCCTGCTCAGACGAACCAGCGCATCGGCGAGTTCTTCGATAGCTTCGCTATCAAGGGTGCTACGTTCGGTACTGGTAAGCAGTGGGTCGGCAGCGTAGGCGCTGTCCGTATTAAGCATGAGGCTTACAAGGGTGAGAACCGGGCCAAGGTCGCCTATGTGATCGCTCGTAACCGCCAGGAGAATCTGGCTCCTTGGAAGGGTGGTAACGCTACCCAGGCTGCTCCGGCTGCCCAGGTGGAGATTCCTAGCGATCTGCCGTTTGATATGGGGTGATATGCCGATGACCTCAGAGAAGTTGGGTAACGGTGTGAAGTTTGAAAGAATCCGTAGAATTACCGGTTATCTCGTCGGCACTATCGATAAGTGGAACGATGCCAAAAAGGCCGAGGAGCGAGATCGCGTTAAACACTCTACGAAAAACGAGGCAAAACCCAGCGTGAGTGATACGGATGCTCCGTGACTACCAGCAAGACTTACTAGACCAAACCTTCACCTCTTTCCGTGAGGGCTACCGCCGCCCCCTGGTGGTAGCCCCCTGCGGGGCAGGGAAGTCCTATATATTCGCCGAGTTGATCCGACGAACCAAAGGTGAAGCACTGATCCTCACGCACCGGCAAGAACTGAAACGGCAGCACGAGGAGCTATTGCGGAACCAGGGGATTACAAACGCTCGGGTGTCTATGATTCTGACCGAAGCGAACCGGCTAGGGAAGTACCCGACACCGGCGCTGATCGTGACCGACGAAGCACATCTGAGTAGATCGAACTCGTGGGTGAAGGTGATCGATCATTATGACACCTTCACCGTGGGGTTCACAGCCACTCCGATCCGCATGGACGGTCGCGGCCTTGGGGACGTGTACAACACTCTCGTAGAGGGCGTGGACGTTCGCTGGCTGATCGATAACCACCGGTTGGCTCCCTATGAATATTACGCTCCTACTCTGGTGGACACGACCGGTCTACGAACCGTAGCCGGTGACTACGTTGTTTCGGATCTGGAGCAACTGATGAATGAGAGGGTTATTTATGGATCAGTGGTTGAAAATTATCGCAAATTCGCTGACGGAGAACGAGCAATCGCCTACTGCGTATCTGTTAAACACGCCCGGGAAAGCGCCGAGGCTTTTAATAACGCTGGAATCCCGGCTGGATACCTACATTCTGGAACTCCTGGAGGGGAACGGATCAGGTGTATGGACGCTTTCAAAAGTGGAGAAATCACCGTACTCTGCAACGTCGGTATTATCTCGGAAGGAATCTCAATCGACGAAGTGACGTGCTGTCTACTCCTACGGCCAACGGAATCTGTGGCTCTGGGTATCCAGCAGATGATGCGGTGTATGCGCTATCTGCCTGGTAAGACGGCGAAAATAATCGATGCGGTGGGTAATCACCTACGCATAGGACTCCCGGATTCGGAACGGTCGTGGTCGCTGTCGGAACCCTTGCCGAAACGCCGCCTCACCGACGAGAACGGAAACTTCTACATCCGAAGCTGTCCGGAATGTTTTATGACGTTTCAGACGGCTCCGAAATGCCCGTTCTGCGGTGCAGATTATCCGTTACACCCCAAGGAGATCCAGGCGAAACAGGAAATCGAATTACAACGGATTACGGCTGAGGAGGCTCAGAGGGTTGCTGAGGCCAAGAAAAAATCCCGGATAGAGCAGGGGAGGGCCAACAGTTTCGAGGAGCTGGTACGGCTCGGAAAGCAACGCGGCTATAAAAACCCTGCGTTCTGGGCAGCACAAGTTATGAGAGGTAGAAAACGGTGACAGCAGCAGAAAAATTAGCTGAGTGGGGTTACGAGGACGTGATAATCTTCGATAACCCTGCGTTCGACGAAGCTCTGATCGGTGTGTCCACGGATAACCGGGCCATCTACGATTTCGACAAGATGGTTATCTGGCTGTCCGTGACCTGGCATATCAGCAAAGAGGATGCGATCGAATTTATCGATTACAACACGATCCGAGCGCTCCCGTATTACGAGAACTCTCCTATCGTCATGTATCGGTTATCTAAATAACTCAGAGCGACAAGATCGCCTTACCACTTAACTGGGAGGCGGTCTTTATTAACCCCACATTGGAGGATCAAGTGTGCGAATTGGAATAATTGACGCGGATTTGTTATCGAGAAAGAAACACCGGTTTCCCAACTTGGCGTGTATGAAAATCTCAGCATACTACAAGGAACTGGGACATGACGTTGCCCTCCTCCTGTCATATGACGGACTGGAAAACTACGATAAGGTTTTTCTATCAAAGGTTTTCACAGACACCCCAGTTCCAACCGGTATTACTGAGCTGCCCCAGGTGGAATACGGTGGAACCGGGTTCTTTTACGACAAAGCTCCTCCTCTCCTGGACGAAATTGAGCATCATATGCCGGACTACCATTTGTACGACAGTTTTGTTTCTTCGCTCCTGGAATCCGGGGTTAAGCGCCCCGAGCTGAAATATTATCTGGATTTCAGTATCGGTTTCACCACCCGAGGCTGCATCCGAGGCTGTTCCTTCTGCGTAAACCAAAACTACCGGGCTTGCCTCCGACATAGCCCAGTAGAGGAGTTTCTTGACCTGGATCGGAAGTACATCTGTCTCCTGGACGATAACGTGCTGTCGTGCCGTGATTGGCGATCTATTTTCGATCAGTTGAACGCCACCGGTAAAAAATTTCAGTTTAAGCAGGGAATGGATGAGCGCTTGTTGACAGATGAAAAATGCGACGTGATTTTCAGTTCCAACTGGATCGGAGATTACATTTTCGCTTTTGACAACATCGATGACAGACGGCTGATAGAGCGAAAACTCCAGCTCATGCGAAAATACACCGAGAAAACCCCGAAGTTTTATGTTTTCTGCGGTTACAACCACGCTGTTCCCGACACATACCCGACTGGTTTCTGGGAATCGGACATACGGGATTTATTCGAGAGAATCCGAATACTGATTTCTCACCATGCGATGCCATACGTCATGCGGTATGCAGATTACAAGAGTTCGCCGTACCGGGGACTATATGACACGATTGCTAGGTGGTGCAATCAACCCAGCATCATCAAGAAAAAGTCATTAAGGGAGTATTGTTTCAACACCCCTGGGCAAAACAAATCCGCACCGGTGTATTTCACCGAGTTTGAGCGACAGCACCCCGAGATCGCCACGGAATATTTCGATATGAAGTGGAGTGATTTCGATGGAACGGGAAACTATTCTACAAAACCAGATAATCGTAGCCCTCTGTAAGAACGGCTGCGTCGCTCGGAACCACACGGTCGGTCAGTTCTACACCAAGTACGGCGCTATCGTGAACGTGGGCCACCACGGCGAGGCCGATATTTGGGGCCACCGTATTTCAGATGGACGAGCCTTGTACATAGAAGTCAAGCTGCCGGGTGAACACCCTCGCCCGGATCAGCAGAAATTTTTGGACGCGATGCGTAACACCGGCGCGATCTCCGGCTGCGCTCACAGCATAGAGGAGGCGTTGGATATTGTTAAAAGCACCGTGTAAGAACTGTCCCGACCGGCACTACCTCTGCCATTCGGAGTGTAAGAAGTATCTTGAGTTTCGAGAGCAGCGTGACGCTTATCTGGCACACCGAGACGAGGAGAACCGGTTGAACAATGACATCTGGGCCACCTCTCGGCACAATCCAAAAAAGAAACGGAGGAAATCGTATGCGGATCGTCGTGGTGGATACTGAGGTATTCCGATACGACTTTTTTGCAATATTCTTCGACACCTCCGATCAGTCCTGGGCCGTGTTTCACAACGACAACCTGGGCGTTCGGGACTATCTGAGTCAGTCGGATACCATTTTCTGCGGTTTCAACTCGAAGGGGTACGACCAGCACATTCTTAAAGCCATCGCTTGCGGTGCTGATCCGACACTGGTGAAGCAGATCAACGATTTCATCATTGTAGAGGAGCGCCCAGGCTGGGAACACTGGTTCCTCCGAAAAAACCGGTTCTGGTTCGACTCGTTCGATCTCATGGACGATACCCAGGTCGGTACGTCGCTCAAGCATATAGAGGCACACTTGTCCCTGCCAATCGAGGAGACGGAAGTGGACTTCGATATCGACCGACCTCTGACCCCCGAGGAAATCGCGTCCACGATCCACTACTGTAAATACGACGTGGCTATGACCGCCAAGCTGCTGACGCTGCGCAAGGGCTATCTGGAGGCCAAGCTGAACGTAGGCCGATCCATCGGTCTGTCCGATCAGAAATCCCTCTACATGACCAACGCTCGGCTGACGGCTGCTGCTCTGGAGGCCGAGTACGTCGAACGATACGACGAGCGCGAGTATGTCTACCCAGATAACTTGGATCGATCTCTGATCCCTACCGAGGTGCTGGAGTTTTTCGACCGGATGCACGACGAGTCCGTTTCGGACGGGGAGCTGTTTTCGTCCAAGCTGAGCCTCATGGTGGACGGAGCCGAGGCCATTATCGCTTTCGGCGGCATCCACCACGCTCAGCCGAACTACACTGAAACTGCTACCGGCACTCGGGTGATTCGGAACTTCGACGTGGCATCGCTATATCCGAGTCTGATGGTTTACTACGGCTATACCAGCCGAAATATTCCATCGTCCCAGATTTTCGAGGATTTCTATCATAAGCGCCTCCAGGCGAAGAAATCCGGCGACAAGAAAACAGCAAACACGCTGAAACTCATTCTGAACACCACCTACGGCGCGTCCTTGGCGAAAACTAACCCTCTGTACGACCCTCTTATGGGCCGGTCAGTCTGCATCACCGGTCAGCTCTCCATCCTGGAACTTGCCATGCGATACCTCCGGGAGTGCAAGACCCTGCGGATTATTCAGCTCAACACCGATGGTCTGATGATCTCCCTCGAAGCTGACGAGCTGCCCATCGTGTACCGGCTGAATGAGGAGTGGCAGCAGACCAAGCACCTGGAGCTGGAGGAGGATAAAATCTCCACCATCTGCCAGAAAGACGTGAATAACTACGTCATGGTTTTCGAGAACGGCAAGGTGAAAACCAAGGGAGCCTACGTTACCTACGGTATCGCCCCTGCCGGTGCATTCTCCATCAATAATAACCACAACATCGTCAAGAAAGCCGTAATCGACTACTTCGTGAACGGCACTCCGGTGGAGGACACCATATATCGGTGTACCGATATACACGAGTTCCAGATCATCGCTAAGGCTGGTGGTGGCTATAAATCGGTATACCGTGTCCCTACAAATTTTGAGGAACGTAAGAAGCAGTGGAAGAAAGATAATCGAGTCAAGATTGAATTGGAAGTAAGCAACAACGGTTACGATGGAACCAATCGTAAGGGTTGGACGTGGAGGGAACCCAAATTCACCTGGGCCGATTACTCTGGCCCCCGTTCTACCGTTCAGCGTGTGAACCGTGTGTATGCCTCCAAGAATCCCAACATGGGTACGCTGGTCAAGGTCAAACCGGACGGCACAGTAGGCAAAATCGGAGGTCTGCCGGACTCCGTGGTGATCGATAACAAAAACAAACTTACGCTGGACGCGGTGGACAAGTCCTGGTACGTCGATCTGGCGAAGAAATATATTTCTGACTATATGGGAGATTCACAATGATTTGGACTATTTTCCTCTTTCTGACACTTGCCGCGATAGTAGGCAGTGTGCTGTTTGCGTCCGGCCCAGCAATAATCGAGGGAATCTTGGATACCATCGAGGGATATCGTGAGGTGTTTCACCGTATTCGTAAATGGAGGAACCAGGAATGATTAAAGATTCTGGCTGCCGCAGCACGTTCGACTCCGGCGCTGTTCGGGATATCCAGGAGGGTAAGGGCCGTTGCGACCTTATGCCCCTGGCTGTCGTGGCATCCCTGCTGGAAAACCTCACCGGCGGCGATTACATCGTAGGTGAGATCGCAAAATTCGCAGAAACCCAGAACACCAAGCATCTGTACAAGGCCATGATCGAGTTCTCCATCATCGGTTTCGGCGACTCCGTGGAAACCATGCTCCTGGAGGTGTCCAAACACTTCGAGGAGGGGGCCAAGAAGTACGGCGAGAACAACTGGCAGAAGGGTATCCCACCCTCATGCTACATCAACTCTGCTATCCGTCATTATTTGAAGTGGCGTAGGGGCGACAACGACGAACCGCACCATCGCGCTTTCGTTTGGAATTTAATGTGCTGCTGTTGGGAGGTAGACCACCATGATAAGAATTGAATACACCGAAACCGTGGGCTGGACTCACGCTATCCGAGGCGCTCGGAACCCCATGAACTCCTGGAACCAGAGCGATACCAGCTATGGTACGGGTGAGGCTCTCCACGGCTCCGCGCCGGAGATCGGCCCTCGGGATCTGAAACTCCTCCGTAACCTTGCGAACGCTGGCCCCGATCACGGTAAGTATCTCCGGTTTATCCAGGTCTACTGCGATATCACCGGCCCGTTCTACTGGCTCAAGGAGCTGGACACCTATCGCATGGGCGTGGAGAAAAACTCCTGTTCCACCATGCACAAGATCCACTCTCAGCAGTTCTTCATGTCCGATTTCAGCCACGAGCATCTGAATCTTCTGGGCGTGAATATGATGAAAGTCCTCGTGGATCAGCTCGAAGCCAACCGACAGAAGTATCTGGAAACCAAGGACAAGCGTTTCTGGTGGCAGCTCATTCAGCTCCTCCCGTCCAGCTATAACCAGCGCCGGACTTATATGTTCTCCTATGCTGCGCTCAGAAACATCTACCACGCCCGTAAGAACCATAAGCTCGACGAGTGGCGCGAGTTCTGCCGATGGGTGGAGTCTCTGCCGTATGCTGCCGAACTTATCACTAACAAGGAGGCTCCCGATGACGAAACAGGAATCAAGGATAATCGTTGAACTCGCACACCACCAGCTATCCGCACTCCGGGTGGCGAAATCTATGAACTATCATCGCAACACCATCTATTATCACGTTCGGAACATCAAGAAGAAAACCGGCCTGGATCCATACGACTTCTTCGATATGCAGATTCTCTATCCCTGTGCGAAGGAGGCCGTTCAAGATGAGACTCCGTGACTTCGGTATCGCCGAACGGACTGCCGAGGAGATATCCAAGCTGGGTGCTACTCCTCAGAAAATCGCCAATCTGCTCGGCTGCCCCTCACGGCTCGTCCGGTACTGGCTCGACGGCATCTATACGCCCAGCGCCTACTACTTACGGCGATTTCACGAACTCGGCTGCGACGTTATCTACATCTTAACCGGCAACCGCTCTGGGGGTGTCACCGATGTATGATACTTCGCTAATCAAACAACGGATCTCCTGTGTCGATATCGCTCAGCGGTACGGGCTGCCAATCCGGCAGTCCGGCGACCGCTGCGTGTCACCGCTGCGACAGGGCGCGTCTAACCCGTCCTCTTTCGCCGTGGACACCGACTTCTGGTACGACTTCGGCTCCGGCAACGGTGGCGACCAGATCGATCTCCAGGCCGAGCTTTACCATTCCGGCGACCGTGGTGCTGCCATCCGAGAACTCGCTCGTATGACCGGCGTATCCAACGACAACGAGGACAACACTCACGCGTGGCGCGAATACACCGACCAGATGAACGCTATGGCTGCCTACTACCATACGCAGCTCACCGACAGCGACCGCACCTATCTTCGCTCCCGTGGTATCACCGATGCCGACTCCGAGCGTCTTATGATCGGTCGCGTTACGGACGGCGCTCTCCGTGGGCGACTTTTCCTACCGTACTTCTCGGGATCCGACGGCTACGTTTCTTACTATGCCACCCGTGCGCTCCCTGGCTCCACCTTCCCGGATAACAAGTACATGAAGCAGAAACGCGACGATTTCTGCCGTCACATTCCGTGGGGTATGCAAACCCTGTCCCGATCCTCGGACACCCTGGTCATCGCTGAGGGCTATTTCGACGCTGCCTCTTTCGAGTGTTCCGGCTATCCCGTTCTCTCGGCAATCACCGGCAGATTCTCACGGGATCAAATTCCTACGGTTGTCGCTGCCGCGAGAAAATTCGAGCGTGTTTTCATCGTCTACGACAACGATAACGTCACCCACGCTGGCGACTCTTTCGCCTATACCATGTCCGGCATTCTTACTCGAAACCGGATCCCGTTCATCGTCGGTACGGTTCCCATGCCATACCACGACATTTCGGAGTATTACGCTGCCGGTGGCGATCTTTCCCGGATCATCGCTACGGCTGAATCCGGTGTGGAATATCTCGCTACACGGTTTACGGATTTCCAGGAACTCGAAAAATTTATCTATGACGTTGCTCGGCATACCAAGCGGACGGCGCTCGATAACTTATTCTCACGGTTACGCGAACTCCGGCGCTGGGACGCGGACGCGCTGAAATCCCTGCATAAATCAGCGACTACGGCTCCTCCGGAGAACATCGTCGCTGACGAAATCCTTAAAAACTATCAGCTCGTCTATATCCCTGCCGTGGGCTTTTACGAGTATTCCGGCGGCGTGTGGACTCGCACCGACGACGGCGTTATCAAATCCTACGCCGACCAGGCATACGGCGAGTTCTCTACTGCGCAGCGTGTTAGCGCCGTGTGTAATCTCGCAAAAATCCGGGCGCTGCGGACGAACATTCAGTTCGATAAGCAGCCTGTGTGGAATTTCATCAACGGTACTCTGGAGCTGGAAACCGGCGTTTTCCGGGATCACAACCCCAACGACTACTGTTCCATGCAAGTCCGCTACCCGTACAACCCGGACGCTTCTTACGACTCCTGGTCTCGCTTCATCGACGATGTTACCGCTGGCGATCCCAGAGCCGCCGAACTACTCCAGCTTATCCCTGGATACGTTTTCGAGCCGAATTCAAAATACGAGCGCGTATTCGTTCTTTCCGGCACGGGCGGCAACGGCAAAACCCGGTATCTCGAAATTCTGCGGCAGCTTTTCAGCGGCTCTACCAACTCTGTGTCGCACCTAACACCGCGAGGACTACTCGACCGGTTCCAGGCCATCCAGCTCCGAGAGTCTATCGTGAACATCGCCGGTGAGATTCGCTCGGATATCCGAGATACCGAGGAGCGAATCAAGTCCATCGCCTCCGGCGAGCCTCTGTCCGCTTGCTACAAGGGTCAGGACTTTATCACGTTCCAGCCTAGAACCAAGCTGATTTTCGCAACGAATAACCAGCTCGCCTCCGGTGATACCTCGGACGGCCTCACCCGCCGACTCATCCTGGTGGACTTTAAGGTGAGCTTCGTTGACAACCCGGATCCTCACGATCCCTACCAGCGCAAGAAAAACGTGGATATTCTGGACGATCTGAACCAGGAACTCAACTCTGGCGGCATTTTCAACTGGGCCTATGAGGGCTATAAGCTGCTCAGAGCCGTGGGTTATTTCACGGAAACCAGCGATCAGACGATGCTTATCCAGGAGTTCAAACGGGCCAGCAACCCTGTTCTGGTTTTTTGGGAGGACAATCGCGGCGACTTTGGCAGCGAGATCAGCAACCTGGGCCTTTACCGCGACCACTATTTGCAATGGTGCAGCGATAATGGTGAGAAACCTCTGACCTCTCAGAGCTTCTACCGGGAGTTTAAGAAGGTTTCCGGGAAGGTTTACGAGCCTTATCGCACCTCAAAAGAGCGCGGATACCGGCGAGTGTGACGCTAAAACAAGGG
>UZAT01044857.1_pt1 | contig 12155 bp, 17 predicted proteins | sample 2160861 | NCBI WGS metagenome assembly UZAT01 (sample SAMEA5138306, study PRJEB28736) | viral metagenome | reverse complement strand
ATAGTGCCTATAGCCTGTTGTAAATTCTCTTATCCTTACATACAATCCCATACCACCTGTATAATGAGTGTCTTTTCTGACAGCTTCCACTACACCTATAACAGTCGATGTGATGTTCTTCGTATCCAAGCCCACAAGGTCAATCCCTTTGTGGGCGATTCCTTTATAGATTTGAGTAACTTTGAACTTTCCTTGATACGGTGATATCATATTTACCTCACTTCTCTAAAATCATAACTTTCGCTAACGGTTGAACCCAATCAACAAGGCAACCTAATCCTTCTGCTATTACCCTGATTGGTACAAGCGTTCTATTCTGTGAATCTATAAACGGTGCAACATTCAAATATACTTTTTTACCATTAAATAGAACCAGCCTATCTCCTGTGTTTAAGGCTAAAGTGTTGCCATCTTTCTCAACAGTTACCTTTATTGTTTTGTCTGCGTTCATGCTCCAATTTACTGTTGCCCCTAAAGATTCTGAAATTGCCCTTATGGGAACAAATACGTTGCCATCAATATTTACTGGCTTAGTGTCCATCTGCTTTTCTTTTCCGTCAACTTGATACTTCGTGTCCTTGGTTGTCATAGTGATATACTTCTTCTCCCAAGCTGGCAAAATTGGTTGCCCCCATCCATGTAAAGTATCTCTGCCACTATCTCCTAAATCATCCGAAATCATTTTCAAATAAAGATAGGTTTCTTCAACTCCCATTTCTCCATATCGCTCATAAATCATTGCGGTTTGTCCTGCTAGAAATGGTGTGGAAAATGACGTGCCTGTGAACCAAGAAGTAAACTGGCTAAAGTCTAAAGCTTCACCAACCGACGAATAACTTGCCCTCGTAACTTTACCTTTAATTAGATTCAACGCACCTACAATAATTGCAGCTTCTGGCGGGAACCTAGTTGACAAAGTTTCTTCTCCACCGCCTTCATTTCCTGCACAATTAAATATTTTCAAGTTGTGTCTTGCGACTATCCCTTTGCAGTAATTAATAAAACTTTCCGACCTTGTACTACCCTTCATGGATTGGCTTAAGATTGTAGGCTTGTGCTTTATGAGGAAATCGTCCATCGTCATTCGCTCGCCCCCATCCCACACATAAATATGTCCATCTTCCAAAATTCCTTGGTTTAATATAAATCCCAGTGAAGCAGAAATTATGTCTGAACTAGGAGCGACTTGTTCAATCACCGCTCTTGTGTTTTCCCCATGCCCTGAACCACTTTCGCCATTCCAAACCTTTATCCCCTTGCCTGTTATTCCTTTATTTCGCCAACCAATAACATTTGTATAGTCTAATTGTTCCCTTAGATACGCCTGTACTGTCATTGCCACCATGCTCCCCCCTTTATAGGTAATGTGTCATTCTGCTTCACCATGTTTCAACGCATAAATTTCATCGTATTCTGCTTGGGTTAAAACTCCCAAATCTTTGTATCGTAAAAGTTGTTCATCTGTTACATATCCCATTAAGTATCGGTCTTTAATTTTTTCTGCTTTCGGTGTCATAATTAAACCTCCAATTCTAATATTCGTAAATCCAAATCAGTAATAGCCTGTTCAGAAACAATGTTAGAAATATCCAAATCTGTTATGGTCTGCTGTGCTTCTACATCATAATCTTTTCTTACGGTTCGCTCTGTGTCCGTTTCTCGTGCATTGAAATTAGTTTTCCTTGCTACTGCCTTGGCAAGGGAATTTATCTGTTCTTGTAATGTCATATAATCACCCCTTTAACTTAAATCTAAACCGTAAAGATATAATTCATATAAAAGAACACCAGTTGCAGCATTATAGTCACTCAAACAGTTTAACCGCCAATATGCCACATCTGCGTTATCTAATATAACAAAGTCTGTTGGTGCAGTGATACTGTTTATAACATTTATAACAGCGGTCATGTTTGTAAAAGATGAACCATTTGAACTGCTTTGCATTTGTACTGTTTTCCACATTCGATTTGTGGCTACTCCCCCCTGTATTCTGCCCCTATATACTCTTACATTTTGGGGAAATTGGTATTGTAACCAACCTGTATGAGTACCGTCAGGAACTGCCCAAGCATTTGCAGTTGCTAACACTTTGTCAAATGCTTTCCACGCATGATAGTAATCCAATGACACAGAAGATGCCGATGCAATACCGCTTGGAGCATCGTTTGAGGTCATGGTTGGAATGGTAACCGCATACGCACAAGTATCTAATTCAGTAACCCAATCACTATCAGCCAATACCGCAGGCATGATTACATCTTCGCTTCTAACCATATAACGGAGTGCATTTAGGTTGTTGCATAAAACTTCCATAGCGTTTGAATCGGCCAACACGTTTGCTAAACTGCCATAAGTATTTGGTAATTCGGCACATCGTAGCCAAATCACATAATCATCAACAGGGGTTATCGTTGCACCATAGGGAACAGTTATTATTTTGTTTTGCATTAAGAAAAAATCTGCCATGTTATCTCACCACCTTTATTTTTAACGGGATGTCAATTGTTGGTTCTAGGAAATTATAGGCTGTAATTTCATTAGCACCTGCCGATATGTTTATCATTGATGAAAAATAATACTGCAAATTTTCCTTTATACTGAAATCTGTTATCCCTGTAAAATCTACTTGCACCATGCCATCATCAGTTTCCACTATTCCACCAACGGAAACGGTCTGCTCGAACCCACCCGTTGCACCTGCCGACCAATTGTCTTTATCCAAAGTTACGAAGAAATTATGACTTGCTTTAACTACCCCGAATGACCTTGTATCAGTTATCAACGAATCGGTAATAGTGGAATAGCCATTCGCCAATTCGATTTCGGCAAGTGAAATTTCCCAAATGGTTGAGTTTTGAGTTACAATAGGTGCAGCTGGAGAACTCGCAGGTGTACCCTCTAACACCGCAAATTCGACTTGCCTATCGGTTAAATCTAACCTTGCCACTATTACATCTATTCGTGGATTGCCCGATACATTTTCAGAAACCTCTAACGTCAAGGCAGATGTAATTTCCCGAATTGCACCGTTGATGTAAATTGCACCCATTGAAACTAATACCGTTTTGGCAGGGGTTAAGGCTTGGGTAATCTCCAATTCATCACCAATGCTACTAACCACCCCGTTAGTCATAAGGCATTGGAAGTATGCCCGAAAGTCGGCTGACCCGTATTTTCGGTCATGGTCCACCGATGTAAACGGGAACCCGTAAGTGTTTATGTTGCTCATAATCTTCTCCTAATCTATTCTTATCAGTTTGATGGTAACGGGTATATCATAAGTCGGTATCTCGACCGCAAATAGTGTAATGTAACCATCGGTTTCAGATGTTACCCGATAGACATTCGACCATGCATTGATGATGTTCGCTTCTTCTTTGAAATTAGAAGCACCCGACAAGTCGGTGGATATCTCACCCGCTTCGCCTTCTTTTACATTGGCAACTGCAATAGTTTGTTCGTATGGCGCTTGGGAACCTGCCCAATCTTCAGCCAATATCATCTTCGAAATTACCCCGAACTTCACATGACTTGCTTGCGTTAGATTCGCCACTGTGTTTGCATGAGCAGAAACATCGCTACCACCGTTAACCCATTCGGTGTCTAAATCGGTGTTAGTTTTTTTTGCCAACACTTGGCCTGTTGTGCCACCCAAAGGAACGCCTGCTCCATCATCACCTTTTGCACCGGCAGGACCAATATCACCTTGGGGACCCTGAATGCCTTGTAATCCTTGTGGACCGTCAATTCCATTGGTGCCTGCAATACCTTCTGGTCCTATTTCACCTTGAATACCTTGTTCGCCAGTAAGACCGATATCACCTTTAGGACCTGGTTCACCTTGGATACCTTGGAGTCCAGTATCACCCTTATCTCCCTTTTCGCCTTTAGGCCCTTGAATACCTTGGTCGCCCTGTTCGCCTTTATCTCCGTCAAAGTAATCTACACCTTTTATTGGAGTGTAACCATCATTGCCATTATCTCCCTTAGGACCTCGTTCGCCTTGTTCACCATCTTGCCCATCTTTACCGTCAAAATAGTCAACACCTTTTATTGGAGTATGACCATCGTCGCCTTTATCGCCTTTAGGACCTTGCTCACCTTGAATACCTTGGAGACCTGTTTCTCCTTTTTCTCCTTGTTCACCTGTTTCTCCTTTAGGTCCTTGGATTCCTTGGATTCCTTGTTCACCTTGTTCACCTTTATCTCCATCGAAATAATCAATATTCTTAATGGGCGTATATCCATCGTCACCCTTTGGCCCTCGTTCTCCAGTATCACCTTTAGGACCTTGTTCACCATCGAAATAGTCAATGCCTTTTACAGGTGTATAACCATCATTCCCTTTGGGTCCTTGAATACCTTGTTCGCCATCTTTACCATCAATACCATCAAAATAGTCAATATCTTTTATTGGCGTATATCCATCGTCTCCTTTAGGACCTTGTATTCCATCGGCTCCAGTATCACCTTGAGGACCGATTTCTCCTTGTATGCCCTGTGGTCCTTGTTCGCCAATAGGACCTTGAATACCTTGGTCACCCTTAATGTCGGCAAGGTCAACAAGGTTGTTCCATTTCTCATCACCATCATATTTCCACTGAACATGGGTTGCTGATTTTTGCAACAAAACCTCTTTGCCATCTTGGCCTGCCGGTCCAATTTCACCTGCCGAATATGGCAATTCAGACCATACATCAACCCCATTCCCGACTTTCAAATAATGGGTATCAATCTCGACACCTACCTCGCCCTCGGCTAATATCGGGTCGGTTGTAGTCCATTCGGTAGAAGTACCTCGTCTTAATTTAATTATCATACTCCACCACCGTCTATTTCTGTTAGGGTTTGACCCTCATTTGTTTCAAGGTTTAATAATCGCTTATTCGTCAAGGACATTATCTTTGCCAAGTCTTTTTGTGATTTGCCAAAACTTGGCATAACTTGGATTCTGCCTTTTTCGTATACTTCTTGCACTTCCTTAATTTGTAGATTTTCGGTTTCAGTTTTCGATTTGACGATGGTTACCAAGTCGCCTAAATCATAATTTACTTTGTAAATAAATTGCCTGTCGATAACGGAAAACTCAAAACTGTCAACACTCATGGAATCGGTAAGGTTTTGCAATCCCCGTTCTTCCAAGTCGGCAGAAACATCGATATCCCTTGCATCGACAAACACTTCCTTTATGCGACCATCTGAAACATCAACCCCGACTACGGTTCGTTCTGCCCCTTCGCCTTGTCCACCAACAAAAGCATAGTTTCGTAAACTGGATATATCAAGGGTTCGCTTGTAGTCGGCTAAATTGCCATACTCAACGCCAAAGACTACCCTTGGCGAATAAGTCGATGCGTTGACACTTCGGTCAGTACCTTCGACAACATTAAAGACAAACTGCTCGTTATCCAAATCAATTGTTAAGTTATGACCCAAATCTTGTGGTAATAAAACCCGTTGCACTTCGTCAAATAGATTTTTGTATCGGGTCTGTTCGGTGATGGAATCGCCCAACCCTACATAATCGCCCAGGACAATAGGATATTGAGTGTTTCGGGTTACTTGCTTTCCTACCCAATCTCGGACTACCGCTTCCCTTGTACCCGTCTTGGTATCGTATGCACTTGTGGGAACCGTTATAAAGTCTTTTAGTAGTGAGTTAAGACCCAACGCAACAATCCTTCTTGTAAGGGTTGAGCCTGTCAGTTCTTCTTCGATTCGTTCCACAATAAAGCCTATTGATAGTTCTTTGTTGAACCACACAATATCGTTAATCGCAAAAAGGTCGGCATTGGTGGTGTCTTTTAATGTGAGTTCAAGAGTGTCGATACCGTTCCACTTACGGTTAACAATGGCACTCTCAAACGCACCAATCGAGGCTTTATAAACAAAATCAAGGCTCATTAAGTTAATCATATCCCTATGTACCTTTGCTTGAATTTAACTGTGGCACCGTAAACAATGCCCTCACCTGCTGTTAGTAGTAGATTGTTATCCCCGGTCGACAGATAAAAGAAGTCCGTATCGTCAACATCAACATATTGAAATGCGGTTACTTTTTCGCCTGTGGAAATGGTTTCTTTCACTACGTTGATTTCTTCCAATTTCGTGTAAATGTATAGCTTCTCGTCAGATGTTAAACCTAATATGACTACAATCTTTTCCCCTGTGGTTAGATTTTCCAAAGTCAGCGGTGAAGTCGAAGGACCCGCAAATTCCACTTCAATCGGGCATGGCACATCGCCACCGTTGGCAACGGTTACCCCCGATGCGACCCTTGTGTCAAATTCAAATTCATCAGTTATGTCTAAATCAAACTCCAATAGATTTACCCCGGTGTAGGTGTAGGATTCCGTATATGAAAAGTCTGCAAACAACGGGTCGAATATCTCGAATATGACTTGGGAGAATTGGAACCTTGACCCCAGTTTATTAATTGCACCAGGTCGGCTCGGAAGTGATCTAATTTTTACCGAGTTCCACGAATACACCGTTTCGCCTATTGTAATATCGATTCTGCCAAGTCCGAGCTTTGGGTTTAAGGCTGAATAAAGTTCCCTTAAATCAGATTCTAACGTGTCAGAAATGCACACAAAGTCAAGTTTCATCGTCTTGCTTTGGAAGTATGAATCCCCGACAGCGGTTACCCCGTCTTGGTATGGCGAAGATGCCACTTGATTTAATACTTCCGTACCTACAAGGTCATCAAAACTTTGCCATTTATATTTCGATGTAGCGGAAAACTCCACTTCGCCTCCGAGTGGGTTCACGTATGTTATCTTATTCATCATATCCCCCATGCAAGTTTCTTTTGAATGAAATCAACTTCTTTCGCCACATCGAACGGTGAACGAACATTGATGGTAATGTTACCGCCCATTCCTTTGTCGAGTGGCACTACTGCTTCGGGACCCGCTTCGCCTATCATGGCAAGTGTAGGTTTATTTACTATTCCACCTTCTGCGAGATAAGGAACTTTAGGAATATTTATTCCGAATGATTTACCGCCGAATCCAGGCACCCAATCAGGTATATCCACCTTTATTTTGTTTAATGCTCCGATTAAGGCATTTACGAATTTTAATATTGAATTCACATACCCCTTGATAGCTCCCGTGATACCTTCCCATATCTTAATAACACCGTTTCTAAATCCCTCGTTGGTGTCCCATAAATATTTTATACCGACCACTAATGCGGCAATTGCAGCGGCAACTAATACGATAGGATTAGCTGCTAAAAATGAGAAAGCAGTACCTAATAATTTAACTCCGCCTATGATGCTGTTAACACTTGCGAATAGTTTGCCTAATATCAGCAATACAGGTCCGACTGCAGCAGCAAACAAAGCGACTGTTACGATTAACTTCTTAGTCCCCTCATCTAGTGAGCCGAATCTCTGCACCATTTCATTCAGTTTCTCTATAATTGGCACGATCATAGGGAGTAATATTTCACCAAATGAAACAGCAAGGTTTTTAATCTCAGTAGTAAAAATTCTCATGGAACCAGATGCGCCTTCCGCCTCTCTAGCGGCCTGTCCTTGAGCTGCTCCCGTCTGCTCCATTATGAGTGCTAGTGTGGCGGCTTGCTTCGCCTGTAGGTCTAATGCGCCCGTTCCGCTATGTATTCCCATTTCTAATGCTTTTGCCTTGATAGTAGCTTCGTTTACACCCATTCCGTAGTTATCCAGCATTGCGTTGTTGCCTTTTAATGCTCCCGTTAATGCTTGAATTGCGCTTTCTGTCGTGCCTCCGAACATGGCTGTTAAGTCACCGGCTAATGTAACCAATGTTTGGGACTGTTTGGCAGCCTCTGCTTCTGATAAACCTCCGATATTCTGTAACATGGCTCCCATAGTATTGCTATATTCCAACGCTTCACTAGATGCAACTCCGTAATAGGTTTCAAGATTCTTCGCCCAGCTCTGCATCTCTTTTGATGAACCTTTAAATATTTGGTCTGTAGCACCTATGGCATCTTCCATGTCGGCTGCCATTTTAAACGATGCGGCGGCGGCTCCCATAACTGGAACGGTAATAGCAGCAGTCATGGTTTTACCCACATTCTGCATTTTAGTGCCGATACCTTTCATTTTCTTTTCAAGTGACTGGAATTTTTTTTCTATTTCAGAAAAATCTGCTCCACCTCTGACTATAAAGTTTGACTTACCTGCCATTAATTCACCTCCCCGCCAAATAGTTTATTTAAAATCTCCACTTGTCTAAGCATATCTTCGTCTGTCATTTGCTTTTTCTTTTGTTTCAGTATTTGGTCTAGCTTTTTCGGTTTGTTCTTACTAAACCATTGGGCTGCCCATAGTGCTGTCATGTATGCTAAAGTTACTTTCTCTTCAAATTCTTGGTTTGCCTTTACTGTGTAGGCATCTGCTATTAAACTAAATTCATACGGTGTCAATTCCCAGAAAGTTAATATATCCAAGTTTATGGCAGCAGCAGATTTCAGATAATCTCTTATTCCGATGCTGCCTGATTGGGGTTTTCTTCGCTTTCTCCACTTCCAAACGCATCTGTAATGGCTGCGTTCATGGCTTCGATTATATCGGTCAGTTTGATATCATTATTGTCTATGATATCCATTAGTCTTTCGGTGGTCAGGTCTTTATCTTCGTGTACCAATCCGGCCCATATAATCGTTATGGTTTCTTCTATAGTGAGATTCCCAAAGTCTATAGCGGATAGGTTCTTCTTGAATTTCTTTTCAATCATTGATAATGCTTTCATTCCATATCGGAAGTTTCTAGCCTTATCCATCTGTATTGGGTAATACATCTATATCACTCCTTAATAAAAAGAAGGAGAAGGAATCCCCTCTCCTTATGCTGTTAATTTGCCAAGCGTTGGTTTGCCTGATACTTTTATTGTTCCTGAAAAGCCTACCGGGTCCTCTAGGTCTGCTGATGTTTCGAACCCTACTACCACTCCGTTGAAAGTCCATTTTGCGTCTAGTGCTGCGGGGAATTTAATCACGAATGCTGTTTCTGCTCCACTTTCAAACGCTGTGTATATTTCTGCCTGTCCTTCGCCTGCGGTGTTGTCAAAGTAACCCTCTATAGATACCTCTCCACCGTCTTTAAAGCCACCGATAAACTCTCTATAACCTCCGATGCTGTCAAGTGTGGTCACATCTATAGTGTCAGCAGATAATGAAATGCCACTGATTGATGTTAATCCACCTACCACGACAGGTGTTGAGCCAATTTCTAATGTGGTGCCTAATGCTCTTGTTGCCATTTTCCGTCTCCCTTCTAGTAGTAAATCGTGAAATCAATTATTCCTCGGTTTACCCCTAATTCAAATTCGTATGTTTCGCTTATATTGTTTATTTCTAAATCTTCAATGTAGAATGTTCCGATTGTTGTCTTGGGTAAGGCAATTAAAAAAGCCTCCACTTTATCAGTAAGACTTTTCATTGCGCTATATTCCGTTGCCATTATTGAGAACAGGAAACTAAGACTTTCCTTGTCCGTGTATCCTTCTAATGTCTTAACCTTGTCGGTTGATATCCTCGTATACACCAAGTAAGGTCGGGTTGCGGTTTCAGGTGCATTCGTGGGATATATTGAATTTGTTAGTTCTGGTACTGCCGTTATTAGTGCTGTTCGTAATGCCCGCTCCATCACATACCCGCCTTTCTTATTTCTTGGTCTATCTTAGATTTCATTTCATCTATGACTATTCGCTCCACTTCGTTGCCATCGAATGCCTCATGGATAAATCTGTAGCCGGGAATATAACTTCCACTTTTAGTAAAGAAACCATATTCCTGTGATATAGGATAGTAACCCGTTACCTTGCCTTCTTTATTAGGTTTTTGGAATACTTCGTTATAGGCACGATCAAATACTATCCGATATACTTTCTTTCCTTTGTGCCTTGATTTCTCGCCTGTTAGCTTCATGCCTTTTTTTAGCGTCCCAGTATCGTATGGTGCGTTTGCTTTGGCTCTCTTTAATGCCGGGCTCATAGATTTCTTAGCTGCGCCAGTAACATATTTTTGTGGCACCCCACCGATTTGCTTGAATCCTCTTGCTATATCCTCCATTCCTTCAACTTTCAGGTTAATCTTAGCCATTTAGACCACCAGCTTACAATAAAACAGCCACTCTCTATTGAGTGACTTTACATTGATTGCAGATAGTATCTGATAAATTTTTGTTCCGTGTTGGATTCGCATGGCATTGGTCGGCCCTGTGAAGTATCGAGTTCTGAATTTGACTTCTACCTTACTATTGGTTGATTCGGCTGTTAGATATTCGTTGCCGAGTAATGGTTCCTTGCTGGCCCAGATATCAGCCTTGTATGTCGTCCATGTGGTATTTGGTGCACCGTAATCATCCTGTCCCGTAGGTGGCGAAATAAATGTTATCTTACTTCTCATGTCTGCCCTCATACCGCCACCACCTCATACATTCCAGACAGTAACATATGTCTCAATGTCATATCGTATCTACTTTGAAACCTGTCAGCTTCGGGATTATCCCAGCCAAAGTTTGATTTACAGTAAAGCACAATACATTGTTTAACTAATGGATCCGTTTCAACTATGAGGCTTTTATCTAGGCCCTTTGATTCCATTTCTATTTTCGCACTATCTATTAGTCCTTGTATTTCTGTATCAAAGTCTGTACCGCTAACCCTTAATTCTGATTTAACATCATCTAATAAAGCCATTTAATCACCACCCCTTTGTTGTAATTCGTATGCCGAACGTGTCACGATCACTTTACCGATATGTCCTATAGTCAAATCGTTGTCAACGTGTATCTTGTATCCGCATTGCCTTGCCCTTATACAGAAAGACAAATCCTCACCGTAGCTGTGCATCGGCTGGAACGGGTACACGTTGCATTTACCGATTATTCTTTTCAATACATTGGTACGAATAAGCAAAAACGCCGTTCCGGCTCCCTCTACCTCTTGCACTCCGTCTTGTAATTCCTTAACGTGTTCGCAAATGATTTCGCCGGGTTCCCCAAGCCTTAACTTCTCATAGAAGCAAGGCTTGTAAGGGGCCACTCGGCTAAAGATTGAACCGCTTATGATGTCTTTATCATGGTAAAGGAGTACATTCAAGGCATCGGCATTGAATACCATGTCGGAGTCTATGAAAAGTAGATGTGTATAGTCTCCATCGATGGCTTGTTTTACGAATTCATTTCGTGCGGCATAAACGAGTGAGCCGGACATATGAACAACATCGGCGTTTGGGTTTGTTTTGGCCAGTCTCAATATGCTATTAACATATTCAATCTCCACTTGCCCCGTCGTTGGGATTCCTATTAAAATCTTGTTATCCATTTGTCCGGTTCTCCTTTAGTTTAGTAAGTTGCGGTTGTCAGTTTTACGAAGGCATCAGCCAGGGCGATATTGCAGTCAAAGATTGCCCCTCCTCGGTATGCGATACTGTTCGAAGCGAATCCAGCAGAAGCGTCCCTTTCTACTGTGACATCCTGTGCCAGATTACCAACTACCTTTTTGAAGTCTCCCAGGTACAGAGTCTTGTCAGTTACCTTATCAGACAGGATAACGGGATACCCCAATACTCTCATGGGATGATCTCCAGTGGCATCGTTGACAAGGATAGGTCTGCCCTGTGTGTCTACGACATTTGCAAGTCCCTGGTATACCATCTTCTTGTCTGCTAAGAATTTAGCGTTGCTGTCGTATCTGGAAGGCAGTTTACCAATCATGCTTAGGACATCTGCGTATGTGATTACAAAGGTCCCAGTTACCTGCACATAGTTTCCGGTAGAGGCTGTGGACCAAGTAGCGGCCTCTTCGATTCCCTTCGGAGCGGAAGAGCCAGTACCATTTATAATCTGGTCCTCGATTGCTACTGCGATATCCTCTGCGATCATGTCAATCAGCCAGCCCTCAAAGGCGTTAACGGACATGGTCTGTACGGTTTTGGATACATACAGCAACTTGTTAAATTCGTATCCTGTCAGGCTGACTTTAACCAGCGTGTCTGTGGATGCGGTGATAGCTCCGTTTTCAGTGTGCTGAACGGCAGCGTTTCGGACTCCTTCTGCTGTGAAGTTTACATTTCCGGCTACTCTTAATAGAGTAATTTCAGATAGCATAGGAGCGATTACGGTCATTTTGTTAAATAACGCTTCGCTTGTTTCGGTT